>Ga0208639_1002587_pt1 | contig 10452 bp, 12 predicted proteins | sample ETNtaG_33_FD_185772 | JGI IMG/M metagenome (GOLD analysis project Ga0208639, IMG submission 185772) | Marine microbial and viral communities from oxygen minimum zone, Eastern Pacific Ocean - ETNP201310SV76 (SPAdes) (version 2) | ecosystem: Environmental > Aquatic > Marine > Oceanic ...
CAATGAGTATCAACCCATTTGAATTCTTGATTTGATGCAGACTCTTTCACTACTATATAAGAATAGGAGCAATTGAAATATGGGCAAAGGTAATAAAGGAAAGATTGATAATCTTGGAAGAATAGTTATTCCAAAGACAATAAGAAAAGCTTTGGATATTGATCATAATGATGATATTTCAATGTATGTTGAAAACAACCAGTTAATTATCACTAAAGGTCATAAGAGCTGTGATATATGTGGGAATAAAAAAGTAAATGTTCAGATAAAAGATAAATTTTTATGCTCTAAATGTCTTAAAACAATTAAGAGTCTTTAATTTTTTCATAAATCTCATTAGCCCCAAAAGTTGAAACTGATGATAAAATTTTAGCAATTTCTCTTTTTGGTATATCAAAACCGAGCAACCTATCTGCTGCTTTCTCGATATCAATGTCTAAAGTCTCTGGAATATCAGATTTAGAGACAACAATAGTTATCTCTCCTTTAATATCTAATTCATGTAATTCATCTAATAATGATTTAGCACTACCTCTATAAATTGTTTCAAATTTTTTTGTCATTTCCCTACAAATAACAATCTCATTTTTAATTTCATAATTAATAAATTCATTTAAATCTTTTATCAATCTTTTGGGGGACGTAAAACTAATTAAAGTATTCTTTAAACCCTTCAAAGAAGTAAAAAATATTTCCCTATTTTTACCAGATTTAGGTATAAAACCATGAAATTCAAATTTATCAGTATCGAATCCTGATAATGTTAAAGCAACTAAAATACTTGAAGGTCCAGGTATTGAAATTATTTGAATATTATTCTCAATCAATACTTTAATTAGCTCTTGTCCTGGATCAGATATAAGAGGAGTTCCTGCATCTGAAATCAGTGCTATAGAATTTCCATCTTTTACTGATTCAAGAATTTCATTGATTTTCCTATTCTCATTTCCAAGAAAATAAGAACGTACTGATTTCTTTATCCCTATATGACTAAGTAGTTTATTGGCTCTTCTTGTGTCTTCAGCATAAATTTCATCAACATTACTAAGTGTTTCAATTAATCTTTTTGATATATCATCAAGATTTCCTATTGGGGTAGCACAAATATAAAAAGTGCTCAATTTACTAAAAGTCTTGTTTGCAAGGTGAAGAGGAACAATCAGAAAGGAGGTCTTTTAAAAGATTGTTATCTAAAGCGAGTATCATCCTTACATAATCACCATCATTATCAATCCAAACACTAGTTTCTCCTATAAAAAGTCTCCCAGTCCAATCTCCACCAATATATTCTTGAAATCTTTCTTGGCTTTCTGCCCAATCTATAAAAGCCTCATGTATTTCATTTAATTCAGTTACGTCATCTCCAGAAATTTTCAATGACATTATTAAAGCTCCTCGACTATCTACATAGTCTTTCCAAGCTCCACCGCCAAGTCCTACTGCAGCCTGAACAGCAGGCTCTTGCTCACCGCTTTGTCCTTGTAATAAATATACAAGATCAAGTGCATCAAGCGTTCCCTCATCAATTAACGAATATCCTTCTATTTCTAAATCATTTATTGCAACTTCTTGATATGGCTCAGAAGAAAAGAATTTGCTTGGTTCATATATTTGCTCGCCAGTTGGAAGTAAATATAGTGCATCATTAATAGCTTCCATACCACCGTTGTTATAAAGCTCTTTTGTTACTTGTGCACCATATCCATAATATAAGTCAAAAGGTATATATATATAATCTGGTAAAGCAATACCGCAACCTGCTGGATACTGAGATTGCATTGTCTGCCTATCATATGAATCTAATCCTGATTCCCAGCGAGCCTGTATTAAATCTGCTTGTCCTTCCATAAGTGACCTTCTTCCGTAATAATCGGAAAAGTCATCTGCATCCTTCATCTCGTGATACCAAGAAGATAAATCAATTACTTGACCTTGGAGTGTATGTGTTAATTCATGAACTATTACAGATTGTTCAAATAGATTAAACTTCTTTTGATTCTTTTTAATTGGGACTCTTAATATTTTATCATCTAAATTATATGATCCTGAAGAAGCACATCGCTGAAATGTAACATAGAGATCTTTTAATTCATCTGGTGTGAATGTATTTAAACCCCACATGTTCTCAGATAAAACTGCTCTCTCCCATTCTCCTTCTTCGTAATCTTCTTCAAAATCATCTAAATAAGAATCAACATTGTAATCCCTATAACCTTCTAATGTATAGAGCTCATATTTTGGATATTCCGTAAATTTAAGACCCGTCCTTTTTTCTATAAAACTAATTAAGGTATCAAATTGTTCTTTCATCTCTGGAGACATTTCAAGTAACTCTTGGCCATATTCGTTTAAAACTTTTTCTTCTTCAGGTACTGTTGTAGTTGTTGTAGTTGTTGTTGTAGTTGTTGTTGTAGTTGTATCTTCAGCCACTTCTTCAACTGATTCTTCAGTTGTTCCACAGTAAGCAATAAGCAAAAAAGTAAGTAAATAAATTTGAAATTTTCTCATAGGATTTAAGAATACTTGTAATCTTAAATAATGAAAGAATATTTGGAGGTAAAAAATAGTGATAAAAGAATTTAGAAATTTTATTAACAGAGGGAATGTCGTTGAATTAGGAGTTGCTTTCGTAATGGGAGCTTCATTCAAATCTTTAGTAGATGTTTTCACAAAAAGATTAGTTGAGCCTGTTATTGGATTAGTCCTAAATATTCCCAATTTGGAAAATTTAGGTTTATTTGGTGACATAGATCCAGCTTCTGGAATAAATGCAGGTAGTATTGGTGCTTTTCTAGGTGAAATTATAAATTATTTAATAATTGCTTTTGTGATGTTTTTAGTTATCAAAGCTTATAATCACTTTGAAGATATGGTCGATGATGATGAAGAAACAGAACAGGCATCAGAGTCGAAAGAAGTTACTCTTCTTAAAGAGATAAGAGATGGAATTAATAATTTAACTAAAAGTTAAAATTAATTTTTATGAAAGAAAATAATCTTAAAAAATTATTTTTGTATTCTCAAAAGCAAGATACAAAAATTAAAAGAGGGATAATTTATTCTATTTTAAATAAATTATTTGACCTTGCTCCTCCAGTTTTGATAGGAGTAGCAATAGATATAGTTGTTGAAGGATCAGATTCATTTCTTGGAAATCTTGGTTATGAAGATAGAAGACACCAATTAATAATATTAGCTGTACTAACTTTTGTAATCTGGGGTCTAGAGTCAACTTTTGATTATGCAGCAGCAGTAACATGGCGAAATATCTCACAAGACATTGAACACAAACTTAGAACTGAAACATTTAATAACGCTCTAGATCTTGATTTAGAATTTTTTGAAAATAAATCTTCTGGAAGATTAATGGCAATATTAAATGATGATGTTAATCAACTTGAAAAATTTCTTGATACTGGAGCAAATAAACTTTTACAAACAATGACAACTGTTCTTGTAATTGGTGGAACCTTTATTTATATCTCTCCATTAATTGCTATATTTGCATTTATACCAATACCAATAATAATTTTTGGCTCATTTAGATTTACTAAAACAATTGCTAAAAGATATACAAAAATCCGAAATACAATTGAGTCTTTAAATGCCAACCTATCCAACTCACTTACGGGAATACTGACGGTCAAAAGTTTTAATAGAGAAAGCAAAGAGTCTGAAAGAATAAATCAATCATCAGAAGAAGTAAAAGCAGCAAATTACCATGCTATAAAACTTTCAGCTGCATTTATTCCAATAATCAGAGTCGCTATCTTGTTTGGTTTTACAGCAACATTACTAATAGGTGGATTTATGGCCTTAGATGGAGAAATAAAAGTAGCAATGTATTCTGTTCTTCTTTTTATAACTCAAAGATTGCTTTGGCCTTTAACTGAACTTGGTGATACTTTTGACTTATACCAAAGAGCTATGGCGTCATTTAAAAGAATAAATACACTTAAAGAGACTAAGCCAAAAATCACTAATGGTGATAATGAGCTAAGTAATTTTAATAAGTCTATAGTTTTTCATAATGTCAACTTTTCTTATGTAGAAGGATTTTCAGTCTTAAATAATATTTCAGTTGAGATCAATAAAGGTGAAACTGTAGCAATTGTTGGAAGTACGGGTTCTGGAAAATCGACAATGATTAAGCTTATTTTGAGACTCTATGATGTAGATGATGGGAATATCAAATTTGACCATATAGATATTAAAGATATAAACCTAGAAAGTCTTAGAAATAAGATTGCATTAGTTAGCCAAGATATATTTCTTTTCGAAGGATCTGTCTTTGAAAATATTGCATATGGAAATCTTGAAGCTACTAATGATGAAATTTGGGAAGCAGCAAGGTTGTCTGAGTCGGATGAATTTATAAATCAATTACCTAATAAAGAACATACAATTGTTGGAGAAAGAGGACAGAAGCTCTCTGGTGGTCAAAGACAAAGAATATCTATCGCTAGAGCAATTTTAAAAAATCCCGAAATATTAATATTAGATGAAGCTACCTCTGCAGTTGATAACGAAACAGAGGCTGCAATCCAACGTTCTTTAGATACCTTAAAAGAAGGTCGAACAGTTATTGCAATAGCTCACCGTCTTTCAACTATAAGAAATGCTAATAAAATATATGTATTAGAAAATGGAGAAATTGTTGAAAGTGGTACTCATGATGAACTTGTTTCAATCGGAAAAGTCTACTCAGGTCTTTGGGATGTACAAACAGGTAACAGGTAGTAAATATTACCTCAATACCTTAGAAGCTATATGTTCGCCTATTGCTAAACACGCAGTTGCAGCTGGACTAGGTGCATTTAAAACGTGCAAAGAGCTAAGCCCTTCTTGGAACAAGAAATCATCAACTAAACTGCCATCTTTATCCACAGCTTGAGCTCTAACTCCTGCCCCTCTGACCTGTATATCTTTAGTTGTTATTGCGGGTATTAATTTATTAATTTCATTTACGAATGCCTTTTTATTTAAAGATCTGTACATTTCTGAAATCCCAGTTTTATAATATTTTTTTCCTAGCTTCAACATTCCGCCATAAGTCAAGTTACTTAAAGTCTCTTTGAAATTAAAATTTGTCCACTTATAACCTTCTTTAGCAAAAGCAAATACTGCATTTGGACCTGCTTCAATAGCTCCATCAATATTTCGTGTTAAGTGGATTCCTAGAAAAGGAAGATCAGGGTCTGCAATAGGGTAAATCATATTGTTAACAAGATTACTTTTTGATTTATCAAGTGTGTAATACTCACCTCTAAATGGAATTATTTGGACATTAGGATCTAAACCATCCAACTTAGCTAATCTATCTGAATGAAGTCCTCCACAGTTAATTAAATAATCTCCTTGGAACTTGTTTTTCTTAGTCCTAAGAGTCTTACCTCCTTTTATAGATTCTATAGATATTATTTCTTCAAAATATTCGACTTTTCCACCCAGACTATCAAACTCTTCTGCCAAAGCTTCTGTTACTTTTCTATAATTCACTACGCCTGCTTGAGGTACAAATAACCCCTGATTAATAATCGAGTTAGGCTCTTTATCTGAAAGTTCTTGATTGGTTAATATTTTTACACCTTCCATACTTAAATTTTTACTTCTTTCTAAAAGATGTTCTATCTTTTCAATATTTGTATCAACTACAATTTTTCCTTCTAAGCGAAAGGGAACTTTTTTTAACTTGAGGAAATCAATTAACAACTCCCTACCCCTTATTGAGAGTTGGGATTTAAAAGAGTTAGGCTTGTAGTAGATTCCTGAATGTATTACTCCTGAATTCCTCCCAGATTGATGAAATCCTGGAGTTTTTTCTTTTTCTAGAACTAGAACACTTTTTCCTGATTGTTGTATTTTTACAGCTGTAGAAAAACCAACAATACCACCTCCGATAATAAGAAAATCAAAATTACTATTACTATCCATATTGGTGGAGGTGCGGGGAGTCGAACCCCGGTCCTTTTAAGCTATCAAACAGCTTCTCCGAGTGCATCTGGTGTAATACTATTGAGAAAGTCACCAGAACCTATTCCTCAATAGTTTCTACCTTAAAGCTTAAAAGTTAGTCGGTAGCCTAACTTCGCATCCCACATTTCAACGCCGATACTACCCGAGGTGGGAACCCCGATAGTCGACGAGTCGCAATTAAGCGGCTATAGCCAATTTAGGTTTGGCAGTTATATTTTTTTTCCTACGTTTTTTACGAGGCCCTAGGTCCCTCGACTCGCTACTGAGAGACTCACTTCAAAGTCGAAGCCAGTTCACCCCCATATAACTATTATGGTCTTACAATATTTATTAACCAAGATAAAAAATAAGTTATGAAAACAAATGAAAATACTTTCAATCTAAACAGTATTCTTGAGGTTATTTTGGATTCTACAGATAATGATGGATTAATATTTATACCTAAAAATAGCGAAATTCATGTCATTATTGAAAATTACTTTGGAAAAATTGTAATAAGTGAAATAAAAATAATAAATATTGAAGATCAGCTCTCACTATCTAAAGATATGTTGGAAAGCTCATTGCCATTGCTTGATTTAAAACATCTAGATAGATATTTATTTAAGCAATTAAGCGATAGAGCTAGTTTTAATTATTCACCCTATAATTACTTTCCAAATTACGATTTCTCAGTATTTGAAAAAGGAAGAAGGCCTAATGAGATTGATTGGGCAATGTTTGCAATGTTATATATTTTTGCGTGTAATGTACTTCCAGAATCAATTAAAGTTGGGCTATCTCTAGCAAAAGAATTAAGGGTTTCTGAAGAAAACTTAAAAAAGTTTATCAAAAAAATTCCTGAAAATATATTTAGAAAAACTGGTCATTTAGAAAGCAGAGGTGGAAACTTAACTTTTGATGCTGAAGAACTAATAAAAAATAATTTAAATGAAGAAAACAAAATAGATTTTGATGAAAATCCTTATTTAAAATTTCACTCTGGCTCTGATTTAGCTTGAGGACGAATCATAGAATTCAATCTATCAACTTCTATAATCCATAATTCTCTATCTTTAATGCCTGCTTCGTCCCAAGAAATAGGATCTTCTCTTGCATAAGGATGCTTCGTGTATCTATTGGACAACTTATCAATGTGTTCATTTGCAGTATGATCCTCAATTATCTCAACAACTCTACCTCTAACTTCCCAGCTTGAATACATTTCTGATGGTTCAAAAACTACCAACGTAATCGAATTATTCTCTCTAATATTTAAAGTTTTTTGTCTACCTTTTTCTGTATTAATAAGTAGAGAATCATCTTTATAATCTACCCACATTAAATGGTTTTGTATTTCTCCATTACTTAAGATTGTTGCTATTGCTGTAAATGCATTATTATCGATAGCCTTTTTTAATTCCAAAGATAGTTGCATATTAATTATTTTAAGCAAAAATAATTACATATGGCTTTTATAAATATTTTTAACTTTGAAGAATCTTCCGGTCTTTTAAAAAAAGAATATGAAAAAGGAATGAGAAGAGCTGGGAGAATTTGGAAAATACTTAGTATCCAATCTCAAACTCCTGAAATACTTCAAGATTCAATGAGACTTTATGGTTCAACAATGTATGGAAAATCAAAATTAACTAGGTTTGATAGAGAACTACTTGCTGTGGTTACTTCTATTTCAAATGAATGTGAATACTGAATACGAGCACATTTATACGATCTCCGGTCGGAGACAGAAAACCAAGAACTTATAGATGAGGTTGCTAAAGATTGGAAAAGTAGTTCCTTATCTCCAAAACACATGGAACTATGTAAATTTGCAGAAAAATTAACAATCAAACCAGATAAAATAAATAAAAATGATATTGAATCACTTAAATCTTTTAAATTTAATGAAATAGAAATTTCAGAAATAGTTCAAGTTATATCTTATTTCAATTACATAAATAGAGTCGCCGATGGTTTAGGTTTAGAACCTGAAGATTTTATCGACAAATTAGGCTATAAAAAACATATTGATGAATAAGTAAGTTTCTCTAACATAGCTTTAGTGGAAAAAAGAAAAACTTTAATACTCTTAAATACATTAATATTTATATTTCTGTCTACATTTATGGTGTCTGAAAAATTAAATATTGCTGGAAATACATTATTCAATAATCAGAAAGAAATTATTGCAATGAATGATGAAATAAAAGTTTCAAATAATGAAGATGGAATCATAAATACAACAACTACAACCGTACCTTCATTACAAGATAGTTACGAAGAAGAAATGCAAACTAGTCTCAACTTTAAATTGCCTGATAGTGATGGTGTAGATATTTATTCATCAAAAATTTCTATTTATTCAACAGAAGAACAAACCGTACTCAGTAAATTAATACCTGGAGTAAGCCTTGAAGGTGGATGCCTTGTGGAAGAAATTCAAGAGTTAGAAAACCAATGGATTAATATTATTGAAGCTAATACTTATAGCGAAGAAAAAATTAATTTCTCTTTATCGCTTGAATCAAATTTACCAATAGATATAAATTGTCTTTCAAATTTTATTACTTCTATATTAAATGATCAGCGCGGTTGGAAAACTGTAGTTGAAAAAGAATTCCAGGTTGTTAACTATTTTGATGCTGACTTCCATATCTTTCTTGCTAACCCAGCTACGGTTGATGAGATGTGTTTTCCTTTACAAACAAATGGTATCTATTCTTGTCGAAATGGAAATCAAATAATTTATAACTATTTTAGGTGGTTATCTGGAGCAAAAGATTTTGGACTCGATATAGCCACTTATAGACTTTATCTAATTAATCATGAAGTAGGACATATGCTTGGATGGGGTCATACGAATTGTCCTTCTCAAAATGCTTTAGCACCACTAATGATGCAGCAATCTAAATCAACTGATGGATGTATTCCAAATGGTTGGCCTATTTATGAAAGAATTAGCTATCTATACGAATCTGTAGAAAATTTTAAATAAATTTTTATTAACTATTTGCTTCTAAGATATCTTGATCTTCTTCTGCATTATTGATTAGTGAAACAGTATTTGAAGAATTAATAGCTTTAGTATTTGGTTCTATTCCTCGACTATTATTCCAACACATCATTGCCATTGCTGTTAGTACAACAATTAAGGCCATACTAACTGAATGAACTGGTACATTTGATTCAATTCCACCAAGAAAATTGCTTAGAGCAAAGCCTGCAAATATTATTGAATAGAATCTCATAATTATTTTTTGAGCATATATTTCATCAACAAATCTAGCCCAATTTGAAAATAGAGAAATCGAAACACAAAAAATCCAAACAACTCTTGAAGAATTAATCCAAGAACCTTGAGCTTGAGATAAGTAATTTAAATTAAAAATAGTAGAAATAGTAGCTGGAGCTAAAACTAAAGCAACTGCCGTCAACCCACCAAATATAACTATCACATTATTTATTGTTTTGTAATCACTAAATTTATTATTTAACATATTTACATTATGGGATACAAGTTATTCATAAACAAGAGTTTTTTTTAACGATTAATTAAAATTGTATTTGGTGCCAGCAAATAACTAAATTGTATAATAATTATGGCGGTTTCTCTGCAGTAAGACAACAATTATTATGATTTTTTATTAATTACTGAAGATAAATCATCATTTAAAATATCTTTGATATTTTTAATAAGTTGTTGACCACCTCTTAATTGAGCTTCTTTAGTTGAAGCACCTAGGTGAGGAAGTGTAATTACTTTACTATTTACATGCTCTTTTTTTATCTCTGGAGGTTCCTTTTCATAAACATCTAAACCTGCTGAATATAGTTTATTTTCTTTAGTTAGATTAAATACTTCATGCTCATCTATTAATCCACCCCTAGATGTATTAACTATTATTGATCCTTCTTTCATTAGTGATAATTTTTCTTTAGAGATTAAATTCTCTGTTTCTTTGTTCTTTGGTATATGAATTGAAACAAAATCTGAAGTCATCAATAATTCATCTAGACCTATTTTTTCTTCCTTGTCAGTTGAACTATCAATAAATGGATCATAGAAAACTATCTTCATTTCAAAGCTCTGCATTCTTGTTGACACTAATCTTGCAACTTTGCCAAAACCTATTAAGCCCAGTTGCTTTTTATGTAATTCAATTCCCATAAATTGGGATCTTTCCCATTCATTCTTTTTAACTGAATTGTTAGCAACAGTAATATTTCTAGCAGCAGAAATTATTAGACCAACTGTTAATTCAGCTGCTGAAATAACATTAGCTTCAGGAGTGTTAGTTACATGAATATTTCTTGCCGATGCTTCAACTAAATCTATATTGTCTGTCCCTACTCCACTGCGGCCAATAATTTTTAGATTTTTGCTAATATCAATTAATTCTTTGTTTATCTGAGTGTCGCTTCTTACTAAAACAATTTCTGCATCAACAATATTTTCTATAATTTTTTCTTTTTTATTCTTTTCCTCAGAAGCGT
>Ga0208639_1002588_pt1 | contig 10448 bp, 8 predicted proteins | sample ETNtaG_33_FD_185772 | JGI IMG/M metagenome (GOLD analysis project Ga0208639, IMG submission 185772) | Marine microbial and viral communities from oxygen minimum zone, Eastern Pacific Ocean - ETNP201310SV76 (SPAdes) (version 2) | ecosystem: Environmental > Aquatic > Marine > Oceanic ...
TATAATGAGAATGTGAACGAAGTTCGACGCGATCTTATCAGCTGGAGTTTCCAGGATGATGAAACGAAATATGCCATCCAATACACAAAGGATAAATTAAATTATCTTACTGATCCGCACACGGCCGTAGGGCTATCAGGTATAGAAAAATACCGACAGGAAGTAAATGCACATCTCACGGGTATTGCCCTGGCCACAGCACATCCGGGTAAATTCCCTCAGGTGGTCGAACCGGTCATCAATGAACAAATTGCCATTCCTAGACAGCTTCAAAAATCAATGGAAAAAGAAAAAAATAGCATTATTATCCCTGCTCATTATTCTTACTTAAAAGAATTTTTAATCCACAATTAGGGAGAAAAAATGAAATTTGACACAAAAGTGCTGCATGCCGCAATCAAGCCAGATCCAATTACCGGATCCATTCTGCCGCCATTGCACCAGACGGCCACTTACGTTTTGGAAGAAGTTGGGAAAGATAAAGGATTCGACTACACACGTTCTGCCAACCCCACACGGCAAATGATGGAAGACCATTTAGCTGCGATCGACAGCGGAAAATATGGCGTCGCATATTCAAGCGGCATGGCTGCTGTAGACAGTTGTTTGAAATTATTAAAAGCTGGAGACCATGTGATCTGTTCTGATGATGTCTACGGCGGTGTCTCCCGGCATTTTAACCAGATTTTAGTTAATTATGATTTGCACTTTACCTATGTGGATACGTCTTTTCCTGAGAATATTGAAGCTGCAATCCAGCCAGAAACAAAAATGATATGGGTGGAAACACCCACCAATCCCCTGCTGAAAGTAACAGACCTGGAGGCAGTGGCTAAAATTGCTAAGAACCATGATCTGATTTTTGGAATAGATTCTACTTTTGCAACACCGGTATTCTTGCGTCCTCTGGAATATGGCGCTGATTTGGTAATGCACAGTACCACAAAATATCTGAGTGGGCACAACCAATTGATTGGCGGAATAGTTATTACCAACAGGGAAGATCTTTATGACCAGCTCAAATTCGTCCAGAAGACCATTGGTGCTGTACCAAGCCCTTTTGACTGCTGGCTCACCTTATTAGGTATTAAGACCCTGGATATACGTATGAAAAAGCACGCGGAGAATGCCCAGGGGGTTGCTGAATTTTTAGAAAACCATCCAAAAGTATCTAAAGTGAGCTATCCAGGACTCCCATCCCACTCCATGTATCATGTTGCCAAAGAACAAATGAGCGGTTTCAGCGGTATGATCTCTTTTGAATTGACCGGTGGTATACCAGCCGGCAGAACCTTAATGAATTCCGTTCAGCTGGCACAACTGGCCGAAAGCCTGGGTTCGGTAGAAACTATGATCACTCATCCGGCAACCATGACCCATGCTGAAGTGCCAAAAGAAGAACGCCTGGCGAGAGGACTAACAGACGGTCTGGTTCGTATATCTGTGGGAATCGAAAATATGGATGATATCATCCATGATCTTGAAACAGCGTTGAAGAAGTCATAATGTATGCCTAAAGCAGGATGCTACCATAGATTGGATTATGACATTGCAAAGGTATTTTCAATCTGATTGAAAGAATTCCATTTTAGTTATGTATTATGTTTATTTTGATGGTTTGGTCCAGGCGGTTTACTTTTTAAAGAAGGAAATATGTGAAGCACCCATGGATTTTTCGAATCTACTACTAACTTCGTTTCAGTTTTTTATAATCATGTGCAGGCATGATATAAAATTTCTATAGAATAGTTTAAAATAATTCTTGTGTCTCTGTTATTGTGGTAAAGGATAATCTACATACCTTCGCGAAGCAATGCGGTATATCAGCTCAAATGCAAGCTAGATCGGTATTGATATTTGAATTGCTGGAAACAGTTTTTTCCAGTTTAGATAATTCTAAAGAACTTCAATTCAAGAATTTTTTACACTCTCTTTTATCTTCGGGAAACCATACTTCAATGAATAGTTCCATATTGTCCACACTGGAAACATGGTCAAATGGTGATCTGTATCAAGTATTGAAATTTATTGGTACCTACTTTCACCTGCTTAATCAGGCAGAACTGAGTGAAATCATATCAATAAACAGGAATCGATCGAATAACGCTACATTCAACAACCCAAAAGCAGATTCAATTTTTGCAGGCATTAAAGATTTAAAACAGAAAAACATAGATTTTGATACCGCAAAAACAATTATTAAACGTATCAGGATACACCCGACATTTACCGCCCATCCCACAGAATCAAGACGGCAATCTGCCATAAGTAAACAAAAAAAAATCATTAAAAAGATCGATCAAATTTTATTTCATAAACTTGGCGAAAAAGAAAAATCAGATCTAATGAATGAGGCAAAGCGTCTTTGTGCATTGCTTATGATGACTGATGATATCCGTTCGCAAAGAATATCAATAAAAGATGAAATAAATAATACAATTAATAATACTTTAGATGCGCTCTGGGATGCGGTACCCAGACTTTCATATGACATGACATCAGCATTTGAAATCTATTATAATGAAAAAGTTACTATTTCCAATTTCATCAGATTCCATAACTGGGTTGGTGGTGATAGAGACGGTAACCCTGCAGTAACATATAAAATTACAGAATATGCAATCCAAACTAAAAAAATCCGTATCACGGAAAAATTTATCAATTCCCTGGAAATGTTATACGATGAGCTAAGCATCACAGTGAAGGACCCAACGAAGATTACAGAACTTCAGAATTCAATTAAAGCTGACGTAATAAACTTGAGTATTGATGAAAAAATTCAAGAACAACTACAATTTGAACCATTCCGATTAAAAATTTTTTGTATAAAACAAAAATTAGAGCGTCACAAAGAAAAGTTAACCAGCACTTCCAAAAAAACAGATTATACATCTGATGAATTCATATCTGAATTGAAGCTCATTCAAGCATCTTTCCAGTTATTATCGCATGAAACCAGTATAGACAGAGGACCCACCCGCGATTTAATTATTCAAGCGGAAATATTTGGTTTCAATATGATGAGCCTGGATATACGTGAACATTCTGATGCGCACGAAGCAGTGATTCATGAAATATTAAAAAATTTAAATTGCCAATCGAATTATATTGCTCTGAATGAATCCGAAAAAAATAAAATTCTTACTGAAGGCATCAAATTTCAGAATGAACTAGAACAATCATTTATTAATACCCTATCGGAGCAGTCCCAGGAGACGCTCCTTACTTTCCTAGTTATCAAAAAAGAGTTATTGATTGACCCTAATTCAATATCATCCTATATCGTGAGTATGACCCATACCAAAAGTGATATTCTTGAAGTACTTTTTTTGGCAAGACTTACTGGGATTATCCATTATCACGATGGTAAAATGGACTGTGGGCTGCATATTATACCGCTTTATGAGACCATCGCTGACCTTCAGTCAGCGCCAGCACAATTTTCAGAATTATTGGATGATGACATATATAAGAAATATTTACAAAGTCAGGGTGTTTTTCAAGAAATCATGCTCGGTTACTCTGACAGCAACAAGGATGGAGGTATGGGCATGGCCCAATATTCTCTGTATAAATGTCAAGAAAATTTGGCGAAAATTTGTAATGAGAAACATATTGATTTTAGATTATTCCATGGTCGTGGCGGATCAATAAGTAGAGGTGGAGGTAAATCAAATAAAGCAATAATTAGTTTACCTTCCGTTTGCCATAATGGAAAAATAAGGATGACAGAACAGGGAGAAGTCATTTCTTATCGATATGGATCTTCTCGAATTGCAAAACGGCATCTGGAACAACTTATCCATGCACAAATGATTGGGCTGGCTGGTATTATTGATGATAAAAAAGAATTTGAGAGCCCGCTGAACCTAGACATTTCAATGAGAGCCTTTGACACCTATCAGAAAAATATAATAAACCAACAGTGTTGGAAATATTTCATAAATGCGACCCCCATTAATCATATTAGTAGTTTACCAATCGCTTCAAGGCCTGCAGCAAGGGCAAAGTTAGCAGATGAATCAGTCGGGTTTTATGATTTGAGAGCGATACCCTGGGTATTTTCCTGGACACAGTTAAGGTATAATCTGACCGGATGGTTTGGCTTGGGCACAGCATTATTCCATTCGATTGATAAATCATCAAAACTGAATGAAGTAAAAATGTTATATAAAAAATCAAAATTTTTCATACAGCTTATGGATAATATGTCTTTTGAGATGGCTCGATCCAGGTTACACATATCAGAGTTGTACGCAAAAACCAAAAATGAAAAAGCATTCCATACGATTTTAATGAAAGAATACCAATTATGTCTGAATGCCTACAAAAGCATAAGCGGCTATGAAAATTTGTTGGATCGAAATCCTGTTATTTCCAGCTCTATTGCATTCCGAAATCCGTTTACTGATTTGTTAAATATCATTCAAGTTTTGCTGTTAAGACGTCAGAGAAAAAATATAGACCGGGTGAACCAAGATTTGGACAGATCAATTTATATGTCCATTAATGCAATTGCGGCAGCAATGCAAACTACCGGATAATAAATCGAAATTACTTTAAAAGATACTGCCTAATTTTTCGGCAGATCGAACAATGGCCCGGATCATGGCCGAGCTGAAACCCTGGTGTTCCATTTCATTTAATCCTGATATAGTTATCCCCTTTGGTGTTGTAACCTTATCGATCTCTGATTCAGGATGCATTTTTGATTCAAGAGTCAATGATGCCGCCCCTCGCGCTGTCTGAGCTGCTAATAATATAGCCTCTTCCGCGTGAAAACCAATTTCCGTGCCCCCTTGGGAAGCCGCCCGAACTGCCCGCAGGAAAAAAGCCAAACCGGATCCGCACAGTGCAGTGGCAGGACCGATCAATTCTTCTTTGACAACAAGTGTAAGACCCAACTGGTCAAAAATACGTTTTACAGATTCCATTGATTCGCTGTGCTCATCCTTGGCTGCAAGACAGGTCATGGATTCACAGATGCTTATTGCCGTGTTGGGCATTATTCTGACAATTGGAAATCCTGTACCTATAATATTCTCAATAAACTCAATTGTTACGCCTGCTACGGTGGATACCAAAATATGCATTTTAGGATCAAGGTCAGTTTTGATCACATTCAATAGGTTTTTAGCATCCTGCGGGCCAACAGAAACAACAATTAATTGCGCCGATTTAATCGCTTTAGAATTGTCTATAGTGACACCATAGCCGGCATTTTGCAGATGTGTAAGCATGGATGAATCTTTTCTGGTCATGGTTATTTGTGATGGCAAATATTGACCTGATTTTGTCATGCCATTTGCGATGGCCTGCCCAATCTTACCAGCACCAATGATTGCAATTTTTTTTATTTGATTGTTTGTCAAAATATTCTCCAATTCTTAAGTGTTATATGTTTCATTTTTCTGGTCATTACTGATGTATTTGCCCTGAGCCAATGACCACAAATTTAGTGGTTGTGAGTTCACGAAAACCCATGGGTCCAAAGGAATGGAATTTTTTATTGTACTGACAAAAAAAAAGCGTCATCAGACGCCTTTTTTATTTAATTCGAGCTAAAATCAGCTGCAAGTGGTCTCAATCAGAGCGGCGCAGACCCTATAAGGATCCATATTACCTGCAGGTCGCCGATCTTCAAGATAACCTTTACCATCATTTGCTGTGTTCATAGGAATACGTATGGAAGCTCCCCGGTCACTGACCCCGTATCGAAACTCATGGATAGAGCAAGTTTCATGCAGGCCTGTAAGGCGTTCTTCATTATGTGCACCATATACGGCAATATGCTTCTCATGGTTCTTACCTAGAGCTTCACACGCTGCTTCAATCACTTTTATACCACCGTCTGAGCGCATTGCTTTGGTACTGAAATTTGCATGGGCACCCGCACCATTCCAGTCTCCCTGCACCGGCTTGGGATGCAAAGTGGCGCTGACGCCATAATCTTCTGATATGCGATAAAGGAGCCAGCGGGAAAGCCATAGCTGATCCGCAACATCCAATGGCCCAAGTGGTCCGATCTGGTATTCCCACTGGCCTGGCATAACCTCAGCATTGATCCCGGAAACTTCCAAACCGGCATCGATGCACAACTCCAAATGTTCTTCAACAATATCTCTGCCAAAAACCTCGTCTGCCCCAACGCCGCAGTAAAATGGGCCCTGAGGAGCTGGGTAACCGCCCTCTGGCCACCCCAGAGGAACACGTCCCTGGAAAAAAGTATATTCTTGTTCAATACCAAACCAGGATTCCTGGTCAGCATATTTCTCTGCTACTTCCCGTAATTGAGCCCGGGTATTTGATTCATGGACTGAACCATCAGGATTCATTACTTCGCACATTGCCAGCAAATTATCTCCCCCGCGGATCGGGTCCTGTATATAACAAACAGGTTTCAACATACAATCACTATCTTCCCCTGCTGCCTGCAAGGTACTGGATCCATCAAAACCCCAATCCGGTATATCAGAGAGGGAATTTACCGGGCCTTCAATTATTTTGGTTTTGGACCTGAGTTTTTGGGTTGGCTGATGCCCATCCATCCAGATATATTCAACTTTGATTTTGCTCACTGTGGTTACTCCTTTATTACCTATGATTTGGTTTCTGTTAAGACTGGGATGTTTTGAACTAATTTATACGAGGACAGAATAATCTGTGTTTCTGTACGTGCAACACCAGGCCAACTTTGAATATCTCGCAATAATTCCTCAAGGGTTTGGGAATTGCGGGTTACCACCAACAAGGTATGAGACCCTTTTCCGGTCGTACTGAAACACTGCACTACCTCCTTAGTTTGTTCAGCAATATCCGTAAACTCATGATAATGAACCGATGATTCAGAAATGACTGTAATGAGTGCTGAAACATCCAGATCCAACTTTTTAGGGTCCAAAACAGCATGGAAACCCTGGATAATACCTGATTCCTGTAATTTCTTTATTCGTTCAGATACTGTTGGTATAGAAATATCCAATTCATCTGCTATATGGCTTGCTGCAATACGACCATCTTCCTGCAACAATTCTAGAATTTTTCGGTCAGTAATATCAATTTTCATAAAAAGTATTATTTATAAGACCTTTTATATTATTAATATATTATGATATATTGCAATAATATTTTATAATATTATAATATTTATTTTATTATTATTAACAATTATAGGGTATTATTTTGATTATATTCAGATTTGGATATATAAAACAAGAAAAAGCCCGATTGATCCTATTAGATGGAAACAGCAAAACCAAGCCAGTATTACTTGGTACAAAAGTAAGTTTATTTTATAGACAGCTGGTGTCTAATCTTATAGGTAGATAAAATTACCTGGGTCTCTGTACGGGTTACATTGGGCCAACTTTGAATAGTCCGTAATAATTCTTCCAGCGTTTGCGAATTTTCTGTTGCGACCCACAGCATCAACGAACCCATTCCCGTGGTGCTGAAACATTGGATCACTTCCGGAGTTTCTTTTGCTTTTTTAATCACTTTATCGTATTTGTCAGATGAAGATGAAATCACCGTGATCATTGCTGTTACATCCAGGCCCACTGACCGGGGATCAATGACCGCCTGAAAGGCCTGGATAACGGATCCCTCCTGAAGTTTACGAACTCTCTCTGTAATGGTAGGGACAGTTAAATTTAATTCTTTGGCTATTTGGCTGGCTGTTTTCCGGCCTTCCTGCTGTAAGCTGATCAGAATCTGGCGGTCAATATCATCAATAGTCATTAATAAAAAAACACTTAGAGTATTCCTTTTAATTTAATCTGGATTGTACAATGAATAAAACAATGTTTATAAATCCTGCCCTTAAACAATAATCAATGGTATAATGGGATGGATAACTGCACTTGTATTGGAATATAATTTACGTATATCCAAGTTTACCCTGGTTTCCTAAAATATAAAGCCCTGCAAATGCAGGGCTTTTTTCTATTTAATGGATAATCCAATTGTAACTTCTTGGTGTTGTCAAGCAGATATGCTCCAATACTTTCTTACGTGCTAAATAATTAAATAACAATCAAATCTTCATATATTGAATCAATCATTTTCGAAGGCAAAATTACATTATAATTGTATTCGTTATAATTTATGATCAATTCAACAGGCTGGTATTCATCAAGAAAAGAAATTATTTCACTTTCACTAAAATGAAATTGAATGTAATGTACTGCGCTGATCCGGTCTTCCTCCTCACGGCCTTCTTCAAACTGAGCAAATATCTTTAAATCTCCTTTTCCGATTAATATAGTTTTTCCAGTAGTTAGACCAATGAATTGATTCAATATTGGTCGAATATTTGCCGCATCCCTAATCTCAATGAAAAGTGTAGCACTCAGACCATTTTTTTTTGGCAGTAAGGGGTTGTAGATATCCAGTTCACTCTGTATCTGATGAGCCTGGACCATTCGTTCGGTACGCATCATTTCCTGAATATGGAACTTAATGGTTTTGCGGTTCTCAAACGTAATGGTAACATATGGACCCAGTTCGATTCGACGATGTTTTTTATACTCGATCATCTCTTTTCGATATTCATCTCTGACTTTTTCATATTCAAGAATATTCATCAAATCACTTTGCACTAATGCTTTCATTGTTTCCTCTAATTATTACTGAATCCATAAGCTTTGTGCAGTTCCAATATGGGGTGGCTTAGTACCAACTCGCCCTCACTAGCCTGCTTTAGCTGATGAATGGCAAGGGTGCAATCTGAGCATACCTTGTCCGCTTCTTTTTGTTGAAGGTCATTAACACAGCGCTTAGCTAATTTCATGGATTCTTCAAAGAACTCTGTTTTCATACCCCATCCACCATCCATACCGCTGCAGCAGTTGATTAAGTTGACCTTGGTTTCAGGTACAAGTCGCAAAACATCACGTCCTTTAAACCCAATCTGCTGAGCCTTCAGATGACAGCTTACATGGTAATTGACTGTACCGATTGGATTCTTAAATTCGGTTTTGAGTATCCCCTTTTTATTTAAGTATATCAGATATTCAGAAATATCAAATGTATTATCAGATATTTTTTTAATCTGCTCTTTAAATCCAAGATAATCAGGGTAATCTTTTTTCAGGGTCAGGCTGCAGGTAGGAGGTCCGGTCACAATTACTTTGAAGCCATCGTCCACCCACCGGCTTAATTCTTTAATGTTCGGTTCTGCCTGGTTTTTAAAACCATCAAAATTACCGGGAGTCAGGTATGGTGCTCCGCAGCACTGTTGGGACGGATATTTACATTCCACACCATTGTGTTCCAATATCTCAACGGCTGCTATTCCCAGTTCCACATCATGGGCATTGGTAAAACAAGTCCCAAATATCACCACTTTTTCAACAGGATCTTTGATGTTGGATTGATGCTTTTCAAACCATTTGGTTAGTGTATTTGTGTTGAATTCCGGCAATATACGCTTCCTGTGGATACCGATAATCTTTTCCATAATAATTCGTAGTAATCTGCTCCGACTGAACAAATTGATCATTGGACCAAAAACCGAGCCCAACTTGCCTGTAAAATCTGTATTGGACAGAAATTTATCATTTGTTTTTACGCCCCGCTCTTTAGAGCGTATGGCCTGAGCACGAGTCATCAGTTTAGGAAAATCCAGTTGAAACTCATGTTCTTTTCCCGGGGTATAAGGACACACCGGATCACAGAGTTTGCATTGGTAACAAAGATCTACCACTATCCAGCGCTGCTTATCGGTAAGATCTGAAACTTCTCCGCGAAATTCTACTTCAATACTGGCTTCTACTGCGTGTTCTCCTTCCGGGAGATACATGTAATCTTTCTTTGAAACTTGTTCGCTTATTCTGCCTTCTTCAATGGCATGGATTCGTTTTTCATCACCAGCTTGATCGATAGCATCAAAAAGTGCAGGAAATGAAGAACAAAGGTTAAAACAGAGCCTGCATCCTACACAAATATCATAAACACGGTCCAATTCTCGATCAAATGAATCTCTGTTCCAGTATAATGGATTATCAATATTATAGATAGTTTGCTGGGTATCAGAATGATTGATCACAGAAATAAATACAAAAAAAATTATAAATGATTGGATTCCAGTCTCTGGGCAGAAACTGGAATCCAACTGATTAATTTAAAGCGAATCTAGGGTCTCCTGAAACTTTCCAGCATGAGATTTTTCAGCCCGCGCCAGTGTTTCAAACCATTCGGCAACTTCGTCAAACCCTTCGTCACGTGCCGTAGCCGCAAACCCGGGATACATTTCCGTATACTCATACGTCTCACCGGCAACGGCAGCTTTCAAGTTCTCCGCTGTTTCGCCAATTGGCAGTCCAGTACCAGGATCTCCGGCTCCGCCTTTTTCCATGAATTCCATATGTCCAAAAGCATGACCAGTCTCACCATCAGCAGTATTTTTAAATACACCGGCAGCTTCTGGATAGCCTTCTATGTCTGCC
>Ga0208639_1002591_pt1 | contig 10440 bp, 8 predicted proteins | sample ETNtaG_33_FD_185772 | JGI IMG/M metagenome (GOLD analysis project Ga0208639, IMG submission 185772) | Marine microbial and viral communities from oxygen minimum zone, Eastern Pacific Ocean - ETNP201310SV76 (SPAdes) (version 2) | ecosystem: Environmental > Aquatic > Marine > Oceanic ...
GCTGCGATAATCATAGAATCACGTAGAACGACTCGACAAGCATCTTTGGATAATTGGTCGAGTAATTTACTCAACTGATTTTGCTCTGTTAATTGAGGACGCAATTTCTCACGCTGCTTAGGCCGAATCATGGCCCGACCCATCGCCGCCTCAATGGCTGCACTCTCTTCGCGCACGAGGTCACCATCTGCTGCAGCGACGTGGATGAGGACACCGACATAGGCTTCTCTTGACTTCTCATCTAGGAGATCAACTGCATCGGGTAGCACGAGGCCACCCCCTCAACCATTGAGGAGGTCTAGACCATCTTGCATCCAATCGTAACCCTTGAGCACCCACGCGAGTAGGTTGTCTACAACTTCGGATGAAAGTCCAACATGCATGGCGATTGAATCGAGAACCACGCGCTCTTCGGGGTCGACGTGCCCATCAGCCGCAGTCATGAGTGTTGCATCACGTAGTGCGAGGCGACCGGAGACGGGACCAAGCCCTTCTAGGCACTCACTTAGAGAGGGTGGATCCTTGAGATAATTGCGCACTTCTTTCCGCTGACCTGGTGATAGAAGTGCAGTACCGAGGCGCTGCTCAAAGACGGCCATTTCATCGATTGAAAGCTCATCATCAATGCGTGTTACGAAGGCCAGAAGTTTGGCGTATGCGAAGCGCTCGGACTGAGGCAACTGGTGCAGAGTGTCTGGGAGCATGACCCTCCGAAGTTGGCTAGGGATGATGAACCCTGCGATGCGAACAGCATCGTTCAAAATCAATCATCTTGGGTTTCCACATCACTTTCTTTCCCTGTGAGCACACCCCGAAGGCGTGCGTTATCTGTTTGCAGTGCATCAAAGAGATCGTAGTTTACACCCAACTCTTTCGCGAGCACGCGAAGCGCATTGGAATCCTTAGGCAAACACTTGCCACCGAAGCCGCGATTGAGCCCGAAGATAGGGTCGAGGTGACTGGGACCAATCGGTTGAGCTTGTTCTGCGGTGATGATATCTCGTACTGCATACCAGTCTTCACCCAACCCTTCACAGATGTCATACATCTGATTGGCAAAGATGACTTTCATTGCATAGAATGTATTCTTCGTATACTTCACCAATTCCGCTTGGGTTGGGGTAACTTGGAAGGTTTGATCGCGCTTCAAAACACCCGCTTCACGGTGCTGCTGAAATACTCGCTCAGCCACATCAGAATGGTGCGTTCCACAGACGAGAATATCTTGATTGCCGAAGTCTTCCAAATGGCGTCTTTCAACAAGGAATTCAGGACTGTATGCAATCTTCAGATTTGGGTATTCTTCGTGGTAGCGTTGTGTGGTTCCAGGCACAACAGTACTCTTGATGACAGCAGTGAATCCATCGGGCAAATCATTGAGCACAGATTCGACGATTGAGAGGTTGCAGGAACCATCCTCTGACATGGGTGTTGGGACTGCGATGTAGGCCATGTCAACATGGTCCGTTACATCTGCCAAGGTGGTGCCTCGAACAGGATCGTGAATGAACAATTCATGTGCGTCAGCAAACCAATGCTCGATGGCACCGCCAACGATGCCAGCTCCGATGATGCCGACTCTCATGCACGCCGCCGACCCAACCTCCCGTTATCAGCCTGCCCGATGAAGAAATCATTGATTTCGGCCCGTAGGGCCGTCACAGAGAATGAATACTTGGGCCATACGAAGACCGGTTGTATTGAAGAGTCGTTGATGCGCCGTGGGCTTGTATGGGCCGTGATGAGGACAGTGTGCTAGAGTTGCACGCTGAGACACCGACACTTTCCGCCCCACTCAAGATGTTTCAGAATCTTCGCGAATATCGTCAACTTGTACGCCATTTTGTTTCTCGAGATTTGAAGACACGATATCATGGTTCGATTATCGGTTGGGGGTGGTCAATTGCCGAACCACTCGCACTGACTGTCACATTCTACATTCTGTTCGCAATTCTCTCCGATAGCACCGATCCATATCGGCCATTCAATATTCTCATCGGCATTTTGGGTTGGACATTTTTCTCTCGCACACTCTCCAGATGCACAACAGCATTGCAGCGCAATTCAGGTCTCATTCAGAGAATTTACTTTCCACGTGAAATATTCTTGTTTTCCCAGGTTGGATTCCAATTGGTGCAAATGCTACTCAGCATGATTGTATTGATTCCATTGTTGTATCATTACAATCTAATGCCCACGCAGCAGATACTGTATTTCCCCTTGGCCATTCTTCTTGTGGGGATGCTTGGAATCGGTCTTGCATTCTTCACCAGCATCATCCAGACCAAGGTTCGTGATATGGAACACATTGTCACCGTCGCCTTACGTATCGGCTTCTATCTAACGCCCGTCTTCTACAATTTGGATATGATAACGGGTAGTCGTATTCCTGCTGAATACAGTGATATTTACCTCTACGCCAATCCAATGGCAACATATCTCACGATGATTCGTTGTGCATTCACAGGAGATCCACTTGGAATTTCCAGCACGCATCTAGCAGTGACCATTTCGACGACCGTTCTCATCTTCTTGCTCGGTTCGATGTTCTTCATGCGTAAAGAGCGCAAGGCGGTGAAGAATCTATGACGGATATTGCCATTCAACTTGAAGGTGTCAGCCTTGATTATCCCAAGCATAAATCGGGTGGAGGCCTTCTCCGTGAAGTCCTCACCGGGCGCTTCAGAAAGACGCGGGACGCCGCATCCTGGCATCGTGCCCTCGATGGTTTAGATTTGACAGTGAACAGAGGCGAAGTCGTCGGAATCATAGGTCCAAACGGTTCGGGAAAGAGCACGTTGCTACGAGTCATTGGTGGCATTTATGCTCCAGATGAGGGAACGGTGCGAACTCGTGGCCGAATCACCTTACTCGCAGGTGTTGGGACAGGTTTCAATCGGGAATTAACCGGCCGTGAGAACATCATGCTCACAGGTAGTATCTTTGGATTTGATTACAAGCAGATGACAGAAATGTCCCCTTCAATCATCGAATTTTCTGGGATTGGAGATTTCATTGACGAACCTCTCCGCACTTATTCGTCGGGGATGCGCGCACGCCTCGGATTCTCAATCGTATCTCACATGGAACCCAACATTCTCCTCCTCGATGAAGTGATGAGTGTAGGCGATCATGATTTCAGAAAGCGCTCACGTGCTCGCATTGAAGAAATGGTTCGTGGTGATGCCACCGTGGTCATTGTGTCTCATTCTGTGAACCTGATGCGAGATCTCTGTGACCGGGTATTCTATCTCGAAGGTGGACAGTTCAAGACAGATGGAGACAAGGAATCGGCCATCAAGCAATATCAATCAGATAAGGAAGGCGCCTGAAATGGAGGAAGCCACCGTTCCCGAAATTCTCGATCCGTTGGAAGGTGAAGGTGAGATTCTTGAGTTCAGTTTAGCTCAGATTGAATATCTGCGAAGTGAATTTGAACGTCAGCGACGTTGGGTTGGAACACTCTCTGCCAGAGAGAAATCTGCCTTGGATGAGTTGAATGCGATATCCCATTCGGTAAGTTATCGAGTGGGGCGTTTCCTTACTTGGCCTCTCCGCCGACTTCAGAAACTATTTGGAAGGCGTAAAAATCGCATTCATCATTTTGTTGAAGAAGAAGGTGAAGATGACGAAACCACTGAATTATTCGCATCCAGCCTTCTCATCACTCCAGAACTTCTCCCAGAGAGTGGAGCACAGCAAAAACCGGATTTATTGGTTGAGGAACTTCTCTTAGCCGTTCGTCGCCACAGCCTCTCAGTGAATGCCGCACGCGACCTCATTTTAGACAGCGCCTTTGGAATGCCTGACGAAGATTTACTCGATGCCCTGAATCGAGTCATGAATCACATGCTTCGAATTGGAGAATATCGGCCATCGATTCGTAACATCTTTGTCGCCTCGACACGTGCTTTGTCACAAAGACATGCTGCTCTGGCCATTGAATATGGAGAACAGTGGGCGGATGAGATTGACGATTCCCGAGCATACCGGACATTAATCCAGTTGCATGGCCGAAGTGGAAACTTCTCTAGGCCAATGGAATTACTGAAGAGAATGCCAAGGGACGAGTGGAGGCGCGAGCAGACAACTCGCTTCAACACAGCCTCTCGCCTCTGTGATTCAGGGCTTGATGTTCAATATCCATCCCCAAAGGAAATCGTATCAAACGAAGATTCGATTTTGTATCATGCCGCTCAAAGTATGCCCCATTCAACATCGGGATATTCCATTCGAACACACGGTTTGGTGACTGCTATCCGAAAAGCAAATTGGAATGCACAGGTACATCTCAGACACGGATATCCACTTGACCGGACTGATTTCATAGGTGGCGAAGTTAATCGTCAGGAAGAAGTGGATGGTACTCCATATCTATTTCATCCAACTTCGGCAAATGTAACATCTAGCCTAATTAACTATACAGATGTATTCAATTTCAATGAATTGGAATCATATCAATCTGCAGCGGTTCAAACATTGATGCGGCAGGCAGAGGAAACAAGACCTGCGATACTTCATTCAGCATCTAATTTCGTAGTTGGTTTAGCAGGGGCTGAGGCAGCCAAGCGATTGGGCATTCCATCCATATATGAGATCCGTGGATTTTGGCATTTAACACAAGCAACGAAACGCCTCGGTTACGAGTCTTCAGATCATTATCATTTATCCGAACGCCTTGAGTTCGAAACAGCTCGAAATTCAGATCATGTTTTCACAATCACACATGCTCTTCGTGAGATTCTATTGGAAAATGGTATAGAGCCAGAGAAGGTCAGTGTTTTACCCAACGCAGTTGATCCTGAACGATTTGACATTTCACCCAGAGATTCAGAACTTGAAGTAGAATTGGAATACGAAGGCAAAGTAGTAATCGGGTACATTGGTTCCTTTGTAGAATATGAAGGCCTTGAACTTCTAATGGAAGCAGCCGCTCAACTGAAGAACGAATTGGGGGATGTGTTCCGCGTTCTGATGGTTGGCGATGGTTCAGTGCATGAGAAGTTGCGACGAATAACCCGCTTCCTTGCCATTGAAGACATTGTCACATTCACCGGCCGGGTATCCTATGACGAGGTTGAACGCTACTATTCCCTCATTGACATCGTACCTTTGCCTCGTTTGGGCTTGCGCGTCTGTGAATTGGTATCCCCACTGAAACCATTTGAGGCGATGGCGACAGGAAAGGTTCTCATCACATCCGATGTAGCCGCCCTCGCTGAGATTGTCGATGATGGCAAAACGGGATTGTTGCATCGCAAGGACGATGCAGAACATCTCGCGGAGATATTGAGAGAGGCCATTACAAATTCAGATTTGCGCGAAACGCTTGGTAAACAAGCTAGAGAATGGGTCTGTGAGACACATTCGTGGGATGTCATATCATCTCGTGTGACTGAAGTATACAATCGCTTATTGGAGGACAAAAAATGACCGGACCCGTAATTCTAGTTGTTGGCGCACGCCCGAATTTTATGAAAATCGCACCGATTCACGCTGAACTTGCGCGGAGAGGAATCGCTCAGATTCTCTTGCATACCGGTCAACATTATGATGAGAACATGTCGAAGGTATTCTTCGATGATCTCGGTATGCCTGAACCAGATATCTATCTCGGCATTGGCAGTGGTAGTCATGCGACTCAAACGGCCAAAGTCATGGTTGAATTTGAGAAGGTGTGCAACGAACACAAACCAAGCATGGTTATCGTGGTTGGAGATGTCAACTCCACGGTTGCTTGCAGTATGGTATGTGCGAAGGAATGGATTCCATGTGCACATGTGGAAGCAGGCCTAAGGTCGTTCGATCGTGAAATGCCCGAGGAAATCAATCGCTTGATTACCGACGCAATCGCCGATTTGTTACTCACTCCCTCACCCGATGGCGATGAAAACCTCAGAAAAGAAGGTGTCGCCGAGGAGAGAATCAAGCGAGTGGGCAATATCATGATTGATTCATTGTTCAACAATCTTGAACGATCTAAATCTAGCACCATCCATGCTGATTTGGGCCTAGAGAAAGGCACCTACGGTGTATTGACCCTTCATCGCCCCAGCAACGTGGATGAGAAGGACGCATTCATGCGAATTATTACTGCATTGGAGCAAATTGGAGAGCGAATTCCCTTGGTATTCCCATTGCATCCCCGAACACGTATTCGTGCCGAGGAGTTTGGATTGACAGAGCGTCTTGAATCCATTCCGAACATCGTACTCACTGGCCCAGCGGGTTACCTTGATTTCGTTGCACTGATGGCTGAATCGAAACTGGTACTGACAGATTCTGGTGGCCTTCAGGAAGAAACAACAGCACTTGGAATTCCTTGCCTTACTCTTCGAGAGAACACCGAACGTCCGATTACGGTGACAGAGGGCACCAACACAATCGTGGGCAACGCTACTGATGTAATCCTTGATGCTGCCAACAATATTCTCGATAATGGAGGTAAAGCGGGGCGAATACCCGATCTCTGGGATGGGCACACAGCGGAACGTATTGCTGACATAATTGAGGGTGTAATATCAGGGGATTAGTAATGCGAGTATTGCACGTGTTGGCAAATGGCCCCCCTGATGTGAATGGCTATGCAATTCGTACGCACAATATTTTGACCACACAAATGGCTACCGACAGCTTCGAACCCATTGGCCTAACATCTCCTTGGTACCCCGATCGAGAGAGTATGGCCGAGCCCATTGAAATCGATGGTATCACGTATCACAGGTGCCTTCATCCATCTCGAATGCAATCGAATACAGGTTTGGGCATGAAATGGTCCGCTGCACAAGGCCGAGATCGGATTGCAGGAAGTGCAGGATTCTCTGCCAAATCATTGTGGAGGCGCACCCTCCATATTGCCCTCAAACCGCTCCGCCCCGGGTGGTCTTGGATTGAAGAAAGAATTCTGTTCAAGCATTTCACAGCCCGTATTCTAGAGGTTGCAGAGGCAGAGAATGTTGAGGCCATCCACGCCCATGTCCCATACAGGGTTGGCATACCTGCGATGCGAGTCGCTCGCACACTCGGACTTCCATTCGTGTATGAGATGCGAGGAATGTGGGAGGAATCGGCCGTCGCAGGTGGACGATGGCGTGCCGGTGGGTTGGCCCATCGCCGTTTTCGCAGAATGGAAACCAAGGTATTGCGGAATGCAGACGCAGTCGTCTGCATCAGTGAGACGCTCCGTAAGGAAGCAATTTCCAGAGGCGTGCCTTCTGAACGCATCACTGTCGTTCCCAATGCGGTCAGTCACAAAGAATCACCCCCGATAGAATCCAAGTTGATTTCCGAGGTCAAAGAGAAATTTGGCGATAGCCCTGTAGTAGGTTACATTGGCAGTCTTCGCGAATTGGAGGGTGTCGATTTCACCGCCTCTGCAGTTGCAGAGTTGAGAAAACAGGGTGTAGATGCAAAATTATTCGTTCTCTCATCCGAGTCAGGGCAACCAGAACTGAAATCCCATTGTGAAAACCTTGGAATCAGTGATCACGCACATATTGTGGGCCCGGTACCTCACGAACAGGTTTCTCATTTCTACAAGTTGATTGATGTATTTGTTGTTAGCCGCCCTGATACACGAGTCGCACGTTTGGTAACCCCTCTGAAACCGTTCGAGGCAATGTATCATGCTAGGCCCCTAGTCATGACCAATCTCCCTGCACTTGCAGAAATCATTGATGAAGGGACAACTGGTCTGTTGTACCCCCCCGGCAACCTATCGAAATTAGTTGAATCGATTGGGAAACTATTGACAGACAAAGAATTTGCTGAAACGCTAGGAAACGCCGCAAGAGATTGGGTTATTTCTGAAAGAACTTGGATAAATGTTTGTTCACAATACGCAGAAGCTTATACTCATGCAGTCCAAAATTCGAGGGGTGAATAATGCGAAACACATTGTGGAAATTGAAGCGGCGCTCCTTGATCAAAGCGGCAATTAAATCCGCTCCGAGAAACCTCAGATCCATGATCCGCTCTGCATGTGAAAGGCCTTCAAAAATCCGCGATATTAGTGATTATACCATTCAATCATTGGGAAAAGGCAAGTCACTTACAGATTTACAAGAGCCACTTTCTAAACTCTCCTCACACAATTACACAATCCCCGATGCGCGCAATCTTCTATTGGGGGTTGCTAGGGGGTGCACAAAAGTTGGCAAAAGTGAACCAGCGCTATCACTTGCAAAACCAATACTCAGCTCGATTGAATTAGAGACTGATCATCGATTATTGCCAGTATTGGTTCGATGTTCTGTCGAATCAGGAGATGAGAAACTCGCGCTTCAGATAGCCGCAGTTGGTCTGGGGGAGCAATATTGTCATGATGTTGGCATTGATATTGTTTCTAGAATTATTCAAACAGATCGCACTCAATTGGAAAATGTTGAGATTTCTTCCTCTGTAGGAATTATATTGGGGGAACTTGAGGATGAATTTGAATTCTCAACAGAAGATTACAAATTCCTTTTCAGACATTTCAAGGGAACAAATCAGGATGTTGCGATTAAATTTGGATTGCGGATAAAAGAATTCGATGACCCGAATTATTGCCGTGTTCTTTGTAGAATATTGAGTGAAATGGGTTTATCAGAAAAATCCGTTGAAGTTTCATCCAAAGTTGCACAGATTACCGGGGATCGATGGCACGCTTTCCAGGTGGAACTCTTTGCAGCACGCGAACGACTTCCCAACGAGGTCAATTCGTTTTTCTTGAATTACTCTTCAACAACAACCCAAGAGGAAATCAGTAAGATACCAATATTCATCGAACAGAATTCCGATGATATCGCACTTCTGTATTCGATATTCAATTCATTATATCAGATTCATTATGAACATCGGGAATTAACAGAAATCACAAAAAATTGTGCTGATAAACTATTGGAAGGAGGTGTGAACCAAGCAGAATTCATGATTAAAGTCTCTAATTTGATTATGCATGATGGAGATCTCACGCGAGCCTACAACCACCTCAATAATTCAGAGGAACATCCTTCGGTAGAGAAGAAAAAGCGAAGTGTGAAATCATTAATGTCCTTGCTTAAAGAAAATTTAATTCTGAAACCAGAATTTCCTCATTTCTCAAAATTTTCACATTCTCAAATTATTCCAAATCGAACATTATACTTACTTCACAACAGTCTTCCATTTGATTCAGGAGGATATGCATCTAGATCCCATGGACTTCTCTGCGGTGTCCAACAAAATGGGTGGGACATTCGTGCAGTATCACGCCTAGGATATCCCTTGGATCGTGAAAAGCACAAGGGAAAACTTGTCACAGATGAATCAATAATCGATAACATCCCATATCATCGCCTTAAGGCCAATCAAAATGGATATGGGGAAATTCCTTTGAAATCCTACATAGAGAACTACGCTGAGAATCTACATAAATTGTGCATGACATTACGACCCTCGATATTACACGGCGCATCTAATCACATGAATGGTCATGCAGTGAATCTCGTAGCCCAAGAACTTGGGATTCCATCAGTGTATGAAGTTAGAGGTTTGTGGGAAATCACTCGAATTTCACGTCAACCGAAGTGGAAAGAAGGAGATTATTACAAACTCATGTCAAATATGGAAGCAAAAGCAGCCATGGATGCAACTGCGGTGATTTGTATCACTCAAGCCCTCGCGGATGAGATGGTGTCCAGAGGTGTTGATTCAAACAAAATTACTCTGGTGCACAATGGGGTCCATGTCGATCGCTTCACACCCCGCCCGGCTGACAGAGATCTTGAGAAAACATTGGGGACAAAAGACAATGTTGTCATAGGATACGTCGGTAGCATTGTCGATTACGAAGGATTGAATCTATTGGTTGAGGCATCCGAAAATCTCATTCAGAGAGGCATTGAAAATTTCACAGTTCTAATCGTAGGCGACGGAGCAGCCTCGCCATCATTGGAGAACCTTGCATCCCAATCCTCAGCAACCGAGCATTTCATTTTCACTGGAAGAGTACCACACGAAGAGGTTGAGAGTTATTATTCTCTAATCGACATCGCACCTTTCCCACGACTCTCTTTACCCGTGACTGAAATGGTCAGCCCATTGAAACCGTTTGAGGCGATGGCGATGGAGAAGTTGGTGATCGCATCTGATGTTGCTGCACTTGAGGAAATTGTCAACCATGAAGTGACGGGTCTATTGTTCAAGAAAGACGATGTCAATTCTCTGACCGATGCTTTGGAACTCGGAATTTCTGATTCAAAGTTGAGAAATAATCTAGGTAAAAAGGCCCGCGAATGGGTCAAAGCAGAACGGGATTGGCCAATTCTAGCAAAGAAAATCACAGACCTATATGAATCTCTAATTATCACAAACGGTTAAGATTCAGGTAGATAATCGCCTTCTCTGAGGTTGCAAGGTAGTGGGGAGAGCCTTCCAGATTCGGCATACTTCGCCGCTTCCAACAAGGCATCGGGCGTT
>Ga0208639_1002608_pt1 | contig 10409 bp, 9 predicted proteins | sample ETNtaG_33_FD_185772 | JGI IMG/M metagenome (GOLD analysis project Ga0208639, IMG submission 185772) | Marine microbial and viral communities from oxygen minimum zone, Eastern Pacific Ocean - ETNP201310SV76 (SPAdes) (version 2) | ecosystem: Environmental > Aquatic > Marine > Oceanic ...
GGCATTACAAATTCCTCGGTGCAGTGCCCAGTGTTTAATAGCCAAAATAAAGGGTCGTACTCTTGAATCACAATCGCTATACGCCTTGAGCAATTTAGTATTGTATATCGCTAGACTATTATTGATGGAAATATCAACCGGAATTTTGCTTCTTTGGTCAACAAACTTGACAATGGGAACTTTAGCATGAGCGATTAAGGTCACATCTTCCATTCCATCATCACGAAGCATACGTGCAATTTTATTCAAAACCTTCTTGGGTTTTTCTCCACTGAATTCTAAACATAGGTCGACATCGCCATTTCTCAATCCTAGACCTGACTGAGAAGAACCAAATGTAGTCAAGCTGGAACCTCTAAATTTAATGTCAAAACGTCTCTTTAGATGTTTTATTATTCCCTCTTTACGTTCAGTGACCTTTTTCGAAATTTCTTGATTAGACACGAATTTAATAATTTCATTAGATAAATCTTCATTTATCGAAGTTGAAATCCTTTCAGTACTCAGTTCAGATTTATCAGTCAATAAAGCATGAGTTAGTGACCACTTGTCTTGCTGATAGGCTGTAAACCCGGTAATCTCGCAATGTTTTGACATCAAGTATTCCTCCTCAATGCTTTCTTTCCAAGATTTTGTTTCATTAGAGACCTGCTGGACGGCCCTCCTTGGGAAACTCTAACTGAATCTGTTAGCATTTCACTAAAATCTCCGGTCAATGCAGAACTCCAATATTCAGTAGCAGAATCACTTTCTTCTTTGCAGCGTACTAATTTGGTGTATCGAGATTCACACCTTCTGCGATGTGATTCATTCTCAAGCCAAATACTCTGTATTTTATTGTTCTCTTTGGAGAGTTCCATCATCGCCTTGTGGGCTTTCTTTCCAGCTTCTAGTAACTTGTTAGCATTCTTTCTCATATTTTCTAGATCATCACTAATATCTTTTGATTCAACATTCTTAGATGCCCATATTTCATGCTCTTCAATTTCAGACTGTAAATTTTCAATAGTAACTAAAGACTCATTTTCATCTTCTTTCTTTTCAGATTTAGAGAGTTTGACGAATTGGTTGTTAGAATTTGCATTAGAGAGAATTTTTAATTCCTTAATTATTTGATTAGCAGATGATTGTGCATCATTACGTTCTTTTTTTAACTTAGAAACCTTTGATACCAAATCGTCTCTTTTTGCTCTTGAATCCTTGGCTAAATTAGCAGCAATTTGCCGTTCTTCTTGTCTTTTTGCTATTTGTTGCGGCAATGATTCGACAATGTTTTCTCGACGATGAAGAATCGCTTTCGCCAAGAATTCGGGCGAAACTGCGAGCAAGTCTCGTGGAGTCATACATCCGGGCCAGTTTTCAACCTTCAATAAACATGGCGCAGGAGTCCTTTTGGGCGAGAAGGTGAAGAACCCCCTAATCTTAGGGCATATGTGGGCGTAATTGATAGGGGGTCTAGACTCTACTATATCTTAGCAGTTTTTTTGCTGATATGTCCTTCATATGCCCCTTTTGTCACGGCTAGTTCAGATGGTGTTTCTATCGTTAATAGTTCCATTTCATTGGTAGACTTTGAAAAAATACAAGACTCTGATTATGAGTTAGAGTTTGATATTGAGTTGATTGGTACTCCAAGCGGGCCAACTTCCTATGTGAACATTTCATTTGGAATGGAAACAATTTTCGGGGTTGCAATATCCAACACAACTCTAAACTACTCTTTATCGGCGGGTGAAACTATTCATATTTCACATAATTTCTCAGAGATTCCATTTGGGTATGTGGTAATTTCGATATCTTTGACTGGAGATATAGCGGTTTCAAGTCCGACGCATGTTTCATCCTTCCAACGAACTTTACAGAGATTAAATCCTTTGAACATCTCTGTTGGCCAAAGTGATTCGATTATTGTTGAAGGGGTCGATTCTAGTGGTCAAAGCACGGGTAATCTTTCAGTCAATGATGGAGATTATATTCAATTACAAATTCCTGTAATCAACGATGGAGATTTTGATTGGAACGGCTTCATTACTGTAAATTTGACCGATTCTAATGGATTTGAAAACACCACTTCTCAATTATTTCCAGTTAATGCAATGCAAACCAGTATCTACTTTTTCAATTCCACAATGATAGTGTCTGAAGGTCAAATAACGGTTAATGTTTGGCTAAATGATTCTGGCGATGGAGATGTTTCAGACGAAAATGCAAGTTTTATTTCAACAATTAATCCACCACCTCTGCCAATAATTTCTTTGCTTCTAGAGGAAGTTACCTCTGAAATTATTGCAGGTGAAGATATGTTTTGGAATCTCAAGATTTCAAATTCAGGTGCTGTTGCATTTGAAGGAAATGTGACTTGTGAATTTGACCAATCACTATTATTGGACAATAGTCTGATGTTAAATCCTAATTCAGAATCTAACTTTTCAATATCTACTAGCGCAAGACCCGGTATTCTTTCATGTATGATTCTTGGCGATAGAATTTCTCAATCATCTGATTTTGAAACCAATATTACTTTGCTGGTTGAATCAGCAGAATTTGAAACTGCAGGGGGTAGCATACCTGCAACTTTATTGGGTCCATGGCATGAAGGAGATGAGGTTAGGTTGTCGATATTAGTTCGAAACCATGGTAGTGAATCTGGAAATGTGAAGATAGTTTGTGAAGTTGCAGGAATTACCTATGCAGGTGATTCAATTCAATTGGGTGTTGATGAAGCCGGAGAAATATTTGTCGATGTTCCAATGATTGATTATGGAATACAAATGTTAAATTGGAGTATGCAATCGCCTGACGGTTCTATTGATGCAGGCTTATTTGGCGGATTGAATATTTCTGTTGCGCCCAGACAAATAGTTGAAATTTCTATTTCAAGCATATCATGGGATGAACAAAGTGGCCTGTCTTTTGGATGGGGGGTGACTCTTTCTGAAGGAATCGCCCGTGATGTGAGGATAAGACTTGGATATATTGATTCACTTGAAGAAACATTCATGATAGACACTGTGATGTCACTTAACCCAGGCCTTACTGAAGGAAATCTCGTTATAGGATTTATCGATGCTGAAAAAGTAATTATTAGAGCAAATGAAGACAATTGGGTGGCCGGATTTGGTTTTACATCACTCACTGCAGACACTCCGCAAGATAGGGCGATTTATTCAATTTCATTCGACCCACAAAGTACCCCGAATCGGCCTGTTGCAGGTGACTCAGCCAATATAAAAATTATTCTTGAAAATTCGGGTTCAATTTCTGGTTCACAAGGCACACTTATCCTTAGAACTAGTACAGGAGTCTTAATTGGAGAACGAATTGTAAATTCATTAGGGCCTCAAAGTTCGAAAGTTGAGCAATTTACATTAGAAGATTGGCCTACAGGTGATGAAGTATCCCTTGTAGCATCTTGGCAAGTTTCTCGTCAGGTTCTTACTGCTGATGAAATATTCATCTCTTCAGCAGTCCAGACAGAGGAAGAATCCTCTGGGCTTACAGATTTCATTCCTGGAATCTTAGGCGGGGTTGCATTGGCAGCAGCGATAATTTTAATCGTTAGAATTGTTAATTCAAGGCAGGGTCAAGATTCAAAGAAAGCGAAAAAGAAGATAACCAAATCACCTGAAAAATCTAAACCTGCCTTGTCTGATATTAAAATTCAGGTTGGCTGTCCTGAATGTTCTAGGCAACTTAGAGTTCCATCGAACTATTCAGGTTCGGTAAGGTGTCCAGATTGCAATCACAATTTTGCTGTCGAAGAAGAACATGATGAAATACAGGAAGAAGTCGTAGAAAGTAATGTTGAAGAAAATTTAGAAGAAGTCCAAGAAGTTAATGATGGTAAAATAGAAGTTGGCTGTCCAGAGTGTTCACAAACTCTGAGAATTCCACAATCATACTCTGGTTCAGTACGTTGTCCAGCCTGCAAGAATATTTTCAGGTCAGAGTAACTTGGGATATGTTGAAAGGGTAATTGGTCTTAGACAAATTATGAGCACAGGGCACTTTCAAGAATTCGAAGATGAATATCTTGAAACTATGTATGAGTTTTATGAGAGAGACTCTGATGAAAGAGTTAGAACAGGATTACTTGCCAAATCACTCAATATTTCACCCGCTTCTGCTACAGAGATGGTTCAAAGACTTGCATCTAAGGGTTTTCTTGACTATGTTCCATACAAAGGTTCAGTGCTAACCGCTAAAGGTTTAGAGCATGGAAAGATGATGAAAAGGCGTCATCGTCTGGCTGAAGTTCTTCTAGAACATTTACCATTTAAAGGAAATCACCATGAAACAGCATGTCGTTTGGAGCATGCAATAAACGATGAATTAGATGTGGCACTTTCTTTGTACCTTGGTAATCCAACTTTAGATCCCAGCGGTAGAGTGATTCCTGAAATTAAATCGAATTTGTCGAGTAGATTATTATCAAGTTCTACCAATTTATGTGCATTATCAAAATTGAAGGAAGGTCAAAGGGGAAGAGTTTCAATTATTTCTTTATCATCAGATGATATGGACATGCTTCAAAAAATTGGTATGGAAATAGGGGCCGAGATTTTTAATGATGGGCAAAATAAATTTCTCCATTCGGGGAAAATTATACAGGTGAGCGAATCTTTGGCAGAAAATATAATTCTAGTTTTGGCTTGATAGTTTGCTAATTAATGTCAATCCTTTAGTGTTGAAGTGATTTAGGCTATTCATGGGAGATGATGATTTGGATACTACTTCTAAAGAGGCGGAGGATTCTAGTGAGCCTTCTAATGACCAATTAGAACATAATTCCTTATCTGAATCAGTTGAGAGAATGAAAAAGAAAACCATAACTTCAATGAGGAAGTGGAATGATGAAGATTTTCTTTATGCTTTAGACCGGCAATTGATTAGTTCGGGGATAAGACTACTGTTATTTTTACCAGCTTTCGCAATACTCGCTTTTTTTGGAGCATGGTCACAGGCCACAACTTCTCCTAAATGGTGGAATGACTTTGTTGAGCCAACAATTGGGCATAGTTTTGCTACAATACTTGTTGTATTGGTATTCGTAATTCTTCTCGGATATATTCTCTCTATGGCAGTTCATCGCCACAGAGTAAATCTCAGTATTATTAATTTTAAATTGAAGGTGAAAGAAGCAGAAGATTTGCACTTGTCAGTGAGGTCACTACATGGCTATGAACCATTGGAAAATTTGCTCAATAAGTCGGCATCAAAGCATTTTTTTGCTCTTATTTATTCCATGCTGGCAATCCTTTCAATTTCAGCGATTTTCTATTATGGTATTCAGTCAGATGTAGGCCGCAATTTACTTCTCTTTTCATTCTCATTCACAGTCCTCTCTCTAGGCCAACACATTTACACTCGTAGTTCATATTTTAATATGGCTGAGCGTACTGGATTGCTCAATTCATACCAGCCGCCAGTCCATCCATCTACCCTCGATATGGTTCTAAGCGATTTAGTAAAATCACAATTAGATCCATTACTTAAAACGGATTATGATGCTTTTGTTAAAGATGTGGAGAAGCATGTCAAAAGAGGAATTGAACCTAGATTTGCTAGAGAGAAGATGATGATGACTCTATACAAGCACTCAAAAGGTTTGGATTTATCCTCAGTTTTCGAGGAATTTAATGAAATCTTAACTAAGGCAGGAGTTCAATTTATCAAAGAACACCCAGTATTTACTATTGAAGAATGGTTGACCATAATTGAACATATTGAAAAAAGAACTCCAGCTTTCTTTAGAATGATTGGACGAATCGAGGAAGACCTATCTGCTGGTAGAAAGACACTCAGAGATGGTATTGTTTTCGAAGTTGACATGGAGAACATCGTCCATAAGAAAGCAAATTTATTCACTTTTATGCACAATCTATCCAATGAATCACGCACACTAGTGCTAAGGGTTCAATCACCCGATTTCAGGCCACATGATTTGGCTATGACCTATAGATTAGAACCTGGAGAAGAAAAGTGGTGGCCTGATGAAGCAATTCCAGTTGCACAAAAGGGTAATGATGATATTTTAGCAGTTATGTCTGGCCTTCTAAGAGATGGTACTGTTGCGTGGCAAACTATGTTGCCAGAAAGATTTGGTGAAGCGACAGTCTCCGTAAGGTTAGAAGAGGTAAGTGGTGAATTATTAATTGGTTCACAAATGAATGTTAGAATCCGCCCTGAGTTTAAAGAGCGAATTCGGTCCACAAGTTCACTGATTTTATCCTTAATTGGTGTAGCGGGAATAGTTGCTGCTTCGGCAATTGGAATATTCAATTTCGTGTGATTTTGGTTTATTCTAATTTGCATAGCATTGAAATGGAGTATGCATACGACATGACATGCGCGGGAAGTTTGGGGAAGGCGAAGAGAAGCCGGATAGTGATCTGCGAGAACGATTACATGCAATGGAATCCAAGGTTCGTAAGATGAGAGAAGTTAGAAATAATTTTAATGATCAAGCTAAGGTTGCAGCAGATAAGAGAAATTCAGTTCAAGCACAGTATAAGGAGCACCGAGAAAAGATTGACCTAGTTTTGGCTGAAGTTAAAGCAATTCGTGCAGAAATAAAGATGTTTAAGCAGAAAAGAAATGCGATTCAAGCACAGATGAAAAGTCTATTTGCAAGGCATAAGGACAGTCGAAGCGAACATGGTAAGAAACGTGATGCTTCAACAGAGTATGCTCAATTAAAACAGGAAGTAGATGCCCTTGAGATGAAATTCGAAACATCATCAGTAGGAATCAAAAAAGAAAAAGAAATGGTGGAAAAAATCAAGAAATTCTCACAAAGAATCGAAGAACTCGAACCTGAAGTTGCTAAATTTGAATTGGTTAGTGTAGACTTATCGGATTTAGATTCTGCAATAAAAATTCTCAAAGCGGAAGCAGATGCTGCTCATAATGCAATGATTGAAGCGGTAGGTAGAGTTAATGAAAAGTCTCCTGAAGTGGATGAAGTATTTGCTCACAGAGACTTTTTGAAATCTGAAGGGGATAGATTCCATCTTGAATTTATTGAACTTAAGGAAAAGGCAAATGAAGTTCACAGCAAGATTGACGAACTCATGGTTGATGTTAACAAGGTTCGAGATGACTTGAATCTAGCACGCAAAGAGCGTAAATCTTGGATGGTTGATCATAACAAGTCAATAGATGAAATAATGAAAACCGGCGCACAATCTGCTGATGTTGCCGAGTCCTTAACCAAACAACTTCTAGAAACAGGCAGTCTGACATTTGGCGGACTTAACAGTGAAGATATGCGTAGTTCTGGGTCTTCTAATAAATCCAAGAAAAAGAAAAACATGCGCAGAATAAACATGAATGCATCCAGAAAGAAATGAGGCATTAGTATGTTTGGCGTCATAATGGCTGGCGGTCAAGGCTCGAGGTTGTATCCGTTAACTGCCAATAGGCCCAAACCAATGGTCGAAGTAATTGGACGCCCAGTGATTGAATATGTCAAAGATGCCATGCTGGATGCTGGAGTTAGTAACATTATTGTCACTACGGGATACAAAGGGGAAATGTTAGAAGAATTGGTTGATAACTGGTTTTCACAAGAATCTAGACTGAAAAAATCCTCGATTAATCAAGAAAATTCTCCGATGGGAACTGCAGGAAGCGTTAGACTTTTACTCGACCAACTTCAAGATACTTTCATTGTAGGTTCCGGGGATTCAGTTCTTTCATGTGATCTGACACAGTTGTTAGAATCTCATAAAGAATCTAATGCTAAAGTCACGATGGCTCTTTGGGAAGTGGAAAATCCTTCCGAGTTTGGAATTGTGGGGTTATCTAAGAGTTTGAGTGGAGATATTGACGGCTCTTTGGATGAGGGTTATGTGGTTCAATTCAAAGAGAAGCCCAAGGTTGAAGAGGCTTTCAGCAATGTCATAAACGCTGGATTGTATATAATTGAACCAGAAGCCTTAGCACTTGTCCCTGCTGGTGAAAAATATGATTTCAGCAAACAATTATTTCCTAAATTATTAGAAATGGGGTGGCCGATTTATGGTAAGAAAATTGACGGTGTTTGGTTCGATGTGGGTTCGCCGAGTGAACTAATTAAGGCTCAACAGGCCTTGATTTCTCGTAGAAAATCTCTACCGTTTTTGATGCCTAAAGGGCAAGTTTGTGGTTCTGAAGGATTTGAATTTAAGGATTCAAAATCACTGGGAGAAAACTTGGGCAGTGTGATTTCGAGTGGCGTAAAAGTCGGAAATAAATCGGTAGTATCGAATTCTCTAATTATGTCTAACAGTATAGTTGGCGTAAATTCTCACATCGAACAATCAGTAATTGGCCAAAATGTATCAATTGGAGATTCATGTAAAATTTTAAATTGTGTGATTGGCGATAATGTAATTGTAAAAAGTCACACTTCTTTAGAAGGTTCAAAGTTAGAATTTTGAATTATCTATGCGCATAAATAAAATAATAAATTGTATCCGAGGAAATGTTTCGCATGTCTACAGATTCCGATAAGCCTCATCGTTCTTACAGCAGAACTTGGGAAGAAATCGAAAAAATGCTTGAAGAAGCCGAGAAAAGATTGGTTCAATGGAAGGAATGGTACGAGCAGTGCCGTAAAACCGGGGACCTTGATGGAATGAAGGAATCAGCAAGAACTCATAAGGCTTTACAGGGTGTTGTTAAAACGCTTAAGTGGACTCTTGGAGAAGAAGGTGTTGGAATACCTTTGGAGTGATTATTTACCAACCGCGTTGGTCAAGTCTAACTTCTAAAGTGTCTAATTCATCCCCAACCATTGCAGAGCCAAGTGTCATACCCATTGCTTCAGCCACTTTAGCCCCATCTTCATAATGCGCTGTTGCCATGACAATTGCTTCAGCCATAGTTTTTGGATCTTCTGATTTGAAAATTCCAGAACCGACAAAGATTCCATCCATGCCCATTCTCATCATCAGCGATGCATCTGCTGGTGTTGCGATCCCTCCTGCAGAAAAAGTGACTACAGGTAGTCTTTGCATTTTCTTTACATCTTGTAGTATGGAAGTGATCTCATCATGCATTTCTTGATTTATTTCTCCAAAAGGTGTCATTTCGTATCTGCCTGGAAGTTTAGACTTATTTGACAGAACCCTGTATCTTTCGATAATTTGGCTTGCAGAATCAGAAATGCCTGCCTCATCGAGTAGTTGCATTTGTCGTATTTCTTGGTCGATAATACGTGCATGAGTTACAGCAGCGACTACATTACCAGTTCCTGCTTCACCCTTTGTTCTAATCATAGATGCTCCTTCCCATATGCGTCTTACAGCCTCTCCAAGTTCTGTGGCGCCGCAAACAAATGGAATTTCGTAATCTTTCTTATTGATATGGAAAAACGGGTCAGCAGGTGTCAATACCTCGGATTCATCAATCATATCAACTCCCATGGCTTCTAGAATTCTGGCCTCTCCATCATGGCCAATTCTCGACTTTGCCATAACTGGTATAGAAGTACAATCTAGAATTCCCTGTATCATGTCAGGATGGCTCATTCTAGCAACCCCGCCATCTCTGCGGATATCGGCAGGTACTCTTTCTAGTGCCATAACAGCAACCGCGCCAGAATCTTCAGCAATAGCCGCTTGCTCTGGGTTTACGACGTCCATAATAACTCCACCTTGCTGCATTCTAGCAAAGCCTCTCTTTACTAAATCGCTACCATTTCTTAATTGATTAAAATCTACGGCCATAAAAAAAACTCCAAATATAGGTATGCTCAATCAGCTAAAACAGGTGAATCGCCTTCAGCAATTTCAGCATCAACCGATTCATTTGCATTTCGTTCAATCCATGCTTCCTCTTCTTCAGGAACATCGATATCGGCAAAGATTGCATCAACCGGGCATTCTGGTATACATGCGCCACAGTCGATACATTCATCAGGATCTATGACTAGGTAAGTTTCTGCTTCTCTAAAAGCTTCAACTGGGCAGACAGCGACGCATTCTTGATATTTGTGATCTACGCAACCTGATGTTACAACATGTGACATTATTACTCCTCAAATAGCGTAAACAGCCGCAATACTTAATCTCTTGTGAAGTATCTAACAAAACAAGAAGGTGCTAATTGAGTGAATCACACTTTTTGGCTTGATTCAAGATGCTTTCTGCTTCTTCTAATGCTGATTGTCCAGGATATACTTCTAATTTTGTTTGGCCTTTGATTGACTTAACATTTGAAGATACGATTACTATTTTCCCTTGTATTAATTCGTCTAATCCTAATCGAAAATGTATTGTGTTATTTTCATCAAGTCTCTTTTCTAGTGACGATATTAGTATGTCTAAGTTTTGTGAACCTAATTTAGATAGAGATTTAATTGCAATTTTATTTTTCTTAGTCATTGCGCTGATTAAGTGGATGGGTGAGCCATAATATGAGGC
>Ga0208639_1002609_pt1 | contig 10405 bp, 5 predicted proteins | sample ETNtaG_33_FD_185772 | JGI IMG/M metagenome (GOLD analysis project Ga0208639, IMG submission 185772) | Marine microbial and viral communities from oxygen minimum zone, Eastern Pacific Ocean - ETNP201310SV76 (SPAdes) (version 2) | ecosystem: Environmental > Aquatic > Marine > Oceanic ...
GCGTCCGAGAATGCACGAATCGAGAAAGAAAAAGCGGAGAAACGTGCCGCACGTAAAGCCAAGAATTCCTAATCCGCCCCCTATGGGGGGCGTCGGCAACGTTCAAAGGGGGCCCCCTCGGGGCACTCAACATGGCATACGAGGCTCTCGACTTCTACGATGTCGACGCATTGCTTTCGGAAGAAGAGCTGATGGTTCGTGACATGGTTCGTGATTGGGTCGATGAGAAAGTTATCCCAAATATCGAGCAGCACTACCTCGATGGAACCTTCCCAAGAGAGTGGATTCAGGATCTTGGCGAAATGGGTGTCCTCGGGATGGTCATCCCCGAAGAATATGGCTGTGCAGGTATGTCATACACAGCTTACGGGGTTGTTTGCAGAGAACTTGAGCGAGGGGACAGTGGACTACGTTCCTTTGCCAGTGTCCAAGGTTCACTCTCAATGCACCCGATTCACAAATTCGGTACTGAGGAACAAAAGCAGAAGTATCTACCTGGTATGGCCACCGGTGAACTCATCGGTTGTTTCGGCCTCACCGAGCCAGACTACGGGTCCAATCCAGGTGGGATGATTACCAAGGCCGAAGATATGGGTGACCATTACCTACTCAATGGTGCCAAGATGTGGATTACCAATGGCACCATCTGTGACTTGGCCATTGTTTGGGCAAAACTCGATGGAGATATTCGTGGATTCATCGTCGAGATGGGTGACGAAGGATTCACCGCTCCTGAACAGAAGGGGAAGCACTCCCTACGGGCATCGGTAACCAGCGAATTGGTCTTCCAAGATTGCAAGATTCCAAAGGATCGATTGTTGCCAAAGGCCAAGGGACTTTCCGGTCCGTTCTCATGTCTGAACCGAGCAAGATACGGTATCGCATGGGGCAGCATAGGTGCGGCGCAAGCATGTTTTGATGCGGCCAAGCAATATTCGCTTGAACGGATTCAGTTCAATCACCCAATCGCCGCCTTCCAACTCATCCAGATGAAACTCGCAACCATGCTTCGAGAGATTACCAAGGCACAACTTCTGGCCTACCATCTCGGCCAGAAGGTCGACAGCGACAACTGGATTCCTGAATTCATCAGTTTGGCCAAGATGAACAATGTCGACATTGCTCTAGAGACTGCACGTGTCGCCCGAGACATCCATGGGGCCAATGGCGTGACAAGCGAGTATCCAATCATGCGACACATGAACAACCTAGAGTCTGTCAAGACCTACGAAGGAACTCACGACATTCACAACTTGATTTTGGCCAGACACATTACTGGCATCCAATCATTCACTCGGAATCTGAAGTGAGGTGTTCGCGTGCGCGAGAAACTTCTCGACATTTGGCCGATTTGGAATGTTCCGAGTGCTAGGAAATCGGGTACCGGTTTTCTACTGGGTATGGCGGCGATTGACGTCATGATTCTAGCGCCCTTCTATCTCATCACCAATCATCTCATGAGTTGGAGAGGGGCTACGGTATTCGATCCAACCACATCCTTGGATTTGGCCATTCCATTCATGGCTTGGACTGTAGTGATTTATCTCTCTCTGTTCTATTTTTTCTACCCGTTGCCCTTGATTTCTATGCCGGATAGCAAGAGAGGGCGGTATGAAGCTCTCATCATGAGTCAAAGTCTGATTCTGTTGTTCATCATCTCAAATACTTGGTTCGTCATTTGCCCTGCTGAGGTTCACATTCGATCTCAGGCGTTGGAGAATGTCGACACCATGCACCCGGTCTTCTTGGCGATGTTTGAAGGGCTCTGGTCAATGGATGAACCATACAACGCTTGGCCGAGTTTGCATGTGAGTTCGGCCCTTCTGTTCACGTTGTTCGCAATTCGCTGGTGGAAGGATAAACCAATTCGACAGTGGTGTGTCGGCATTTGGTGGGTTCTGATGTCACTCTCAATTTTGACAACAAAGCAACATTTCATTCTGGATCTGATTACTGGTGCCCTAGTGGTATGGCCTCTCTGGAAATGGTATGTCCAGCCTGCACTAGACCGATTGGATACAGTGTACAGTGATGAAGCAGCATCATAAGATAGGCTGAATTCACAACACTATGGACGAAAAGTTTGGTTGGACAGCGACCTTGCTTGTAGGCACTCTAATCCTAGCATCGGCATTGGGTTACATGGGTGGCATCGCTGCCAATGATTCGAATGAAAACACCGACCAAAACGAAGAGGAGCAAGAAGAGGTTGTCATAACCGATGAGGCACCGTTGCTGACCATGGATGAGGCTGTTCACGCGTATGGCGTTACGGCATTCACCGTTGAAGGTGGCATTCATGATGAAAATCCAGCGACCACTGTCGTCCATCTAGAAATCATCAATCCAATCGACGACACCGAACGCCAAGGCCCTTGGATGTTCTTCGCGGGTTCTGATGGTCGTTGGAGTGGTGTATTGCCTATCACCATGCCAGGAGAATGGGTGACCAGTGCATACGCAGAAGATGCTGGTGGACTGACATCGGGTACAGTATACTCGACCGCAGTGATGCCAATGCCGGATGAACCGGCCGCAGAACTCACAACATCATTCGCACTAAATTCAGCGAACAATGACTGGGCTGACATTTCCGGCACGATTAGTCATGCATTCCCGAGTACCTGTGATGTAAACTATCAACCACAGGGCCAAGAAGCACTGCCCGGACAAATCACCGCCTCAACGTTCTCGATTCCTGTAGATTACAATGCGACCAACCACGCCGGCGAAATCGTCGCTGATTGTGGATTGTTTACTGAAACTAGAACCATCATCCAATACGCAATCCCTGAACTCTATACCGAGGAACCAGATTCAGATCAAGATGGTATTTCCGATGAAGAGGATGACTGTGACAACACGCCTCAGGGTGAGCCCGTCTATTCGGATGGTTGTAGCGACAGTGAGCGTGATGGCGATGGAGATGGTGTCTCAGATGCTGATGATGAATGTGAAGGACATGACGATTCAATCGATGTCGACAACGATGGAGTTGTCGATGGTTGTGACCCACTGATTGATTCCGACGGAGATGGTGTTGCTGATGCAGATGATGTTTGCGAAGGTGGCGATGACAACCAAGATGCTGACATCGATGGAATACCTGATGCTTGTGACAACGATGATGATAATGACGGGGTGGCCGATGGGCCCGATCAATGCCCAAACACACCGGATGGGACTGAAGTCGATGCGACGGGGTGCCCAGTAGTTACATGGGAACCACAAGACTCGTGGCTTTGTCAGGAAGGACAAGGGCCGTGGGTCAAGGATTACAATTCTGAAGAAGGGTACTCGTCTAACAACAATGGCGCAAATTCTGCTGGTGGAGGAGGTTCTGGACCTTGGTTCCAATGCCAGGTATCTGTCTCTGTCCAGAATGGAGAAATGGTTGTAGACAGTAATGGAATTCCCAATCACGACTTCCTTTCGACCATGGGTTGCTGTGCTGATGAAGTCGACCTCGAATGGCACATTACCCTGAGTCCCGTGAATGACACTACTGGTGGGCATAACTCAGCCAATTGCCCGGCAGCACAGACCCAATGGGAATGTGCACCTGACCGTGGTGCAGTTGCCGTTGCTGTCAATGGAGTTCCAATGTATGGGCCTGAAGAAGGGCCTGGTGGAGATGCAGTTGCACTGCATTTCGACTATTTTGATGAAGATCGGCAACCGATTTTCCTTGGATGGTGTACCAGCCATTCAGCTGGAAACAATTTCCACTACCACTATGATGCTCAGTGTCAATTCTGGGATGCAGCAAGTGGAGAAGACATGAGTGACTATGAGATTGAGAAATTGCAGGATGAATATCACAGCCCCATCATTGGATGGGCGTTTGATGGATATCCGATTTACGGCATGTATGGTTATGGCGAGGATGGCAATATCCGTGCCATCACATCCTCGTATGCCATTGAAAGAACTCAAGAAGGTGGAGACCAAGGTTACAATGGAATCGATGATTGGAACTATGTTGATGGCCTAGGGGACTTGGATCAATGCAATGGTCGATTTGGGCCAACGCCCGAATACCCTGAAGGTATCTATCACTACGTGAGCACACCACTGTCTGGCTCACCACTTCTGGTCACCGATCAAAGTGACAATGATGTCGCTATGATTGGGTTCCCTTACTTCTTGATGTGCTACCATGGTGTTGCTGATGTGGACAGTCAGCCATCAGGTGGGCAAGGTGGTGGTGGCGGTGGGCCGCCCCCTCCACCACCCGGTGGTCAAACTGATGCAAACTACGGATACGGCTTCATGCCTGAAAACATCAACTGGGAACCACCCATGGCTGGACTGGGCATTGCCCCTTCGCTGATGGAAGTTGCACAGGGATTGCTGTTCTTCGCAGTGATTATTGCATCGTCACTCAAGGTGAAACTCAGTGGAGAACCCGGAAAGAATTCTTTGAATTCAAATCAAATTTGAATTCAATTGTAAGCAAGTGGCAGGAAGGCATTGGCTGCCATCTCGCAAGCATTCGCAACGTCGTCCAGACGTTGCAGAACCCGATACATGTGTATGGCTGCAAGGGGACTATCATCACCTTCGCTGAACACATGAGATGCTGCAGCAACCTCTGCCTCATCCGCCTTATGTTCAAGCAAATTGACATCGCTGATGAGTTGACGAAGAGCACCACTATTCTTCTTGGCGAATCCAGAGATTGCATATTCGCGCAATACCTCAACCGTGTCCTCATACTTGGCAACGGTTTCAGATACGGTTTCGGCCAGAGTCAGCAAACGCTTGCGCGCCTCCTCGTTTTCATACAAAGGACGGAAAGAGAGCTGCTCCGCAACATTTTGTGCGTAGTCTGCAATTCGATCCTGTCGAGCAACCATGTGAAGGAAGGCAGTCTTGTTGACTGGGAGGCGCACACCGGTGCCGAGCAAATCGCGAATCTCAGCCTTGATTCCATCTGCCGCCAATTCGGCCTCTTGGGTTGCTTTTATTGAGGCTGATGCATCATTACCTGCAACGGCATCATTGACCGCTTGCAGCATATGATTGACTGTGGTTTCAACGGAAATCGCGTGCTCATGGAATACTTGGAACACGGAACGAGCCGCACCAGGGGTAGGATCACCCATCGGCATCTCAGAGACCACGATTGGAACTGATGTGTCCTTGACCACTTGTTCACGAGTCATGACGTAGATGACCATTCCGACTGCAATGACGGACACAATCAGAACGTTGGTTGCATTCATTCCAAAGAGAACGTAGAAGATTACGGCACCCACACCTGCAACTGGCAAACTGGCCACCCACGATGCTGCAATCTTAGCGAAAACTCGGAAATCAACCGCTGAGGCGCCGCCTGCAAGACCCACACCGACCACTGCACCGACCAATGTGTGCGTTGTTGAGATCGGGACTGCAAGGAAAGGCATTGAGAAAATCAGAACGGTGGTTGCTGCACCAAATTCCGCAGCAAATCCTCGCGAGGGGGTAATGTGTGTGATTTTCTTTCCAATCGTATCCATCACCTTGTAACCCCAAGTGGCTACACCAACGGTGATTCCAGCACCACCAAGAAGCAAGAGGCCTATCGGAACTGTCGCTTCTGCTGCAATGTAGCCATCGTTTGCAATTTGGTAAATTGCAGCCATCGGACCAATGGCGTTCGCAACATCGTTTGCACCGTGAGCGAAGGCTACGTAACACGCGGTGATAATCTGAAGCCAGATGAATACACGTTCAACACCAGCGTATCCTTCTTCTTTGAATTCATATCTTCGAAGGACAAAATACAGGACTAAACTCGCAAGAGCGCCAATCGCTAAGGAAACCAGTAGAGCGTTTGCTGGGATCCAAGCCCCTTCCACCAAAGGATTGAATGTCGTTCCTTCCTTGGCTGGAAGCCAATTCGCTTTGTTGATGTAACCAGAAGAATCGAGGTTGTTGTAGAATCCCTTCAGACCCTTGAATTGCAGAGCCAAACCGAGAACGAAGAACGTAGGAAGTGCTAGGATTGGAGCAACTTTACGTGTTCGCTCTACAGGATTGTCGTGCTCCATGATGACTTTCTTAATCACCCAGAATGATAGGAATGCGAGAATTGCACCGAGAAGAGGTGAGGCGACCCAAGAGACGGCAATTGTGCCTACTACGTCCCACTGTACTGCACTTGGATAAATGAAGAGGCCCATGCCGATGACACCACCGACAATCGAATGTGTAGTTGAGACGGGCAAACCCCACCTGGTGGCAACTGTCAACCAGATGGCAGCAGCAAGAAGTGCCGCCATGAATCCATACATCAATTCCTGTGAATACTCTCGAAGAGTTTCGTCATCTCCAAAATCGAGGACGCCCTTGCGAATCGTATCGGTAACATGGCTACCGAACAAAACGGCACCGAGGAATTCAAACACGGCTGCAACGATGATTGCACGACGCAAAGTGAGGGCTCCCGAGCCCACGCTCGTGCCCATGGCATTGGCAACGTCATTGGCGCCGATATTCCACGCCATGTAAGCGGCGATGAGAATGGCGAGAACCAGAATAAGGTCTAGCATTCAGTATGAGGGCGGGGGAATGCAGTTTATCAGAGAATCGCATTGGTTAATTCAGAGTTTGTGAGGTAAATCGTCAGCATGATACCTGCAAACATCATCATCCACGAACCGACCAATTTGATCATCCCGCTGGCCTTCATCAATACCTGTCGGAAGACTTCCCGGCCGGTGCCAACTAGGACGGTGACCAAGGTCATCAGCAGCAGAACACTGAGCATGATACCAGCGAGGCCTGTGTAGATTGATGTCCCTCCTATGACTGTGAGATAACCCACGAAGGGGATGACTGCAGCGGCGGTACAATCGATGGACCCCGCTGCATATCCAATCCCCCACAAGTACATGTTTCTGCGTGGTGTAAATTGATCGTCCATCTCCGTGGTGGAGAAGCGCTGCACGATGTGCGAATCCACCCACCCGAGTAAATGTGCAGTTCCACCCATCAGCATGAATGAACCGAGGATGAAGAGTAGTATGGCAATCGCGAGTGCGAAATTGTGTAGGTAGAGAGAAATGGGTAGGACCTCAGAAAGTCCTACCACCAAGATTCCAAGAATCAGGAAGAATGTAATCATCCCCATCCCAGCCAAGAATCCAACCGATAGGTGTCCAGGCATATTACCCTGTAATTTGCCGCTCTCACGCAACTCATCCTCGCGCGCGCCTAGAGAAATGTAGTATCCAATGTAAGAGGGGAGGATTGGGAATGCACATGGGGAGAAGTAGACCAGAACACCCAGCATCAGGCCGAGAACAAAGATTCCCTGAGCGGAAGTGTCGACTTTGGCAAGACCACCCCTCAAGGATTCAGCTTCGCCGGCCACAGAGAGTTCTACAGCCTCATCGAAAGAGGCCCATTGGTCGCTGGGTGTGCCTGTATTGGTCTTGTGAATCATGTAGCCTTCATGATCGATGACCAAAGCGAGCGGAATGGCTTGAGCAGAGTAGTGAGCGACAATGCTAGTGATTGAATCGTTGGTGATGACATCGTCACCATCTGCGACGGCGACAATCCAGGGCATCATTCGATCCCCACTGCCAAAGGTTTCGTTCAAATCCTCAAAACTCTCGCTGTCCCACCAAACGCCGATTGAGACGATGACGACAGGGTATGGACCCTCTAGAGCCTCATACCCAGCCTGAGAAGCCTCCAGATGTTCTTGCACATAATGACAATTGGAACAGGCGACGGCCATGAAATCTAGAATCACCGTGTGCCCACGTAGTTCTGAGAGTTGGAGGGTGCCATTCTCATCAGTAAAATTGGCCTCATACACAGTTCGGTTGAGAGTCGGCGTGACAAAATCAGGTGTTGGGACAACATCATCACTGGTTCCGAAACTCTCTGAAGTCGATTCGAAGATGGATAGTCCCGCCGTGGCGATGACTGAGAACATAATCACTGAGATGATGAAGGCATACCAAGTGTCCTTTTCGGCAAACACACCGACATCACAGCCAGTCTTCTGCTGGATACGATACCGGAGGGAGGGTTTCCACTCATCGCCACCCTCACTCACGCGCTCACCAAAGCGAGGGGAGTGAAGTCCGTTCTTCAATGCCATGCACGCGTGAGCACGCCTGAATGGAATGCGTCAGCGTTAAGCGGGGTTCGTGGGTGGCCGGGCCATCGGACTCGTGGTCTAGGGGTTTTGACGTCGCCTTCACATGGCGAAGATCGCCAGTTCAAATCTGGCCGAGTCCATTTTGAAGTTCAAAGAGCGCTGTCGATGATATCTTCGGCGATTTCTTCGACGATGTGGCCATCCCGCTCATCGAATTCATCCTCGTCTTCCCAGTCATCGCCCTCATAGCGACTCCCACGGAGGAACATCACTGCGAGAGCGAACATGGCCATTCCGAACATCAGCAGTAGAGCGATGCCGCCAATCACATTGAGTGAGAAGAAGCCTTCTTCTGGAGTGGGCTGGATTTCAAGAGTGAGTGTCAACGTGTTGTTTTCATTGATTTCATCGATTGAGTTCTCAGCATCGACATGAATATGAAGATCGAGTTCACCATCCCAATCTGGCTTCCAGAGAACAGAAATTGTGGTGGATGATTGTCCTGAAAGGAAGCGTGCTTCGACGCGCCCCACTTCCTCCTCAAGTGCCTCAAGGGTCACAAAGAATGCCTCAGTGGTCTGATTCCCGTGGTTCTCCAATGTGATTGTGACTGTGGTTTCCATTCCGAATTGTAGATTGGCAGGCTCGAGTACAACTTGGGTTGCAATAATGTCTGGGCGGATTTCGAGGATTGGAACTCTCAGGGGCCAAGTCGAAGTCGAACCGGGGCCCGTGATGGCATTTCCTGTGATGTCTGTGGCATCGACCCAACAATCGAGTTTGTCACCTGCGACCATCGGTTGGAAGGATAGATTGGCCTGATATCTAGAGACTTGACCCTCGACCGTCTGCAAAGCTGTCGACTGTACGGGTTCACCAATTGATTCGAAGCCGCGCATGATTTGGCAAGTCATCGTCCAAGACTCGTTGGACAATCCAGCACCGATATCTTGCAAACTGAACTGCAGAATGATTTCTGTCGTATTGGCTGGAATGAAGGTAGGTTCGAAACTGATGAGGGTGGGCGAATCCCCATCCACCTGTAATCGTAAGGACGAAGGAGTTGATTCAACGATTCCCGGGGCTTGATTCAATAGAATATTCACCCTATAGAACCCATTACTGAAGGCAGATACCTCACCTGAGAAATACCCCTCATCATCTGCTGTTACTGCCAGAGGAAGGTCGGATGGAACTTCAAGTTCAATGGTGTAGGAATTCGCCGGTGGAGCCAAATCTGCGGATGCATACCGAACATGACCACTGATCTTCAATCTTGCATTGAGTGCGACATAATCGTCCTCTGAAAGCGGGGTATTCAGGGGATCATCGGCCAAGGATATTGAGAAATCTGACAATTGTATGTTGGAGTCCAGTGTCCAAAATATGCCTGTATAGAGTGCTTGAGACCCTGAAGAATCTGTCAGTTCCATTGAAATCTCGTTGGTAGAGGAAGATGGATTGAACACTGGTGTGAATGAGAATGATAGATTCAGATGGATTTCCGCGCCCTCGCTTGTAAGCATGTATTCTAGAATCTGCACCTCAGGATCGTTCGAGGAGAAGCCATTGGCATCGGTCCATGTCAGTTCGGTGTTCGAGCCGAGGTCAACGACTACCTCCTCAATGTCGCCCAGTTCATTGGGATCGTTCAGCGTGATGTTCAACCAAGTCGAATGAGAGGGGACGAGGGTGCCTGCGCCGTGATATTGTAAGGTGGCGCCAGTGAAAGAGGTCGGGCTTGGTACCAATGAAATGTAATTCGTCAAGTCTTGTTCGAATCCTGGGCCACTGCCGAGATCGTTGCCTGCGATATCATAGCCTTCGATGAAGAGAGAGACTCGCTGGCCCTGTGCATTGGTTGTATCGTCGTATGTGGCATGGTAGAACTCGGAATCGCCCTGCCTCTGCAACGGCCCACTCGCATATTCCGTGATTGAGGGAATACCGTCACCATCATCGTGTGCTGATTCAATCCACCAGCGAAGGCGTAGAGATCCATCATCAATACCAATGGAATCTGCAATTGAGACATTGAACAATTGTTGTGAATCGGGGATGATGCGGTCACCAGACGGGGAATTCAGTAGCATCCCAGGGTCGGTTGCATCGATGTTGAATAGGCGCTCACTATCACCTTCAGGCGTGGAGGCGAATGGGCCTGAAATTTTTGCACTGACGGTGAATCCGTCGTAGTAATTGTCGTTGGGTGCCACCGAGTCAATTGAGAAAGTACCACTAATATCAGTAGTTGAATTGCCACTGACATTCTCAAGTTCGACTCGCACGTCCCCTGGCTGT
>Ga0208639_1002612_pt1 | contig 10393 bp, 9 predicted proteins | sample ETNtaG_33_FD_185772 | JGI IMG/M metagenome (GOLD analysis project Ga0208639, IMG submission 185772) | Marine microbial and viral communities from oxygen minimum zone, Eastern Pacific Ocean - ETNP201310SV76 (SPAdes) (version 2) | ecosystem: Environmental > Aquatic > Marine > Oceanic ...
ATTGCTAATTGCATTCCAGTAGTTGCCATCATAGCAGATGCTGATAAAGCAACTCCATAAAATCCTGCAAAAGCATATGCAGTCCAAATTGCTGCTGCAAATAATAGTACAGATCCAAATGTAGATATCATACCTGTAGCTAAACCAGCAATAATATTAGTTCCTGCTCCAGTACTAGATTTTTGAACAATTTCAAGAACAGGTTTTTTGCCAAGACCTGTATAATATTCAGTAATAGAAGAAATTAACCATCCCACAACAAGGCCTGTCAGTGTTGCATAAAAAACATTCATAGAAGAAATATCTATAGCTCCCTCTCCAAAAAATTGCATTGTCATAGTCTCAGGCAACATATGGTCTACTAGAAAATAACATGTAATAGCAACTAAAGCTATTGAAAGCCAATTTCCTTTATTTAAAGCTCCCATTACCTCATCTTCCTTGGCATCATTAGAATTAATTTTTACCACTATTGTACCAATTAGAGATATGATAATCCCTAACCCTGCAATTGCCATTGGCAATAGAATTGGGCCAATACCTCCAAAGGCATCATCAATAGATCCTCCCATGTCCTTAATGACATAATTACCAAGGACCATTGCTGCCAGTACTGTTGCAACATAAGACCCGAATAAATCTGCTCCCATTCCTGCAACATCTCCCACATTATCTCCTACATTATCAGCAATTGTCGCTGGATTTCTAGGATCATCTTCAGGAATTCCTGCCTCAACCTTTCCAACTAAATCAGCACCAACATCAGCTGCCTTTGTATATATTCCACCCCCTACTCTAGCAAATAAAGCTATTGATTCGGCGCCTAAAGAAAATCCTGCTAAGGTTTCAAGAACAATAGTCATGTCTTCAACAGACGTCCATGATCCATTCATGAAAAAATTAAAAAATATTATAAAAAATGCAGTCAGTCCAAGTACAGCTAAACCAGCTACACCTAATCCCATAACAGTTCCTCCCGCAAATGAGATATTTAAGGCATCTGGAAGGCTTGTCTTAGCAGCCTGAGTTGTTCTTACATTCGTCTTTGTAGCTATTTTCATCCCCATATTCCCAGCTAGTGCTGAGAAAAAAGCACCAAAAATAAACGCAACAACTATTAATATATGTGAAGTAGGAACAATAAATGAGATTCCTGCTAAAACTAAACTGACAACAATAACAAAAATTGACAATAATTTATATTCGGCATTTAAAAAAGCTAATGCTCCCTCATATATGTGATCAGAAATTTCTTTCATCCTTCCATCACCGGCATCTTGTTTCATAACCCATGACCTTTTAACAAAGACATAGACTAACCCTATAACTGCCATAGCGATTGGCATATAAATCATCATTGCATCCATAATTGTATATTTTTATTTAGTTGGCAAAAATAATGAAATAGGTTTAATTAAAAAATACTCAGATATTTTATTTATATAATACCTTATGTACAGCTTTAATTACATCGTTACTATTTGGCAACCATTCTTTTAGTAATACCGGTGAGTATGGGGCTGGTGTATCAGCTGTATTAATTTTTTCAATAGGAGAGTCCAAGTAGTCAAAAGCCTGAGATTGTACTTGATATGTGATTTCTGTTGAGACATTGCCAAAAGGCCATGCTTCTTCAAGAATAACAAGCCTATTTGTTTTTTTTACTGATTCAATTATTGTTTTGTGATCCATTGGTCTTACGGTCCTTAAATCAATAATTTCACAAGAAATATCTTCCTTAGCTAATTCATCAGCAGCCTTATAAGCTTCTTTAATAATTTTACCAAATGATACAATAGTAACATCCTTTCCTTCTCTTTTTACTTCTGCTACTCCTATTGGCAAAGTATATTCACCCTCAGGAACCTCGCCCTTATCCCCATACATTTGCTCACTTTCCATAAATATGACAGGGTCATCATCTCTAATTGCAGACTTTAATAGTCCCTTAGCATCATATGGATTGGATGGTACAACTACCTTTAACCCAGGAGTATTTGCATACCAGCTTTCAAAAGCTTGAGAATGGGTTGCCGCTAATTGGCCTGCAGATGCAGTTGGCCCTCTAAATACAATTGGACAATTTAATTGTCCGCCTGACATTTGTCTAATTTTTGCTGCATTATTAATAATTTGATCTATTCCAACAAGCGAAAAGTTAAAAGTCATATATTCAACTATTGGACGATTGCCACTCATAGTAGAACCTATAGCAATACCTGCAAATCCTAATTCTGAAATAGGGGTATCTATAACTCTCTTGCTACCAAATTCGTCAAGCATTCCTTTAGATGCTTTATATGCGCCATTATATTCAGCTACTTCTTCTCCCATTAAGTATACATTCTCATCTTTTCTCATCTCCTCACTCATAGCCTCACATACCGCTTCTCTAAATTGAATCAATCTCATTAAATAAAAATTTTGAACAAAAGTAATAAACCTACAATATTAATTAAATAGTATAGCAAAAAATATTTGTTTGATAATAATAATTTTAAGTTAAATTATGTATTTTTGTCTACCAAATTTTATCCTTTAAATATAATGAAAATATTAGTGTGTATAAGCCATGTTCCTGATACCACATCAAAAATAAATTTCACTGAGAATAATTCAAAATTTGATAAAAATGGTGTTCAATTTGTAATTAATCCAAATGATGAATTTGGGTTAACAAGAGCTATGTGGTTTAAAGAAAAGCAGGAGGCTTCTGTAGATGTAATTAATGTAGGGCTTGCAGAAACTGAACCTACATTAAGGAAAGCACTTGCCATAGGAGCAGATAAAGCAATTAGAATTAATACAGATCCAAAAAATGGACTTAATGTAGCAAAACAAATTGCTAATCTAGTCAAATCTGAAAACTATGATTTAGTAATTGGAGGACGAGAATCTATAGACTATAATGGGGGTATGGTTCCAGGAATGATTGCAGGATTAACAGATTATAATTTTGTTGACAAATGTATTAACATAGAAATTAATAATGGTAGTGTAACAGCAAGTAGAGAAATTGAAGGAGGTAAAGAGATTATTGAATCCAAACTTCCCCTTGTAGTTGCTGGCCAAAAAGGTATTGTAGAAGAAAGTGATCTTCGAATTCCTAATATGAGAGGGATCATGATGGCTAGAAGAAAAGAACTACAAGTACTAGATCCGATTGAAGAAGACAATTCTACTTCTTCAGTTAATTTTGAAAAACCTGTACCAAAAGGTGAAGTAACATTAGTCCCCTCTGATAATGTTGATGAACTAATAAATCTTCTTCATAACGAAGCTAAAGCAATATAAAATGGCAATATTAATATACACAGAATCAGAAAACGGGAAATATAAAAAAGATTCATTTGAAATTGCTTCTTATGCTAGAGTAACTGCTGATAAATTAAATACATCAGTCACTGCAGTTTCAATTAATGCAGATGATCCAAACGAATTAGGAAATTATGGGGTTGACAAAGTATTGAATGTATCCAATAATAATTTAAAAGATTTTAATGCAGGTTTATATGCTAGTGTAATAAAACAAGCATATGAAAAAGAAAGTTCAAATTTAGCAGTACTTAGCTCAAGCTCAAATGCTAAGTATCTTGGCTCGCTTTTGTCCGTAAAAATAAACGCAGGTTATATTACTAATGTAATTGAAATTCCTAAGCAATTTGACCCGCTTACAGTTAAAAGAAATTCTTTTACAAACAAAGCGTTTGAATATGCTAAAGTAAATTCTAAACATAGTCTTTTAGCTATTTCTAAAAATTCACATGGAGTTATTGAAAATAAAACCAATGTCCAAATAGAAACATTTGAAGTTTCTTTAGCATCTTCTGAAATTAATGTAAAATCTACTGAAAAAGCTTCTAATAAAGTGACTATCGCTGATGCTGAAATAGTAGTTTCTGGTGGTAGGGGGCTGAAAGGCCCTGAAAACTGGGGGATGATTGAAGAGTTAGCAGATGTATTGGGAGCAGCTACTGCATGCTCTAAGCCTGTGTCAGATTTAGGATGGAGACCTCATAGTGAACACGTTGGTCAAACTGGGAAATTGGTTTCTTCAAATTTGTACATTGCAATAGGAATATCAGGTGCAATTCAACATTTAGCTGGAATAAATTCTTCAAAAGTTAAAGTAGTAATAAACACTGATCCAGAAGCGCCTTTTTTCAAAGCTGCTGACTATGGGATAGTAGGTGATGCTTTTGAAGTTGTTCCAAAATTAATTGAAGGGTTAAAAACTTTCAAATCTCAAAATGCTTAAGCATTTTTCTATTTGATTAAAAATATTACATTTGTTAATAATCATAGTGATTCATTAAATGGATTTAATTAAACTCTTAATAAATGGTATTTCATATAGTCAGACTCAAAATGGGGCTTATGCTCTAATTCTAAGTGAGTTGGATGGAGAAAGAAAACTTCCAATTGTAATAGGAACATATGAGGCTCAATCTATTGCTATTGCTATTGAAAAAGATATTAAACCTCCCAGACCATTAACGCACGATTTGTTCAAAAGTTTTTGTGAAAGATTCGATATAGTTGTCAAACAAGTAATAATACATAAGCTAGTCGATGGTGTTTTTTACTCTAGTATAATTTGTGATAGAGATGGAATTGAAGAAATAATTGATTCCCGAACTAGTGATGCAATAGCCCTAGCTACAAGATTCGATGCTCCAATTTTTACTTATGAAAATATATTGGAGAAAGCTGGAATTATCATTGAAATTGAAGAATATGATGAGGAAGATAAAATTTTATTCAAAGAGCTGTTTTCTGAAGAAACAACATTGGCAAATTCTGAAGATTTTAAAGATAAAACTATTAATGAATTACAAAAATTATTAAAAATTGCTGTTCAAAATGAAAATTATGAAACAGCAGCAAAAATAAGAGATGAAATATCTAACAGGTAAATTTAGATCTATAGCATTAATAATTGTAGCAATATTATTTTCTACAACTGCTTCTTCACAAAATATTGATACTACTGATATAATTCAAAGTTCTGGTTTTTCAATCGAAACATTGTTTAGAGGAATTATTGGAATGGCTTTTTTAATTTTTGTTTCATTCCTTTTAAGTAATAATAAAAAAGCAATAAACTGGAAAGCAACATCATTTGGTTTGGGAATACAATTAATTCTTGCAATTAGTGTCCTAAAAATTTCATGGGTTCAAGCCATATTTGAATTTGCTGGTAAAATCTTTGTAAAAATATTAGATTTTACAATGGAGGGAACTAAATTTCTTTTTGGAGATTTAGTTAGTATGGATAATTTTGGCCATGTATTTATTTTTGCAATTTTACCTACAGTTATATTTTTTGCAGCTCTAACATCTGTTTTGTTTTATTTTGGGATAATTCAAAAAGTTGTTAAACTTATGGCTTTATTACTATCAAAAGTATTAGGTGTTTCTGGGCCTGAAAGTCTAAGTGTTGCAGGTAATATTTTTCTTGGTCAAACAGAATCCCCACTGATGATTAAAGCCTACCTTGAAAAGATGACTAAATCTGAAATCTTACTAGTTATGATTGGTGGCATGGCAACTGTTGCTGGTGGAGTATTAGCAGCATATATTGGTTTTTTAGGAGGTGAAGATCCTGAATTAAAAATATTTTATGCCAAACATCTTCTAACAGCATCTGTTATGGCTGCTCCAGGGGCAATAGTAATATCTAAAATACTATATCCTGAAACAGAAAAAATTGATTCCAATGTTAATATATCTCAAGAAAAAATTGGAGCTAATTTCCTTGATGCTATTTCTAACGGAACTACTGAAGGATTGAAATTAGCAGCAAATATTGGTGCAATGCTTCTTGTTTTCATAGCATTTATTGCAATGGGAAACTATATCTTAGACACATTTGGAAATCTTATTCAAATAAATGATTGGATCAATAATAATACTGTTTATGAAACCCTTTCTATTGAACTTATCTTAGGATATCTACTCGCTCCACTTATGTGGATTATCGGTGTTGCCACAGAAGATATTACATTAATGGGTCAACTCCTTGGGATAAAAATAGTAGCAAGTGAATTTATTGGATATATTCAACTGGCTGAACTAAAACAAGCTTCCAGTCTTATTCATCTAAACTATCAAAAATCAATAATTATAGCTACCTATATGCTCTGTGGTTTTGCTAATTTTGCTTCAATTGGAATACAAATTGGGGGTATTGGGTCATTAGCTCCAGGTCAAAGAAGAAATCTATCTAAATTTGGGTTCAAGGCATTAATTGGGGGAACAATTGCATCACTATTATCTGCTACTATTGCAGGTATGATAATTGGGTAAAAAGTTAATAACTTTTGAAGCTTTTATTATTTCTCTCATATATCAATTTTTATTTTTATCAGGCATAATATTTTTATATGAAACAATATTTAGATCTTGTAAAACATGTTCTAGAAAAAGGAGATTTTAAAGAAGATAGAACTGGCACTGGGACTAAGAGTGTCTTCGGCTACCAAATGCGATTTGATTTAAGTAAAGGATTCCCAATGCTTACTACAAAAAAATTGCATTTAAAATCAATTATATATGAACTACTTTGGTTTCTTAAAGGGGATACTAATATAAAATATCTAAACGAAAATGGCGTAAAAATATGGAATGAATGGGCTGATGAAAATGGAGATTTAGGCCCTGTTTATGGATTTCAATGGCGAAATTGGAATGGGGATAATATTGATCAAATAAAAGAGCTAATTGATAATTTAAAGAAAAATCCTAATAGTAGAAGAATGCTTGTATCAGCATGGAATCCATCTGTTCTCCCCAACACCTCAAAATCATTTAGTGAAAATGTTTCACAAGGTAAAGCAGCTCTACCTCCATGTCATGCGTTTTTTCAATTTTATGTAAATGATGGAAAATTGTCATGTCAACTCTATCAAAGAAGTGCAGATATCTTTTTAGGTGTTCCTTTCAATATTGCATCATACTCACTTTTTACTTTAATGATTGCTCAAGTATGCGGATACATGCCTGGCGACTTTATACATACATTTGGAGATGCTCATATTTATACTAATCATTTTGATCAATTAAAATTACAGTTAACTAGATCTCCAAAACAACTGCCAACTATAGAGATTAATTCAAAAATTACTGATATATTTAATTTTAGCTTTGAAGATTTTAAATTAATCAACTACGATCCAGATCCTCATATAAAAGGAGATGTAGCCATCTAAATAATATTATGGAATCTAAAAAAAATTGTTTGACTATAATTGTTGCTGCATCAGAAAATAATGCAATTGGAAAAAATAATAAACTTATTTGGGACCTTCCAGATGATCTACAAAGATTTAAAAAACTTACATCAGGGCACCATATAATTATGGGGAGAAAAACATATGATACATTCCCTAGCCTTCTTCCAAACAGAACACATATAGTAATATCTAATAAAAAGAATTTAGAAGTTCCTGATGAAGTAATTGTTGTAAATAATATTTTAGATGCAATAGAAATTTGCAAAAATGATCTTAATCCATATATAATTGGTGGTGGTCAAATTTATAAACTTGGCATTAATCTTGTAGATAAAATAGAGCTTACAAGAGTTCATAGTAGCTTTGAGGGTGATGCTTTTTTCCCAGAATTAAATTTAAATGATTGGAATCTTGTTTCTAAAACATTTCATGATATGGACGAAAAACATGACCATTCATTTACATACGAAACATATGAAAAAAAATAATTTAAACTATATTTAATAATATGAGGGCGTACATATTTCCTGGCCAAGGTGCACAACATTCTGGGATGGGGTTAGATTTATATAATGATTCTCCATTGGCAAAAGATCTTTTTGAAATGGCTAACGATATATTAGGATTTGAGATTACTAACATAATGTTTAATGGATCTGCAGAAGATTTAAAACAAACTAAAGTGACTCAGCCTGCTATTTTTTTACATTCAGTAATTTTAGCTAAAACTCTAGGAAATAGTTTTAACCCGGGCATGGTTGCTGGACATTCTCTAGGAGAATTTTCCGCACTAGTAGCAAATAATACCCTTAGTTTTGAGGATGGGCTAAAGCTAGTCTCCGCTAGAGCAAAAGCTATGCAAAAGGCGTGTGATAATAATCCTGGGACAATGGCTGCTGTTATAGGATTAGAGAATAGTGTAGTGGAAAATATATGTAAGAGCACTGAAGGGGTGGTCGTGGCTGCAAACTATAATTGTCCAGGACAACTAGTCATCTCAGGTGAAATTAAAGCCATCGATCTAGCTTGTGAAAAATTAAGAGAACAAGGGGCAAGAAGAGCTCTAGTATTGCCAGTTGGAGGAGCCTTCCATTCACCCCTAATGGAAGAAGCAAAACAGGAATTAGAAAATGCCATTAACACCGCTACATTTAGTAAGCCTATATGTCCAATATATCAAAATGTAACATCATTTTCAGTTTCTGATCAGATGAAAATAAAAGAAAATTTAATAGCTCAATTAACGTCTCCTGTTAAATGGACCCAGTCAATTCAAAAAATGGCAGCTGATGGTGCAAAGAATTTTATTGAGCTGGGGCCAGGTAAAGTATTGCAGGGATTAACACGTAAAATCAATGGTAATGTAGAGGCGTCTTCATTATCAAGTTAATTATGATAGGAAAAAATAGAAATATTTCAATTACTATTCTTATTGTTGTAAGTATCTTATTGGATCAACTGAGTAAATTTTTAATTCGTCAGAATGTTGATCAATATTCCGAGATAAAATTAATAGGAGATTACTTTATTTTAACAAATGTTGAAAATAGTGGTGCATTTCTAGGAATGGGAAGTGATTTTTCTCCTTTTATAAAAATAATTTTTTTACTTATTCTTCCCGTAATTGTACTAATATGTATAATGGTTTATGTTTACAGAGATAAGCAAATTGATAAAATTTCACTAATTGGGTTTTGCTTTATTATTGGAGGAGGAATTGCTAATATTTACGACAGAATTCTCTATGGATCAGTAACCGATTTTCTTTTTATTGATCTTGGCGGAATTTTTAAAACAGGTATTTTTAATATAGCCGATTTGTCAGTTACTATTGGAATGATACTGATTCTACTTATGAGTTTTAAGAGTAAATAGATTAATTCTTATATACTATCCCATTTTTCATTACAAATATTACATTTTCCAATGTTGAAACATTTTCTATAGGATCATCACTTGTTGCAACAATATCAGCAATAAATCCTGGACTTATTTGACCTAATTCATCAGCATAGCCTAAAATACTAGCATTAGTAATTGTTGCCGACTGTAGGCATTCCATTACAGGCATACCAACTTCATTCATATATCCAAATTCCTTAGCATTTTTACCATGAGGAAAAACACCCGCATCAGAACCAAATGCTATTTTAACTCCTTTAGCATATGCTTTTTTAAATGTAGACTGAATTTGAGGACCAATAGCTAATGCTTTTGGGACTACAAGATCATCATAATATCCTGGTATTTTTGCTTTTTCTGCAACTTCCTTTCCAGCAGTAATTGTAGGCACATAGTAAGTTCCATATTGCTTCATTAATTCCATACTGCTTTCACTCATTAATGTTCCATGCTCAATAGTTGTTACCCCTCCAATTATTGCTCTTCTAATTCCTTCATCTCCATGGGCATGAGCTGCGATAATCATACCATAATCCTTGGCTGTATCACATATTGATTTAATTTCTTCTAAGGTAAATTGAGGATTTTGTCCATTTTTTGCTATACTCATCACCCCGCCTGTAGCAGTAATTTTAATATTATCTGCACCATCCTTATATCGTTGCCTTACAGCTTTTTTTGCATCATCAACGCTATTAATTACACCTTCTATTGGGCCAGGATCACCTTGCATTGATTTTTTTCTTCCATTTGTTGGGTCTGCATGACCGCCTGTTGTTCCTATTGATTTACCTGCGGTAAAAATTCTCGGACCAACAACCTTCCCTTTTTCAATTGCGTTTCTTAATGATATATTTACACCTGATCCTCCTAAATCTCTTACTGTTGTAAATCCTGACATTAATGTAATATTTGCATATTCAAGTGAATTAAAAGCAAGATCAGCCTCATTAGCAGTAAACGCATTTAAATATTTTTGAGGGTTATACTCACTTTCAATATGCACATGCAGATCTATAAATCCAGGCATTACTGTAGCATCTGTTAAATCAATTGTAGTATCGCCTGAATCAGTTGAAGTTACATGACCATTTTTAATCTCAACAATTCTATCATTTGAAACTATAATTGTTTTGTTGCTGTAGATTTTGCCTTTCTTGGTATCAATTAATTTACCGCATTGAATATATGTGTTTTGAGAAAATAACACTGAAGTAAATAAAGCTAAACATATGGTTGCAATCCTTGTCATTTTT
>Ga0208639_1002621_pt1 | contig 10359 bp, 8 predicted proteins | sample ETNtaG_33_FD_185772 | JGI IMG/M metagenome (GOLD analysis project Ga0208639, IMG submission 185772) | Marine microbial and viral communities from oxygen minimum zone, Eastern Pacific Ocean - ETNP201310SV76 (SPAdes) (version 2) | ecosystem: Environmental > Aquatic > Marine > Oceanic ...
ATAACCCTTGATTACTTAAAAGAAAGAAAACAATTCGGCGTTTTAATTGGTAGCTTTCAAGCCCTAAAGCATAGAGCCGCTGAAATGTATTCAGAAATAGAGTTAACTAAATCTGCAGTTGTTTCTGCAATGAACGCTATAGACGAGAAATCGAATGATACAGCTCGACTCTCAAGCCTTTGCAAGTTTAAAGCCTGCGAAACTTCTCACTTGGTATCGAATGAATCGGTACAAATGCATGGAGGCGTTGGTGTTACTGATGAGTATGATGTTGGGTTATTCTTAAAAAGATCTAGAGTGGCAGAACAAGTCTTTGGTAATGCAGATTATCATGTAGATAGATACGCTACTCTAAGTGAATACTAAGGAAGAGTTATTTCTCAAGAACCCTTAAGGTCAATTATGAGTTTCCTAAAAGGAGTGATCTGTTTCTTATTGTTGGTTTTAAATACTCTCTTTTGGTGTATTTTCTTACTCAGTCTTGCGGTTATTAAGTTAATTATTCCCTTCGAGTCATCAAAAAAAATATTTACGCATTTAATTATATTAATAGGTGAATGTTGGATATTTTGTAATGGCTTATGGATTAGAACCTTTCATAATCCTAAATGGAAGGTAGAAGGTTTTGAGAAACTAGATAAAAAAAACTGGTATCTTAGTGTAGCTAATCACCAATCCTGGGCAGATATCTTTATCTTGCAATCCATTACTAACAGAAAAATTCCTATGCTTAAGTTTTTTATGAAAGATGTATTAATTTGGGTTCCTGTTATAGGTCTGGCCTGGTGGGCACTCGATATGCCATTCCTTAAAAGATATTCTGAAGAAAAGATAAAGCGAAACCCAGAACTGAGAGGAAAAGATGTGGCTTCTATGAAAAAATCTTTTACTAGATTTTCAAGGTACCCTGTTTCTATCTTTATTTTTGCAGAAGGCACACGATTCACTAAAGAAAAAAAAGAATCGCAAAACTCACCATTTAATAACCTTTTATTGCCTAAACCCGGTGGAGTAGGCTTAACCTTATCAACCATGCCTTATATTAATAAACTAATAGATTTCTCAATTAAGTATGAAAGTGACGAGAGGACTTTTTGGGCTTTTCTTTGTGGAAAAATGAACAAAGCGACCATTAAAACTAACTTACTTGATATCCCACAAGAACTTCTAGGGGGAGAATATAGTGAAGATAAGATTTATAGAGACGAGTTAAAAAATTGGTTATATGATATTTGGCAAGAGAAGGATAAGTTTCTTAGTGGCTAGGAAAGGAGAATTTCGATGATAGACCTTTATTACGCACCGACTCCAAACGGATGGAAGATTAGTATCATGCTTGAAGAGGCTGAAATGGAATATAAAGTTATTCCAGTGAACCTAGGAGCAGGAGACCAATTTAAACCTGAGTTCTTGAAAATCAGTCCAAATAATAGGATGCCAGTTATAGTTGATAGTGACGGGCCAGGAGGAGGAGAAATAAGTGTCTTTGAGTCAGGTGCAATCCTAATGTACTTAGGTGAAAAATCAGGCAAATTCTTTCCTCAGTCTGATAAAGAAAGAATCAGAGTTCTGGAATGGCTTTTCTGGCAAATAGGCGGCTTAGGTCCTATGGCAGGTCAAGTCAGTCACTTTGTAAATTACGCACCTAATTTCCCTGGAGATCATTCTTATTCAGAAAAACGATATAAGAATGAATATGACAGATTGCTAGGGGTGATGAACATGGTACTCGAAGAAAGAGATTTCCTAGCGGGTGAATACTCTATTGCTGATATGGCTTCTTTCCCCTGGGTTACGGCCTATAAGAGATATGAGGTAGATTTAGATTCTTTTAAAAACGTACGAAGATGGTTTGATGCAATCAAATCCAGACCTGCTGTAAGAAAAGGCATGGATGTAGGGAAGGAAAATAGAAATTTTGGTAAAGGAATTTCTAAAGAAAGCCTAAAAACTATGTTTGGGCAAGATTCTAAAAGTATAAAAGAAGAAGCAGAAAAAAAATTAAAAGATTAAATTAATTTTATAAGAATTCTTTAATCAGCTGGATCCTGTCATTCCCAAAAAACATATTAGTTTCGTCTACAAAGAAAGTAGGAGAACCGAAACCCCCTCTGTCCATTAATTCTTGAGTATTATTAATAAGCTTTTCTTTGGTATTCGGATCATTGATGTATAGGAGAAATTCTTGCTCATCCCAATTAAAAGTTCTGATTATTTGCAATAAGACATCGTCTGAAGAAATATCTTTTCCATCTGCCCAGTAAGACTTAAATATAGATTCTGAATACTCTTCTATACTTCCCTTATTAATAGCATAAAAGGCTCCGCGCATAGCTTTTACACTATTAACAGGAAATATCTTAGGCCAATTAATCGTTATATTTCTTACAATTGCCCAATCATTTAAATCTTTTTGAGAATAATCTGATTTCTCTTTTACAGGGTTTTGTCTAGATTCGTATACACTTGGATTGATAGAATTAAAGATTCCCCCTACCAAAATTGGCTTCCAGACTATATTTAAATCGTATTCCTCCTTTAATTCCAACAAGCCCCTAAAGGATAAATAAGTCCAAGGACTACTGCAATCAAAGTAATATTCTAGTTTCTTCATAAGTCTATTTATTAAGATATCAATCAAGATATCGGAAAATAAAAATAAAATGAACATAATTTTTATATAAAATAAATCTGAATTTATTTATATAAAGTTTTGTGAAAAAAAGTTTCTTATTATTAGCACCTCTATTTCTGCTTCTGGTTCAAGAAGTCTCCCCTACAGAGGCAATTAAATTAGATGGATTCTCTTATACAAAGAAACAAGTCGCTCTAGCTGAGGAAGTCGTAAAGATTCTGGAAGAAGACCATTTTTTAAAAAAAAGTTTCGATTCAGTTCAGATAGAAGCTTTTGATCTTTATTTAGAAAGGCTTGACCCAAATAAAAATATTTTTCTTTCAAGTGAGTTAAATGAATTTAAAAAGGATATTGGCAATAAAAGAGATATTGAAGATAACCTTAAGGTCGCTTATGACGCCTTTAAAACATACGGTAAACGCTATCTAAGTAGACACGATCTACAAGTAAATTTTCTTAATAATATATCCGAAAATGATCTAAGAAGTTCGAAAAGGATTATCAGAGACAGGTCTAAAGCTGAAAGGCATGATGTTATTGGAGAATTAAAGAATTCCTGGAAAGACTTAATTGTTAATGACGTCATTCAGCTTATGCTTTCAAGTAATTCTATAGAAGAATCTGCTGAAAAAACTCTAAAAAAACTTAAAAACCAACTTAACTATTTTAATCAGACAAGGAATGAAGACGTATTTAATATCTATATAAATTCAATCTCTTCTATCTATGGCCCTCACACTTCTTATATGTCTCCTAAGAATACTGAAGACTTTGATATTAATATGAGCTTATCTTTAGAAGGCATAGGGGCTCTACTTTCTCCTGATGGTCCTTATACATCTATTTCTTCATTAATCCCTGGGGGTCCGGCTGAAAAATCTGGACTCTTGAAAGCTAAGGATAAAATTATTGGTGTCGGGCAAGAAGATGATGGTGAAATCATTGATGTAGTGGGATGGAGACTTGATGATGTTGTTGAGCTTATAAGAGGTCCAAAGGATTCGAAAGTAAGATTAGAAATAATTCCAGGCACTTCTCTAGATGATTCAAACACCAAAGAAATTGAAATAATAAGGAATTTAGTAAAACTTGAAGATCAAGCAGCGGAGAAGAAAATTATCAATATAGAAAGAGGCAATAAAACCTTCAAATTAGGAGTTATTGAGTTGCCAGCATTTTATTTTGATTTTGACGCTTATCAAAAGAGAGACTATAGCTATAGAAGTAGCAGTAAAGATGTAAAAAAACTTTTAAGGGAATTAAATCAAGAGAATATTGAAGGGTTGATTCTAGATCTTAGGAATAACGGAGGAGGATCTCTCTACGAGGCAAATGCTTTAGCTCATTTATTTATAGGTAGAGGAACAACTGTTCAGGTAAAAGACTCTAAAGGAAATATCCAAGGGCTTGGGGAAAGGTGGGGTTATCAATTCTTTGATAAACCACTTGTCGTTCTTGTTAATAAATTCAGCGCATCAGCTTCAGAGATTTTGGCTGGTGCAATTCAAGATTACAATCGCGGCATTGTTGTTGGCACTGACACTTTTGGTAAAGGAACTGTTCAAAGAGTTGATATGCTCTCAGCTGGGCAATTAAAATTCACTGAATCAAAATTTTATAGAGTTTCTGGAAGTAGTACTCAAAATAAAGGAGTAATTCCAGATATAGAAATTCCAGTAAGCTTCGATGTAGACGAGATAGGAGAAAGTAAGCTTGATCGAGCACTTGAGCATGACAGTATACCTACTGCTTATTATAGAAATTTTAATAGGGTAAGCCCTCATTTAGACTTATTAAAAGAAAGGAGTCACATAAGAATAGATAATTCTCTTTTCTTTAATTCAATGGAAACTAGAAAAGAATGGAGAAAAGCTAATGATATTACTTTCTTAGATTTGCACATAGATGAAAGAAGGAAGATCAAAGAAAACATAGAGAATTTTGTCTTATCTCAAGAAAATGAGTTACGAAAAGAACTACAACATCCAACCTTTCTGAACTATCAGGAATTCCTAGATAGAGATGAAGATCCTGATACCTTAGATGTAGAATTTAATGTATTAGATGAGGCAGCGAATATTTTAAGCGATCTCATAGAAATAAAATCTGGACCTTTAATAGCTTCATTAGATAGAACGGGTTAAATATGAAAATAGTATCTTTTAATATAAACAGCATAAGGGCAAGGCCACATCAGGTTGAAGCTATAGTAAAAAAGCACAGACCAGATGCCATTGGCTTGCAAGAAACTAAAGTTCACGATGACGAATTTCCTTATGAGATTGCAGATTCAATAGGTTATCAGGCACATATACATGGCCAAAAAGGACATTATGGAGTTGCTATCCTAACTAAAGATAAACCTAAAAAAGTAATCAAAGGATTTGAAAATGATAAAAAAGATTCTCAAAGAAGATTTATATCAACTAGCTTAAAAAAAGGAAATAAATTAATACATGTCTTGAATGGGTATTTTCCCCAAGGAGAAGAGAGAGATCATCCTATAAAATTCCCTGCCAAAGTTAAATTCTATAAAGACCTAATTAAACATCTAAAGAAAAATTATGACTCTAAAGATCTTTTAATGGTTATGGGAGACTTAAATATATCTCCTCAAGATATAGATATTGGAATAGGAGAGGAAAATAAAAAAAGATGGCTAAGGACAGGAAAATGTAGCTTCCTGCCTGAAGAAAGAGAGATGTTAGATAAATTAACTTCATGGGGTTTGTCCGACTCGTATAGAACAATTCACCCTGAAGTAAACGATAAATTCAGTTGGTTTGATTACAGAAGTAAAGGGTTTGACGATAAACCCAAAAGAGGTTTAAGAATAGACCATATTTGGGTAACAAAAAAATTAAATGCTCTGGTTAAAGAAGTAGGTATAGATTATGACATTAGGGGGATGGAAAAGCCTTCAGACCATGCTCCTATTTGGACAGAGTTTAAACTTTAGATCTTTTAATCTTAAAAAATTTTTTTAGCAAAGCGGAAGATTCTTCCTCTAAAGGGCCTTGCTCAAATTTCACGTAATGATTAACAAAGTTAGCCTCAAGTAAATTGCCATTACTTATTACAGCTCCAGACTTTTCATCTTTAGTAGAAAAAATTACTTTATCAAACCTGGCATGAATTAGAGCGCCACAACACATCAGGCAAGGTTCAAGAGTTACGTACATAGTGGCATCAGTTAATCTGTAATTGCCTATCTTCAACGCAGCTTTTCTTATAGCTACGATTTCTGCATGAGAAGTAGGGTCTGTTTTAATAATAGACTCATTGTGGGCTTCGGAGATAATTTCATTCTCATAAACCACAACAGCCCCTACAGGGATTTCCTCTTTCTTAAAACCTAGGAGTGCTTGCTCGTAAGCCCTTTCCATAAAAAATAAATCGTTCTTCATTAAAGTTTTTAATAATTATTTAAGAAGCTTTGTCATTTTAAACATTTTGACACTATTGCTCTTTTTACTTTTATAAATTATTTCATCATCAATTTTATATCCTCGAGCCTTATACAAATGAATACCAGATAAAGTTGCCATTAATTCAAATCTCTTAAATCCAGCATTAGAAGCTTCTTTCTCTGCCAAACCTAAAATGAAAGTGCCTATACCTTTTCTAGCCCAATCCGGATGTGTGTACATGGCCCTAATCTTTGCGGCATCATCATTTGGATTAAGAAAATCATTAGATCGGTTAGGCGTGTGATTTCCTCCAAATAGCGTCTTTCTATTACTCCAGCCCCCACAACCTACCAATATTCCTTCAAAATCAATTAAAAAATAGGTTTTATCCAGTATTAATTGGTCATCCAAGCCCATGGATTCGAAAGAAGCTTCTAACTCTTCTTCATTCACGTAATTTCCCAAAAGCCCTGTAATAGATTGCTCCATAAGCCCCTTTATAGCAGGGATATCTTCTAAATTAGCTAATCTGTATTTAAAATCCATAAAAGGTACATATTTTTAAAAAAGGTACATAAAAAATGTTTAATTTTAAGTTATTTGTTTATTGTTATCAGTTTTAGAAGTTTATTAAAGTTTGCATTAGTATTCAACGCTCTATAAAATGCTAGTAATTCGTGCTTTGATCCTGCTTGCAGCGATTTAAAAAGAAATAGCTAAAATGGAAATTATTTTCTGTTCCAATCATTTCTTTTTAAGTTACTAAATTATGGATTTTAGCCATTTTTATTAATAAATTTGGGGTAACACTTATGTTTAAATTAAGAATAAGCAATTTTGCTATTGCTTTATCTCTTCTCATATTGCCTAACCTACCTTCTTTCGTGGCTGCAGCTGACGAAGTTGAAGAAGTTGTAGCCGTTGGAACAAGAAGAGAAGCAAGATCAGTTGGTGACTCGCCAGCTCCAGTAGATATTATTAGTGGATCAGATTTCACTAATCAAGGAGCAGCTGATTTACCTGACATGATCAGGACACTTGTACCTTCTTTTAATGTTAACACTCAACCAATTAGTGACGCGGCTACTTTAATAAGGCCAGCTAACTTAAGAGGATTACCACCCGATAATATGTTGGTATTGGTAAACGGAAAGAGAAGACATAGAGGTGCAGTTATATCATTCTTAGGAAGCGGAATATCAGATGGAGCTCAAGGTCCAGATATTTCAGCAATTCCTTCAATAGCCTTAAAGCAAGTAGAAGTCTTAAGAGACGGAGCCGCTGCTCAGTACGGCTCTGACGCAATTGCAGGCATCATAAACTTTGTCTATAAAGACAATGCTGAAGGTGCTCAATTAGAAATCAGAAGCGGTGAGTATGCTGACGGAGATGGCGGCATGTATAGAGTCGCTGCTAACGTTGGAATGCCTTTTACTGCGAATGGTTTTGCAAACGTTTCTATCGAGTTTCAAGACTCAGATCCTACTAACAGAAGTGTTCAGAGAGGAGATGCTCAGGCACTTTATGATGGTGGAAATGCTGCCATATGGAACTATCCTGGTGAAGCACAGATTTGGGGTTCTCCTGAAGTTAGCGATGATATTAAATTAGTTGCTAACATCGGCTTAGAATTAGATGCTAATAAAGAGTTTTATCTTTTTGGTAACTACGCTGAAAGAAAAGTCCTTGGTGGCTTTTTCTTCAGAAATCCTACTAACAGAGGCGGAATTTTCTCTACTGATGGTGGAGCAACCCGTTTAGTTGGTGATGTAGCTCAAGCAACTACTGGTGCAGCTAGAACTTGTCCTGTGGTTCCAGTTCCTGCTTCTGGTGCTGGTTCAGCAACAGACACTGCTTTAGCAGCTATAATTGCTAATCCTAATTGTTTTGTTTTCAACCAAGTTTTCCCTGGTGGATTTACACCTAGTTTTGGTGGAGACGTAATGGATTGGTCTATTGCTTCTGGAATTAGAGGAACTACAAGTGGTGGTACTATGTATGACATTAGCCTTAGCGTTGGTGAAAATACAGCTGACTATTTAATCAAAAATACACTAAATGGTTCATTAGGACCTAAATCACCAACAGTATTTAATCCTGGAAGTTATATCCAACTTGAAAAGAACTTTAACGTTGATCTGGTTAAGCAAGTTAAAGTTGATGGATGGGCTTCTGACCTTAACGTTGGTTATGGATTAGAGTTCAGGGAAGAGCAATTTACTGTTGTTTCTGGTAACAAAGAAAGTTGGGAAATTGGACCTTTCTTCGACCAAGGTTTTGGAATTGGATCTAACGGATTTGGTGGATTCAACCCTGACATGGCAGGAGTATGGGACAGGAGTAACGTAGCTCTTTATGTAGATTTAGAAGCTGACTTAACTGATAAACTTCTCCTTGGATTAGCGGGTCGTTATGAAGATTTTGATACTTTTGGATCTACAAGTAACTTCAAGTTGTCTGGTCTTTTCAGAGCTACAGATAGAGTTAATTTGAGATTCACAAGTAGTACTGGTTTCAGAGCTCCAACACCTGGACAAGGAAATATTTCTAATATTTCTACAGTTGCAGGGAATGATGGTGTCTTATTCCAAAAAGGTACTCTTGCTCCTACTAATCCAGTGTCTATGGCATATGGAGGAGAAGAACTTCAACCTGAAGAATCAACAAACTTAAGTTTTGGTATGGTTATGGATGTTACTGACTCTTTCAACGTGACTATTGATGCTTATTCAATTGAGCTTGAAGACAGAATTACTCAAGGTGATGATGTGAGTTTAACACCGGCGGATATAGCGAACTTAACTGCTCAAGGAATTCCTGGTGCAGGCGATCTAACTAACTTCAGATTCTATGTTAACGATTTCGATACCACTACTGAAGGTATTGATATAGTTGCAACTTACTCTGCAGAAATGGGTAATGGAACTACTGACTTTACTTTTGTGCATAGTAAAACAAGTACCGAAGTTGACAAAACAAGTGGACTTGTTGGCGGAGCTAGAATAGGTCAATTAGAAAGCTTACTTCCTGAATCAAGATGGAATCTAACTGCTGTACACAACTCCGGTGACTGGAGAGTGCTAGCTAGATACAATTGGATTGATGAATGGATCTGGTGGGATATTTATTCTGATCCTGTCTTTTCTACAACTGTAGGTGACATGTCTACTCTTGATCTTGAGGTTTCAAGAGATCTTGGGGAGTATACTCTTACATTAGGAGCGCAAAATATTACTGATGAATATCCTGACAATCCTTCTGCAACATTATGTTGTGGAATGAAGTACCCTGAAGGATCTCCATTTGGTTTTAATGGAGCGTTCTACTACTTCAAGTTAGGTTTAGACTTTTAATATTAAAGTCTGATAAAAAAGGGTGCTTTATGCGCCCTTTTTTTATTTAGAGTAAACGACCTTGCCACCAACTATCGTACTTACCACTTCAGCAGCCATAATATCCTCTTCAGGAATCTTCATTATGTCTTTTGAGAAGATTGTAAAATCAGCTAATTTACCAACCTCTATACTTCCTTTTATATCTTCTTCAAAAACTGCATAAGAAGACCATATAGTAAACATTTTTAGGGCCTCTTCCCTTGTAACCGCTTGTTCCAGATGCCATCCCTTATCATGGAATCCATCTAAATCTTTTCTACTAACAGCAGCCTTAAATTCTATTCTAGGATCTCCTATTTCAACTGGAGCATCTGACCCTCCAGCTATTACCACTCCCAAATCTAAAAGATTTCTCCATGGATAGGCGTTACTTAATCTCTCATAACCTAGTCTTTTATAAGCAAAATGAAGATCACCAATAGCGTGAGAAGGTTGCATGGAAGCTATAACTTCCATATCACTAAATCTTATTTGATCCTCTGGTCTTATATTTTGTGAATGCTCTATCCTCCATCTAGGACTTGCTATAGTTCTATCTTCATCATTTACTTCATTAAAGGCTTCTTCATACCAATCCAATACAAGTTTATTTCCTAGGTCACCTATCGCATGTGTTTCTATTTGTATTCCATTTTTTAAGGCTTTAATTAATGTAGGCATGGTCTCTTCTTTTTTTAGTATTAAGAGACCTTCTGTATCGTAATCTTCATATTTTTTAAAAAATACTGCTCCCCTTGAACCTATAGCACCATCTGCAACTAACTTAATACCTCTGGCAGTCAACCAGTGCTGATTATCAAGAAAAGGGCCATCATTTAAGAAATCTTGAGCTTCTTTAGTATTTTCCACATAGAGATGAATTCTAATAGGAATGCTATCTTCAGCTTGTATTTCCTTTAGTATCTCAAAATCTTGTAAT
>Ga0208639_1002629_pt1 | contig 10335 bp, 9 predicted proteins | sample ETNtaG_33_FD_185772 | JGI IMG/M metagenome (GOLD analysis project Ga0208639, IMG submission 185772) | Marine microbial and viral communities from oxygen minimum zone, Eastern Pacific Ocean - ETNP201310SV76 (SPAdes) (version 2) | ecosystem: Environmental > Aquatic > Marine > Oceanic ...
GTGGGCTTAACTTCCGTGTTCGGAATGGGAACGGGTGATCACCACCGCTATGGCCGTCAGACAGCTCTCGATTTAGAGGCTGTATATATTATTTGACTTTAATCGTCCGAATCTGCTTGGTTACTGTCGTATCTTAGACCATCAGTCCACATTGTTTCATGCCAATATGTGTAACTGAAATCAGCATATGTTACGGTTGCACTAGTGAATTGTGCGAATTTTAAGTCAGCATATTGGAGGTTTGCATCCGTTAGGTCAGCATATTGGAGGTTTGCATCCGTTAGGTCAGCATATTGGAGGTTTGCATCCGTTAGGTCAGCACTGATGAGGTATGCATTTGTTAGGTCAGCCATGTGAGCGTATGTTTCAGTTAGGTTAGCATATCTGAGGTCTGCATCCGTTAGATCAGTATGTTTTAGATCAGTATTTTTGAGTTCAGCATATCTAAAATCGGCTTCAATTAGGATTGCATATTCAAGATCCACATAATCGAGAATGGCATGTTCAAAGTCAGCATTAGTTAGCTCAGCATATCCCAAGTACGTACCCGTTAGGTTTGCCTCAGTTAAGTTAGCACCTTGTAAATTAATTCCCTGTAGATTCATCCAAGATAAATCGGTGCCGTTAAAATCAGCTCCAGCACAATTACTGTATGGCACTAGTCGGCAAGAGGTCATATTTTCCAATTCATTAATTCTTTCTTGCATTTCATGCATTCCATAGGTCATGTTATCTATTTCTTTAGTCATATTGTCCATTTCTCTGTGAATGTCATAGATAGCATTCCAAAGATTGTCTACATCTGTAAATAAATCACTAATTTCGTAAGACATTTCTGTAACACTGTTATTCATCTCATGAATTATTTCAGACATATTATGCATTTGTTCATAGAAATTATCAGCCATATCTTCCATGTCCATGTAAATTCCATTAGTATTATTTTGCATTTGTTCATAGAAATTATCAGCCATATCTTCCATGTCCATGTAAATTCCATTAGTATTATTTTGCATTTCTTCGTAAATTTCATCAGTATTATTATACATGTTTTCGTAAATTTCATCAGTATTATTATACATCATTTCTTCAATATAATAGATATCATCCCACAGAGAATCCGTAATGTTTTTTGCATAATCTAAATCATCTTTTACTTCACTAAATTCTGTAGATATTATACTCCATACAGCCTCATCTAGTGGTGGAAGAAACTCTTGTACATGTGCACACCCCCAATCCATACCATCATATGCAGCAATTTCATCCTCATTACAACCTAAAGCTTCCAAAGTATCTTCTGAAGTATCAATTCCATCAACTCTTGTTTCCAAGGTATCTAGTCTTGCAAGTTCGGTATTTATTTTCATAGTAAGGTTTTCTAAATCTTTCTCAAGACTTGTAAAATCAGTTTCACCTACAGGTTCAACAGTTTTTTCTTCGAGATTATCATCAGATCCTCCAAGACAACCACTGAAAACCAGCAGGAAAGCTAACGCAAATGATGCGTATTTGTTCATGATGGCTAATGGTTTGTAGATAAAAAGCTTAAATTGACAAACTATTGCTTTAGTAATTCAATTATTGATATTTTTTTGGGTTTGGCTTTTTCTTGATCAAGCCCCAATTCCATAGCAACTATTGCTTCATCTTGTTCAGCAGTAGTAACTCCATATTTTTTCCCCCATTTCTTATTCCAATATTCTAAGTTTCTTGTAGCATCATATTTGCTGACAAATTGCCCTTTAGTATTCCGTGGATGTTTCAAGTCAAATGCTTCTTGTTTTAGTTCTTTTTTTTCTTTTTTTATCAATAGTCTATTTTTATTCATAGTTCTCTCATCTTTTTTGATTCCCCAACAACATTAAAAATAATTTTACGAATCGGTTCACTAATTACCATAATCTTATTTTAATTAAAAACTTTGGGTGATAAAAAGTTTAAATTAAGCAAAGCGATAGTAAATTATGTCAGAGGAGGGATGGCCTGAAGTCTGGGCTTGCGACGGCTGTGACAAAGAATTTACTACAGAAGTCGAAGCTTTAGAACATGAACAAAGTTGTCCAAAAGCATGGGAAGATTACTGGACTTGTGAAGGGTGTAGCAAAAAATTTGATGAAGAGTCTGATGCTTTAGAGCATGAGAAAAGCTGTCAACAGTATCTTGAATTAAAAAATGTGATTAAGAGAAAGGAAGATACTGAATTTGAAGAGCCTGAAGTGAGCGTTGCAGCAATTCCTAATTCTGAAGAAGATTAAGTTTTAGCATCAGCAGCAGCTTTTCTTGATTCTTTAATTTTGTCTGCAGCTTCACGTCTTGCAATTCTTTCCATTCTTCTGGATTGTACTCTTTCAGTAATCAACTTCATGTACATTGCATCGTGTTCCATCAGTGGAGAATCAGAGATAGTAAGCACATTGTAACCATTTTCTAAGATAACTTCAGCTAGATATTCGAATTTAATCTCACCTTTTTTAATTGGCGAATAATGTCTTTCATTGCCATCAATATCAAATTGAACACCTGAGAAATGAGTATAGAATTTTGTTAAACCAAGTGATGCTTTCAAATAATCAAAAACACGTTTGAAACTGTCACGATCATTTAACCATCTATTCCCTCTTGCATGTAAGTGAGGCCAGTTGACACATGGTGCAGTTCCCTTGACACGGCGACACAATTCAGTTATTTCTCTAATGCTGCCAAACAGATCGTGTTTACCCGCGAATTCGAAACAAATTTGTGAAGTATATCCTTTTTCTAAGTAGTGATTTCTCATTTCTTGGAAAATTGGGACTAACCTATCAATTGAATCTTTGGAAGACAATCCATTGTATGGCCCAATGTGAGTTACAATTCTTCTTGCACCAATCATATTGCCTACTTCTCCAGCAAATTCTAGAAACTTGATTGACTTGTTACGCATGTATCCATTTCCAAGAAAATCCATGTAGTATGGCGCATGTATTCCCATGTGGATGTCTAATGACTGAGCGATACTTCCCAATTCTTCAAAATCATCTAATTCGTCAACATATTTACCTCTGACTAATTGTATTTCCATACAATGTAATCCGAGAGCATGTATGTCCTCAATACCATCACGAATATTTCTTCCTTTACAAGATAATGGGATTCCCGCAGGTCCATAACGTAACATAGGTCACTGCGCATTGAGAGGTCCTATAATTACTATTGCTTACTTTTGCCCTTTTTTTGTTCTTTTTTTTATTTTTTTTACCTTTTTGTCTATTTTTTTAAGGGTCCCTCTTCTCGCACATTGTGAATCCCAAAAGAATAGAGTCTAAATGGCAAAAAAAATGGACTGAAGCCAAGGCTTATGAGTCTGAGCCTGAGGGATATAAAGAGAAATATTTTGTTAATTGCCCATATCCTTACATGAATGGATATTTGCACTTAGGACATGCTTTCACTTACTTGAGAGCAGATATGGTTTCTCGTTATCAAAGAATGCAGGACAAGAATGTACTTTTTCCATTTGCATTTCATTGTACAGGTACGCCAATTGTGGCTGCAGCTCAACGTGTTGAAGAAGGAGAAAAAACCCAAATTAAAGCATTGAAACAGATGGGTTTGAGTGACACTTTAATTAAGAAATTCTCAAAACCTGAAGAATGGACTAAGCATTTTCCAGATAAAGCAGTTACGGATTTGAAAAAATTCGGAACTTCAATAGATTGGCGTAGAAGTTTCATTACAACGAGTCTTAATCCATCCTATGATGCATTTATTCGTTGGCAATTCAACAAATTATTGGCAGGAGAATATTTAATCAAAGGAAGTTTCCCAGTTGTCTGGTGTCCTAAGAGAGGTACAGTTGTTGGAGATCACGATCGTTTATCAGGAGAAGGTGAAACACCTCAGGAGTATACGTTATTGAAATTCAAAGGCGATGAAGATTATTTGGTTGCAGCAACTCTACGTCCTGAAACCGTGTTTGGTCAAACAAATATATGGATTGATGGTGAAGGAACTTATGTCAAGGCTAAAGTTGGAAATGAAACCTGGATAATGTCCAAAGAAATGCCTTCAAAATTAGAATTACAGGGGCATGAAGTCGAAGAAATAGGAGACGTTGAAGGTAGAGATTTGGTTGGAAAGAAATACCAAGCCCCACAAATAAAGAAAGATTTGATGGTTTTACCTTCTAAATTCTGTGACGCTTCAATAGGTTCAGGAATTGTTACTTCCGTGCCAAGTGATTCACCGGATGACTATCAAGGACTTGTCGATCTTCAAAATTCAAAAAAAGAATGTAAATCTTGGGGAATTGATTTCAAAGAAGTAAGCAAATTACATCCTATTGCAATATTAGATTCTGGGGAAATGGGAACATTGCCGGCACCAGATTTATGTAAAAAATTAGGAATTAAAGATCAAACCGATCGCAATAAACTTGAGAAAGCTAAACAGGATTTGTATTTACACAGTTTCAATCACGGAGTCATGCTTGATAATTCTGATTTTGTAGCTGGAAAACCTGTTGATGAAGCACGAGAAATTGTTAAGTCAAAATTAGTTGAAAATAACGAAGCAACAATTTACTATGAACTTACAGGCCCTGTCAAATCTAGATGGATGGCAGATTGTAAAGTAAAAATTGTAGATAATCAATGGTTCTTAGCATATGGTGATGAGAAATGGACTGAAACTACAGAACTTGCTTTGAAATCGATGGAATTGTATCCTTCAAAGGCACGTAATCAATTCGAATACGTTTTACAATGGTTGAATAATTGGGCTTGTGTTCGTGAAAAAGGTCTTGGTACAAAACTACCTTGGGATGATGATTGGGTAATTGAATCTCTTAGTGATTCAACAATTTACATGGCTTTCTATACTGTAGCTCATCATTTGAAAGATTTAGATGAGGATAAATTGAACGATACTTTGTTTGAAGCAATATTCGGTAGTGGGAATACAAAAGAGGCTGCAGATGAATTAGGAATTCCTCAATCTGATCTTCTTGATTGGCGTAATGAATTCAACTATTGGTATCCTTATGATTTGAGAGTCAGTGGTAAAGATTTGATACAGAATCATCTTTCTTTTAGTTTGTACAATCATACAGCTATGTTCGAGAAAGAGATGTGGCCCAAAGGTTTTGCAGTTAATGGTTGGGTTTTGGTTGATGGTGAAAAAATGTCTAAATCTAAGGGTAATTTTTTCACATTGAAAGAATTAGTTACAAATTACAGTGCAGATGTAGTTAGATTTACACTTTGTAATGCTGGAGAAGGATTGGATGATCCAAATTGGGAATTGTCCTTTGCAGAAACAGCAGGTAAAAAATTAGAAAATTGGTTAAGTTTTGTAAAGAAGAATAGAGGTAAAGGTCGCAAAGATTCACATCCTGTAGATGATTGGTTCAGGGCAATAATGTCAGATACGGCTTACAAAGCGACAAAAGCTTCAGATCGCTTGAAATTTAGAACATCAACTCGTTTACTGTTCTTCGAATTACCACAATATTACAAATGGTATCTCCAAAGAGTTGGGGAGCCAAATTCAGAGGTTTTGCATGAATATCTTTCAATGATTACTAGAGGAATAGCGCCCGTTGTTCCTCATATTGCTGAAGAAGCATGGTCTCTACTTGACGAAGACGGTTTCGTTATAGATCAACAATTTCCAAAAGGTAAGGAATCAGATATTGGTTTCTTGATAGGTGAGGATTTAGTTAAACAAACTTTAGAGGATACTAAAGCAATTTTGAATATTGCAAAAATAGAAAAACCTAGTGAAATCGTATTGATTACATCTCCCAAATGGAAATGGGAAGCAGTTCAAACTGCAGGAGATTTGGCAGACGGTAGAGGGCAAGTTAAGTTGAATCAGTTAATTGGAAATGTTATGCCTCAGATACCTAATGACTCAAAGAAAGTTGGAGCAGAATTCTTGAAAAAATGGGTTTTGAAAGATATTCCTTCTCTTGGGCCAGAATGGCAAGAAAGATATAAAGTTCAAATTGATGAAAAGGCAATTTTGGAGTCATCATTGGACTTCTTTAGCAAAATATTTGATTGTCCAGTTTCAGTAATTAATGCTGAGAAGGCAGTTTCCCGTCTAGAACCCAAATCAAAGCAAAGTGCACCCCTAAGGCCTGCAATTTTCGTTTCATAGTTGGCGTTTTGTCGACGATAAAAGACTATTTTTTTGATTTAACAATCCTTTATAAATACTGTTCTTGTCCGGCGGACCCCGAGTTAGAGAATATCTAACGGGAGTGAAAAATATGACTGAACAGCGAAACTCGCGTATAGCTTTGTTAGCCGTAGTAATGCTTCTTTCTGGAGCTTTCTTAGGGCTAGTAGTATCTGATAATGCATCAGCAGCAAAATATGATCTAAATGGTTTTGTTTCTGATCAAAACTCCGATGTCTCCATAACAATTTTGGATAGAGATACTGGATACAAGAAAACAACTACAACCCTTGAAGATGGTTATTATTCATTCAATAATGTAAACTCTGGAGATTATGATATAAGATACAGCAAGGAAGGTTTCCTAGCAATCAGAAATAATTTATCAGTTTCAGCAGATGGTCCTTTGGATACTGTAACAATGGTTGCAGCACCAACTGACGTAGCTGAGGCAGCTGGAACAGTTACAGCAAATGGTTTTGAAGTTTCTGGAGCTACAGTTTATTTGATTTCTACTCTCGATAAAGAAGATTCATGGTGGGGATACGATGATGTGGGATACACCTGGTCAACAACAACGAATGCAAGTGGAATTTATCATTTTACCGGATTACCAGCAGGTACATTATACGATGTGAGAATTGAATCAGAAAATCATTACACCTATAATTCACTTTCAGATTTTTCTGGGGCTGTAGAAAATCAATTAACTAATATTACAGAAGATAATAATCAAAATATTAATGTTAAGGATGCCTCAGGCAACATAATTAGTGATGCAACAGTTTTCATGTATGAAGAATCTAGTTCAGCATGGGCAGATGCAACCAAATTTGGTGGAGCAACTTACATTTTAAGTCCAAACACAGGCAGTACAGTCTATGTTTACGCATATCATGAGGATCACAAACCTACAGTAACTAAGCTATCAGATGTAAGTGGTACTAGTTCATTTGAAATGATTCTAGGAGAAAACAATTTGGGAGATGATGATATCATCTATATTCCAAGTACTCCATCAAACGGAACTCAATCAGATTTACCAGAGATTCATGATAGAATTATGCATCTAAACATGGGCCCAACAGCTAAGATATCAGGTAACGGCGATGATTATGTTGTTACTGAAGGTGGAGCAATCAATTTTTCAGCTTCAGGTTCAATATCTGTAGTAGGTATTTCCTCTTATGATTGGGGTGGAGATAACGCCGATGTATCTTACAATTCTACTTTCTCAGGAAATCCGAATGTTGTTTCTTTGACAGTCACAGACAACTTTGGAGCTACAGATACAGTTACAGTTAACGTAACAACAGATGCAGACGATCCAGTAGCTTCTTTTACAACATTAGTAAAAGAAAATGTTGATGATCCAGGTTCGGCAATCAATGCAACAAATGTTATGGAAGATTTTTTAGATATGGTAACGAGTACAGTAGTTTTCAATGCTTCAGCTTCAAGTGATGTAACCTCTTCAATTTCTTCATATTCATGGAATTTCGGAGATGGTAACACAGATACAGGTGAAGTCGTAAGTCATTCATTTGAAAATCCTGGAGTATTTGATATTGTATTGACAGTAGAAGATGGTGCAGGAAATACTGGCGAATCTACTACATCAATAACTGTAACTGATATTGAAGCACCAAGTGCAAATTTCAATTGGTCTTATGTTGACGCAGATGGAGAGACAATAAATATGGCTGCAATCGAAGGTATTCCAGTAAATTTCAATGCAGGTCTTTCCAGTGATAATTCAGGAACAGTGACATATGAATGGGATTTCACAGACGGAAATAACAAACAAGGAAAAGAAGTAACACACACATTTGAAAATGTTTCATCAACAGGTTATGAAGTAGTATTAGTAGTAACAGATGCAACCGGTAATTCTAACCAAAAAATGATTGTTGTTGGAGTTGAAGAAATGGCTAGACCGGATCTTTATATTTCAGAATTATCATTCAGTAATGATAGTCCAGATGAAGATGAAACCATAGACTTGAATGCAGTTCTAAAATTAGCTAAGATGGATATAAGTGAAGAATTCGAAGTTGGCTTTTATCTTGATAGCTTAGAGAACCAAATAGGTGCAGTCATGGTTCATGGTTCTAATTTGACAAAAGGAATTGAAGGTGGAATGAATCTTTCAGTACCCTGGAAAGCAGTTTCTGGAACACATACCATATTTGTTGTCGCAGATTCAACGGACCGAATTAACGAAGGAAGCGATGATGGTGAGAAGAATCAAATGGCTAAGGACATCTCAGTTCCAGCTAAAGAAACTTCTAACGATACTTCAATTATCTTATTGGTATTGGTTGTAGTAATTTCAATTGGTGCAGTAGCATACATCTACAAAGACTCATTATTTGGGAAATAAGATAGCTAGGTAGGCCATGGAGGCTGACTTAGTCATAGGGCTAGCCTTAGCAGGTATTACCTTAGGAATAGTAGAAGGAGTCAAACCAGGTCCACTTCTAACAACAGTAATCAAAGAAACATTGACAAATGGTTTCAAGGGTGGAATACGAGCTGCATCAGCTCCATTTTTCACAGACGGTCCGCTAATACTTTTCAGTATTCTTTTGGCAGGTTGGATAGCAAATCAACCTCTCGTTTTCTGTGGGATTGCAATACTTGGAGCTATCTTTCTTACTAAAATGGGCATGGAATGTTTTAATCCTGAAATTCCAGATATTGATTCTAGTGATGTAGACTTAACTCAATCTCTAAAGAAAGGAATTTTAACAAATTTATTGAATCCTAATGCATATATCTTTTGGTTACTAATTGGAGGTCCTCTAATGGCTACAGCCGCAGATTCTGAGCCAATAGCGCCTTTTGCATATGCAATTTCGTTCTTAGTTAGTATTGTATTAGTAAAAATTACAATAGCTTATTTCTTTAGTAAAGCACAAGTTAATCTTTCATCTGATAGATATTTATTAACACTAAAAATTTGTGGATGTGCAATGTTTATTTTTGCAGGAAGTTTCCTCTACAAAGCTTTCGATTTGTGGCAAAATGGCCTCTAAATAATAAATACAACAAGTTATAGCATCCTATGAGATTTCTCGGTTCTTTGTTTATTGGATTGGCCTTTCTAATCTACGCATTGTATTGCTTTCAGCATGGAGGATCTCATCACAAAGGAAGAGGCTGGGTCACTAAAGAAGAAGCTCCTAAAACTCATATTTTTCAAATGATTTTGTTTATTGTAATTGGACTAAGCCAAATAGTCTTTTTTGCTTATGCTAATCTAAATGGTTTCTAATAATTTTAGGAAATTGATATATAACACAAGAGAGCACTATGGCTATGAACAAGGCGTACTTGTTGACAATTTGCTTGCTTTTGACCTCATTTACAGGATGTCTAAGTGGCGAGACTGAAGAAGTTGAAAGGCTAAACAAAGAAATTGAAGAATTAAAAGCACTTCTTCCTTATCAACCTCAAACAAAAGAGGAACTTAGGATTGCTGTTGATAAGTGGACAGCTAATCCTGGAAACGGAAATTATCTCTATGGTCACATTAGCGCCTGGGATACTTCATTGATTAGTGACATGTCATCCTTATTTTATGATAAACCGACATTTAATGATAATATTTCAGGTTGGGATGTTTCAAGTGTAACAGATATGGGAAGCATGTTTAATGGAGCTACCAGTTTCAATGGTAATCTTTCAAGCTGGGATGTATCAAGTGTAACTGATATGCGAGAGATGTTTAAGGGTGCTAATTTCAATGATAATATTTCAAACTGGGATGTTTCAAGTGTAACTTATATGGCCAGTATGTTTGATGATGCTACATCCTTCAATCAGGATATTTCAGGTTGGGATGTTTCAAGTGTAACTGATATGGGTGATATGTTTAATGGAGCTACCAGTTTCAATGGTACTATTTCAGGTTGGGATGTTTCAAGCGTAACTGATATGGGTAATATGTTTTATCGTGCTGTGAGTTTCGACCAGGATATTTCAAACTGGGATGTTTCAAGCGTAACTGATATGGGAGATATGTTTAGGAGTGCTAATGAGTTATCAGATGACAACAAATGTTCAATTCATAACTCATTCATTTCTAATGATAATTGGCCATATGACTGGGAAAATTTTTGCAGTGATGAGTAAACGGTCAACAATTTACTTTAGTTCTAATGCCCG
>Ga0208639_1002637_pt1 | contig 10317 bp, 13 predicted proteins | sample ETNtaG_33_FD_185772 | JGI IMG/M metagenome (GOLD analysis project Ga0208639, IMG submission 185772) | Marine microbial and viral communities from oxygen minimum zone, Eastern Pacific Ocean - ETNP201310SV76 (SPAdes) (version 2) | ecosystem: Environmental > Aquatic > Marine > Oceanic ...
AAATCTTAACCGGTATCTCTATTATTATGGATTAAGAGTTCGCACGCATACGGGTTGTTTACAGCAAGAAATTTAGAGTTTTAGTTTTTGGAAAATACCCTTGAGAGTTTCCTTAATTGGATTACCTTCTATTTCAGCAAGTTCTTGAAAAAGTTCTTTTTGTTTTTTGTTTAATCTTTTAGGTGTCTCGACCATCATTTGAATGATTTGATCACCTCGACCACTTCCGCGAACATGGGGGATACCTGCACCTGTTATACGCATCATTTCACCGGATTGAGTTCCTGCTTTTACTTTAATAACTTTAGTTTCGTCATTAAGCAGCGGAACCTCAATTTGAGCACCGAGAGCTGCCTGTGAAAATGAAAGGTTCAACCGGCAATACACATCATACTCTTGGCGTTGAAATATTTCATCAGGGGCAACACGGATAAATATATATAAATCGCCTGGCTTAACGCCTGGTGGACCGGCTTCACCTTCACCACGTAAACGTAATCTCGACCCATCGTCAACACCAGCAGGTATAGTCGCATTAATTGATTTTTTTTCGGGTATCCTTCCTTCGCCATGGCATGAATTACATGGGTGCTCAATTACTTGACCATGACCTCGACATGCAGGGCAAGGTGATGCCATATTAAAAAAACCTTGTGTGCGAACCACCTGCCCAGTCCCTCGACATGTAGAGCAAGTTTTAGGTGATGTGCCTGCTTTTGCTCCTGACCCCTGGCATGAATTACAGTTGCCCTGTTTTGTTATATCTACTTTTTTCTCTGTGCCGAAAGCCGCTTCAGCAAAAGAGATTGTTACATCCAGACGTAGGTCAGCTCCTGTTTGTTCTCGCTGACCACGACCCCCTCCAAAAAAATCCTGAAAAATATCGCCAAAGGATGAGGCTATGTCATCGAACCCATGAAACCCATTAAATCCTCTTCCTTTAAGTCCTTCGTGGCCAAACTGATTGTATATTTGTCTTTTTTCAGGGTCTTTTAGAACTTCATAGGCTTCTGCAGCTTCTTTGAATTTTTCTTCTGCCGTATGATCACCCGGATTTTTGTCAGGATGATATTTCATTGCAAGTTGGCGGTAGGCTTTTTTTAGATCTGACTCTGTAGCCTGCTTTGATACGTTTAAGACTTGGTAGTAGTCACGTTGACTCATAAAATTCCTTACTGTTTTAGCTTAGCAATTTTAACTTTAGCGGCCTTGATCAGTTTTTCTTTGAATCGATATCCAGGTTCGAGTTCCTCAATGACCATCTCGTCTTGAGCTTTATCTTCAGTTTCAACTGTCAGAAAGACTTCATGGGACTTTGGATCAAATTTTTCGCCAACAGCTGTGACTGTTTCAACTCCATTTTCTTTGAGTTCATGAGAAAATTGATTGATCACAAGGTCGATACCTTCTTGCAGGGAATTTAAATCTTTTGTCTGTGATGCAGATTGAGCTGCTCGTTTTAGGTTATCAAGGATTGGCAACAATCTGGCAAAAAGAATGGCTTTAAATTGATCTAGTCGGGTTTCGTTTTCTTTTTGCAATCGGATTCTAAATTCATCATTTTCTGCATTCTTATCCTTGTAGGCAGAAATGTATTCGCGAAGTCGTTTGTCTTTGTCTTCTGCGTCTTTTTTTAGCTGTTCCACAAAATTAGGCAGTCTCTCCTCTATTGGTTTTTTGGGCGTATCTTCATTGCTTGACTCTTCGCTTTCATCAACCCAGTGTCTGCGATCTAAAACTTTCATTTTTGGAGTTTCATCTTTTTCGGTATTTTTATTTTCTGCCATAGTAAGCTTATAGTGGTTAGGAGTGAACAGGGACAGAAATAAATTGTCCCCCGTCAGCTTTCATTGACTAGGGGACCTATTTATTTGACTGTATCTTAAGTGGGTATTATTTTTTGCTGATGTCTTCGAATTCTGCATCAACAACATCATCCGCTGTAGAGCTGCTTGGTTCATCAGAAGGGGGTTCACCCTCTGCTCCACCCTCTGCTTGTGACTTCTCATACATTGCCGCGGCAAGCTTGTGAGCCACCTCATTCACTTTTTCAATCTGGCTTTTCATTTCTTCAGCACTACCCTCGAGGTGTTTTTTTGCCTCTTCAATTGTTTCTTCAGCAGCTTTGATATCCTCCTCAGAAAATTTTTCTTTATTTTCTCGGATAGTTTTTTCAGCTCCATATATTACTGAATCTAGCTGATTCTTTGCATCTATTGACTCACGACGTTCCTTGTCAGCATCAGCATTGGACTCAGCATCCTTGACCATATTTTCGATTTCATCGTCAGATAATCCTGTTGAGTCGGTAATGGTAATTTTTTGTTCTTTGTTCGTGCCTTTGTCCTTGGCAGTCACATGAATTATACCATTCGCATCGATGTCGAATGTAACTTCAACCTGTGGTACGCCCCTCGGTGCTGGTGGAATTCCATCTAAATGAAATTGACCGATAGAACGGTTATCTTTTGACATTTCTCTCTCTCCTTGCAGGACATTGATTTCCACACTAGGCTGGTTATCCGCTGCTGTAGAGAAGACCTCACTTTTTCTAGTTGGTATTGTTGTGTTGCGTTCGATTAGTTTCGTTGTTACCCCACCCAATGTTTCGATACCGAGGGACAGAGGTGTGACATCGAGTAATAGAATATCTTTTACGTCGCCAGAAAGAACGCCTGCTTGAACCGCTGCTCCAAGTGCCACCACTTCATCTGGGTTAACTCCGCGGTGAGGTTCCTTGCCAAACAATTCCTTTACAAGTTCACCAACTTTTGGAACGCGTGTAGAACCACCAACAAGAACAGCTTCATTTATTTTTCCAGCATCCAATCCTGCATCTTTAAGTGCGTTGAGGCATGGTTTTTTTGACCTTTCTATCAAGTCATCTACCATGGATTCAAATTTAGCGCGGGAAAGCTTCATGTTTAAATGTTTTGGTCCACTGGCGTCTGCCGTGACGAAGGGTAGATTTATATCAGTTTCGTTGGTCGTGGAAAGCTCAATCTTAGCCTTTTCTGCAGCCTCCTTAAGCCTTTGTAGCGCCATGTTATCTTTTGATAGGTCAACTCCTTGATCTTTTTTGAATTCCGCAACCAGCCAGTCAATTACACGTTGGTCTAGGTTGTCACCACCAAGGTGGGTATCTCCATTTGTTGCTTTTACTTCTACAACATTGTCACCCACTTCGAGAATAGAAACATCAAAAGTACCGCCACCAAAATCGTAAACACTAATCATGTGGTCTTTTTTCTTGTCAAGACCATATGCGAGTGCCGAAGCTGTTGGTTCATTAATTATTCGCTTAACATCAAGGCCAGCTATCTTACCAGCATCTTTAGTTGCTTGACGTTGTGCATCATTAAAGTATGCGGGTACAGTGATTACAGCTTCTGTAACCGTTTCTCCTAGATAAGACTCAGCTGACTTTTTAAGTTTCTGTAATATCATTGCTGCAATTTCAGGGGGGCTATATTTTTTATCTCCAATCTTAATTTTAACTTCCTTTTTAGTTCCTTTTTCAACTTTGTAAGGAACCATCTTCATTTCTTCAGAAACCTCATCGATAGAACGACCCATAAATCGTTTAACTGAAAAAATCGTATTTTCCGGGTTAGCAATTGCCTGTCGTTTTGCTACTTGCCCAACAAGAATTTCGCCTTCCTTGGTAAAAGCAACAACTGAGGGGGTGGTTCTGCTCCCTTCTTCATTTAGTATTACCTTAGGTTCGCTTCCTTCCATGACTGCAACCACCGAATTTGTGGTTCCAAGGTCGATTCCGATGATTTTTCCCATAACGCTAATTCCTTTCAAAAATTGACTAATTATTCAAAAATTTATAGATTTTTATAGAAGAAAGCCGTTAAAAAGCCTCTAAATCTCTTTTATATTAATGTTTAGATAAGATCTGCGCTTACTAATGTCAAGGTAGCTCTGGGTATTTGCTTTTTTATTATGTGTTTTTTGGAGAAAAAAAGATAATGAATCCTCATATATCAAAAATATTGGATTTTTTGCTAAAATATATATTTTGGGTTGATACGCTGACTAAAGCTCTGGACGATAATTACTGATAATATCTCACTTCAACTATGCAGGTTTGTTTTTATATTTTACAATTATCGTGAAGTGAAAATTGATGTGTTAAGAGGGGGGTATCTTGGCAAAGTATATAAATAAAAATGGATTGCCCGTTGGAACTAGCTCTAAGGAATTGTTTGAAGAGTTAATGAGAGGTACGGGGTTTGTAATGGGTCCTAGTGTCTCTCTCTTTATAGAAAATGCCGGCCTGCATGATAAAAATATTGTGGTTTCAATGATGCCTGGCCCTAAAAATATTGCAGAGACTCAAATATTTTCAGTTAATCAGTTTCAAGGTGCAGTTGATCTTTTTAATAGTTGGAGGAACAAAGATTGATATACTTAGATCCATGGTGATTTATACGTCTAGGCTGTTGGAGTTAGAGTATGAGTAGTTGGTATATGCTAACTGTTGTCGGGAGAGACCGTCCAGGGATTGTTTCCGAGGTTACCTTGGCACTATATAAAGGCGGGGGAAACCTTGGAGAGGCCTCTATGGTTCGCCTGGGAGGGAATTTTAGCATTATGCTGATGGTTCATTATGAGGGTGCCGCTGAACTACTTGAGAAGTTGATTTTACCGATTGGTGATAAACTTAATTTGCATATCCATATAGATTCCATTAAAGGAGCACTGCACGAACGCTTGGAGCCAGATGTTCGTATAAGCATTTATGGTGCTGACCGGGCGGGCATTGTTGCCGAAACAACAGGAGTTTTGGTCGAGGCAGGGTTGAATATTCTTAATCTTGAATCAGATGTTGGCGGCTCACCTACAAACCCTATCTACATAATGGAAATTGATGGGATCGCCAGAAATGGGATTGACTCCATAAGGGTAGCTTTAGATAGCGTAGCCAAGGGAAAAAACATAAAAATTTGTGTTACCCCGATCAATGCGCTTATGGGTTGATTAATGGCGATTCTTGATATTCTTGTTTACCCGAATCCCCGCCTAGCGCAGATTTCAAGTCCGGTGGAAAGTTTTGATGATGAGCTATTAAGTTTTATTTTTAACCTAGAGGAAACTATGATGGCTGGCCCACCATCAGTTGGGATTGCCGCTCCTCAAGTCGGGCACTTTGAGAGAATAATCATAGTAGATGTTTCGTCGAAACCAAAAACTCCTAATCACGGAAGGCTTATCTTGATCAACCCAAATATACTTTATAAGCAGGGTTCGATGGTTGGCAGGGAAGGGTGTTTATCTGTTCCTGAATACACGGGAAATGTATCGCGGGCGGAGAAGATAACTCTACAGGCTTTGAATAAGGAAGGTGAAAGTTTGAATTATAATATGGAAGGGTTTGAAGCGCGCGCCATACAGCATGAAATCGACCATCTTGATGGCCTGCTATTTCTCGATCGCTTAGTTAGCAGGCGAAGCAGCTTGTTTGTAAGAAAAGCTTATAAATAAGGAGTTGTTTTTTTGTCCTAATTTTCTTTAGGTTACAGGCGCTATTTTTACTAAACGAAATTGTTTAGATAGATAGAGTTACCTTGATATTCAAGTTTGAGGGTATTCAATGTTACCTGAATGGAGACTATTCATAAAAGAAGTTGAAGGTAAAAAAGAAAATCTGCAAGGTGCTGACTTGGGAAACAAAAAACTTATGGGGGTCAATTTAGCTGGCGCAGATTTGACGGATGCTGATTTAAGTACTTCCTACCTAATAAAAGCAGATTTAAGCAAAGCAAATCTAACTAATGCTGATCTGACAGGGGCGGTAATAAGTGAAGCTAATCTGAAAGGTGCCAACCTAGAGGGGGCTGAACTAGATGATGCTTTTCTGCACGGAGCAGACCTTACCGACGTTGTTAATCTCACTTGCAATCAGATTGACCTTGCATACTTCGATAATGAAACTAAATTTCCAGAATACATCCAAATCAACAGGAGTTCTGATAAAACCTTTACATGCTGTGAGCAAGAAGATTAAGGGAGACTACTAAAAAACTTCGTCGACTAGACCACCTCTACCAATCTCTGGCGCAGCTTGTATCTTAGTCGATTCTGCGGAATTAACTTTAGTCATACCTATTTCCGAGCCCATGTCAAAATTAGCACCCATCTCTTTCACTGACTTGGTTTCAGGAGCTAATTTTTTCAGACTAGGTTTGTGTTCCGCTTGCACCTGCTTCACTATTTTAAAATTGTTATTGATGCCATCTGCACCTTGGGAGGAAACACCAAGACCGCCACCCTGTGCGGGTAAACTATTTTCCATGACCACCACTCCCCAGCAAATAGTCCGTTTATATGCGCCCAATCCTTGGCCAATAAATAGTGTCGCAATCCCTCGCTAAATATTATAGAAATATGGTATGTTTTAATGCTTTGTATTACAAGAGGTTTTTTTACTTTGAATTTATTGAAAGCAATAGTGATATGGGATACTTGAATTTATTGCTTTAATTCTATTTAATTTCAATGATTTGTATGCAAAATAAAGAGAACTTGGGTGAGGGTGCCGGACGATAAAAATCGATCAAATATCGATAATGTCATCACCTTTGTTAGATCCTGATTGATAGTTCTGGTTAGTGAAAGGGTTGTTTTTTCTAGGATTGTTATTAGTTGTTTGCGGTCGATTTTGTTGAAAAAACCTTAGAGTAAAAATTACTATCCCAACCACGAGCGCTATTACGAAAAGTGTGAATGTGAAAAATGAGAGCAGGGCAAGGCTGGCACCTATCCAAAGAATCAACGAAACTTTGTTCAAGAAGGTCATTTTTTTTACGGTTTGTCCACCAATTTGATTAAATATCATATTTTGTGATGTATAAGTTAACGGTTTTTATTAAATCTCAAGAATGTTAAAACAAGTCATGAGTGTTCCTTCAACTATTATACCTTGTCCTGAATGCAAAGTAAAAAACCGGGTCAAACAGTTTCGCTCGGATAAAATTCCTCTGTGTGCTAAATGTGGGGCAAGGTTGGTCACTGAAGAGGAGAATGAAACCCAGATTTGGTTTGGAAAGTCACTAAAAGATATATCCAGCATTCCGGACCCAGAGTGTTTGGGAGAACCGTGAGTAAATACTAAAGCTAATTAGCATTAGAGCATCGTTTTGAGACTTATATTTAAAAATTAATTCAAAATCTTCTTAACTTTGAAGGAACACTATGGATACTGTCGAGCTAATTAATAAGGTTTTAAAGGAAAAAATATCCGCGGATCATGTCGAAATAACAGATGATAGTCACTTACATCGTGGTCATAAGGCCGCAGGTGGAGGAGGTCACTACTCAGTTAAAGTAGTGTCTAAACAATTTGAGAATGTTGATTTAATAAACTGTATGCGGATGGTATATAGTGCTTTGGACGATCAAATCCATGGTCAGCCAAAGCTAATTCATGCCCTTCAGATTAAAGCTTATACGCCCTCTCAATGGGCTGAGGCAAAGTAATGCGGCTGCTTTTATTTCACTCTTAGAATTCGTTGCAAGTTAGATTAAACTTCTAACTCTTCACAATTTTTAAGCATCTCTGACTCGGTGAGGAATTTATTGCCATCAGTTGTGATCTGATTTTTATATAGATCCAGTTTAAGAAATTTTTTACTTTGAGGTGATTCTGCGAATGCTTTTGCACCTTCGTCACCGACAACATTTCCAAACATTGACAAGGACTTCAATTTTGGTAGTTTTTCGCTTTTGGCAATTGCTATAGCTCCGTCATCCCCAATATCATTGTGGTTAAGATTGAGCATCTCAAGATTACCTAGGTGAGGTGAATTAGCTAGTGCTTCAGCTCCCTCATCTGCACACTGATTCCCTGGAAGAACAAGCTCTCTAATATTTGCTAATTCCGGGCTTTCTGCTAGCTCCACTACCCCTCTAAGCCCGAGAAACTTGTCCCTAAGATTTACCACAGTTCCATCATCAGACATATTTTCTTTTAAAAGTTTTTCAACTTTGCTCATCATCCTCTCCGACTATAGGTATAACTGTTAGCTTCTTTATTCTATCAGCTTTCTATGGTTATAGGTGTGGGAACAAAAAAAACCGGCCACTGAATGTGACCGGTTTTGAATGACTAGATTAAAAAATTATAAAAGCGGATCAAGGAAAAGGCCGTCCGTCTTCCACTTTTCTATATCTTCTTTAGTGGGGATCGGAGGAACAGGTCTTTTTTCTGCACGTTTATCCAAGGGATCGTGAAAAGTTCTAGCGTAAGCCTCGGCTTTCCATAGGTATAAATGTTGGAATAGCATTCCCCATGGGGCCATTGGAGTACCATCAATTCCTCGAGTCACCCGCTTATACCAAAGCGCGTCCGGCCAATCTTTCATTTTGACACCGTCAATCCGATCAGGCATTTTGTCGGTATCCATATTTTCCGCATTACGGAAGTCCATTGCTCCTGTCATCATGGGAATCCCTTCTTTGCCGTGGCACACGGCACAGTTAAGCCCTTCAGTAGCAGGTTCTAGACCTTCATAAATCACCTTGCCCTCTGCTATCACTTTTGGGTCATCCCACCAGGTCCATTGGTTTGGGAATTTGCCCTCCACCGGCATGTGGGTAGGATCACGCAAGGTTTTCAAATAGCTGATGAGTGCGCTGAGCTCGTCTTCGCTTAAATCCTCATCATAATATGTAGGCATTGCTTTTTTAGATTTTTTATCTTCATAGCCAGATGATTGCGTCTTACGTGGTTCGAGTATTTGCTCTTTAATGTAATCCTCTGAATAGAGGCCGATTTGCTTGGTTCCAAGATTAGGGCCACGGTCTGAGTTCCCTTCCCAAAAAACCTTGTGGCAATTAAAACACTTATTGCTAGCGAATACTTCGCGACCCGCTGCAATAACTTCGGGACCAGCAAGCCCACTTAATTTTATAGGAGGTCGGTCTAATTTTTCTATCTCGTGTTGTGGATCAAACTGAGGAAGCTGGGCTGTTATGGTGATAAATAGACCTGAGGCCAAGGCGTAAGTTGTTAAAAGTCTAAAAGCCCAACTTAATTTAGATTTTTCTGGTTTAAGCGAACGAGTATCAAGAATGAGAAAAAACGCGAGCCCAACAAAAGCGAAGGCTACAAATTCTATCTGCCACCAGACAGGGAAACCAAGCTTGCCTGCTAGAACCCATATAACTGTAGCGATAATTAATATTATTGGTAGTTTGAACCTGATATTTTTACCAAAGGATATTTCTGTTTTTCTCTTTGGAGGAAGAGATAAAAGAAAGGCGTACATCATCACCACTCCAGCAAAACCCCAGCTCGCGCTACGTGGTAATTCAAACCAGGCAACAATGAACCAGATAACGACTGCCAACGGCAGAAATTTTAAAGACATTTGAGTCAAGGTTTTAAAAAAAGACGGTTGTTGCATTATAACGCTCCTGAAATGTTATTCCGCTATCTGTGGCGTGGCCTGAGGAGGTTCCTCCTCAGTCTTTTTCTTAGATTTTGGGTATTTTATTCCCAGCCAGATGATACATGTCATGATAAGAAAGAACGTCCAAACAATAGCGGTTACATGGAAACCAGCTTCGGCCAACGTGGGCGCAAACTTCTCTGGTGTCACATCTTTGAAGACCTTATAAATATGCCAGTTCATACGGGATAATTCGCGGATAGTCCCCATCCAGCTCATGAGCCATATGTCGGCAAATCCAAGAAATATCAGACAGTAGGTTCCAAGTGGGTTGATTTTGCCGTAATGAACTTTTCCCGTTTTAGTTGCTATCGTATAAAAAATATAATTTACAAAGGTAACTGTAACTAGGGCGAAGGCAGCTGTGTTTTTCGCTACCATCAATGCAAGAAAAGCTAGATTGTCTGGTAATACCATCGAGGAGTCCATACCCGGTTCCGGCATCATAGTGGCGAAGAAACGTCTGGGGGTGAACCAAATTGTGGCAGCAATAATAATGAGGATAAAGCCAAACTTCATAGCAGGAAAAAAGCGCTCCGCATTCTCAATGCGCTTCATGCTCACCCACATATATATATTGCTAAGACTGAACATAGTACCAACAAGCAGCCCTTGGACCAGCATAAACATGGACTCTCGGTCTGACATAATGTACATGCCAATTGTCGCGTCATACTGGTAAATTTCACGGACGAAGATGTAGCCCATCGCAGGAAGGGGGAGCATTATTCCAACACCGATAATATTGCCGATGTAACCAACCCAGTCGTAGTATTCTTTCTCCTCTTTTTTTTCGGACCAAAGGTACATGTATGCGCCAATAACACAGACCATGTATCCACCGAAGGTACCGTTA
>Ga0208639_1002638_pt1 | contig 10316 bp, 7 predicted proteins | sample ETNtaG_33_FD_185772 | JGI IMG/M metagenome (GOLD analysis project Ga0208639, IMG submission 185772) | Marine microbial and viral communities from oxygen minimum zone, Eastern Pacific Ocean - ETNP201310SV76 (SPAdes) (version 2) | ecosystem: Environmental > Aquatic > Marine > Oceanic ...
CGAAGTTTACGGTCTCACCCGCGTTGATGGATGCGTTATCTGCGCTAATGCTGGCATTGGGACTTCCGGGCCCAATCCCCCCACAGCCAGCCAAGGAGTGCGCCAACAGCAGAATAGCCATGGCCTTCGCTGCATTGCTCGGCGTCCTGTCCATGCGACTAGTAAGTAGAAGTCACTCATAGCCATGTTGGATTGGGAGATGGGTTTCGGGTGGATTGGGAGAGTTGATGGGCGGCGGCGGCAGGAGCGTGTCGTGGCAGCGGGAATTCTTGATGGGCACCGAGTCCTGGGGTTTGACTTGGAGACGACTGGATTTGACCCGAGGACGGACCGAATAGTGCAATTCGCCCTAGTGGGAAGCGAAAAAGACGGCTCGCACGTGAATCTGCATTCCTTGGTGGACCCAAGAAGGGATATCCCCCCGGAATCCACCAGGGTCCATGGCATAAAGGACGAGGATGTCAGGGGGTTTGGTTCGTTCGATGAGCATCTGGATTCGATGTGTGATCTGATCGAAGGCTCGGTGATAGTGGGTCACAACGTTATTGCATTCGACTGGAGGTTCATGGAGATGGAATGCATGAGGATTGGACGGGAACCCCCCCAACCATTAGCAATAGTCGATACCCTGGTTATCGCGAGGCGCTTTCGCGTCCCTGGAAGGCACAAACTGGGAGTTCTGTGCGAAAGATTCGGGATCGGTTTAGAGAGGTCGCACAGGGCTGATGCAGATGCCGGAGCAACGCTCCTCCTGCTATGGAAGCTGATGGGGGCTTACCCGAAGAAGTTCGAGGGGACGGTTGAGGAGTTTGTAGCATCGCTATCACGCTGAACTCATCACGCGGCAACGTTAACTGCATTGAGTTGCAGAGAACACCATGGCGGACGCCCCCTTGATAGATGTCGAGGATGGGGTCAATGCCTCGGGTGCGCTTCTAGTCAGCTGCTTCCCTTCGGTGGGGTTCGTCAGCAGCATTGTTGCGCACTACCTGGTGGACAAGTTGGAGTTGGAGTTGGTCGGAGGCGTTAGGCACCCCGATCTCCCCCCAGTCTGCCTAATCCAGGACGGGAAGCCACTACCTCCACTGAGGTTCTACGCAGGGGAGCCGATTTGCAACATGGAGAAGTGCGACAGGGTCGTTCTACTGGCATCGGAGATTCAGGTCCCTGAAAGGCTGAGTCTGCCTCTTTCTACCGGGCTGATCGATTGGATAGTAGAGTCAGGGGTGAGTTCCACCATAGTAGTGGACTCATTCGCTCATGGCATCGACAGCAGTCACAGCATTTTCGATGACGACGAGGGGATGGAGTCTATGCTGGGCATAGGCTCGACCGATTCGAGTCACGAGCTTCTCAAAGGAATCGGGGTTCCACTTCTCAAGCAGGGAGTGCTGGGGGGGATGACGGGCGTGATGATGGGGGAGTGCAGGAGACGCAGGATCGATGCGTTGGCGATTCTCGCTGAGGCATCCGGTGAAATGGGCCAAGGCGTCATCCCGGATGCTAGGGCGGCCGCCAGGATCATTGCCTGCATGGATGGCTTACTACCGGCCGTCCAACTGGATCCTGAGCCCCTGATGGAAGAGGCACAGAGGATAGAGGGCCAGATCAGGGATATGATGGCAGTTCACCTTAACCCTCCTCAGGACAGCAGCGGTGCGCCCACGGGAATGTTTGGGTAGTCAGAACTCCCCTAGGGTGGATTGTCGCTCATGGGGTAGATCCTCGAGGATCCCCCCGCCGAGCATCTCATCGAGCTCTTCCTCCGAGATGACTCGTACGCCAAGCCGATTCGCCTTCTCTAGTTTTGAGCCGGCAGATCCCCCAGCCACTAGGTAGTCCAGCTTCCCGGACACCGATGTGACGATCTTCCCGCCCTCTGACTTGATAGAAAGGGCGATCTCCTTCCGTGGTCTGCTAAGGGAGCCAGTGATGCAGAAGGAGCTCCCTGTGAGGGGGCCGTCTACGGGGGCTTCCCCGCCCTCGGTGATCTCGATCTGCTCGTAGAGGTCCAGGATGGCCTCCCTCCTTGTCGAGATGCCATCCAGGAGAAGTCTGGCCACGGTTTCCCCTACCCTGTCTATGGAAACGAGGCGCTCCACCGCGCTTTCTTTGTCCTCGCTCATCTCGATGAGCTCCTCCAGAGTCGTGACCTCGGTGCAAACGAGAGAGGCAATCTCGGGGCCGATCCTCGGAAGCCCCAATGCCGAGACGAATGTGCCAAGGGTCATAGTTCGGCTGGAGTTCAGCTCTTCGAGGATGTTGCTGGCGGACTTCGCTGCCATCCGGTCCAATGCTAGGAGCTCGTCCTCCCTTTCCTCTAGGCGATAGAGGTCCGCTAGGTTCTCAACGAGCCCGGATGAGCAGAGCTGCTCAGCGAGCTTCTCCCCAATCCCATCCATTCCAAGCTTCCTGCACCAGTACAGAATTGCCCGCTCCATCCTAGATGGGCAGTCCAGGTTTGTGCAGCGGATGAAAGCCCCGTCCTCGATCAGCTCGGTGGAGCAGCGGGGGCAGTGGGTCGGATATTCGACCTCGGCTCTCTCGGGGACTCCCTCTGTGAAGGGAGTCCCGTCCGAGTGAAACCTGTCTGCCAAGTCGGACTCCTGGGCGGGGCCCATGACCTCAATGATCTTCGGTATCACGTCACCCCTCCTGACCACCCTGACCTTGTCGCCGACCATCAGCCCCAGTCTCTGGACCTCACCGCGGTTGTGCAGAGTCGTGTTCTCGACTGTGACCCCAGACACGACGACCGGGGCGATCCTGGATACGGGAGTTACGTTGCCGGTCCTCCCGGTCTGCCAGAATACCTCCATCAACACCGTTAGCGCCTCCTCAGGAGGGAACTTCCAGGCTAAGGCCCATCTCGGGTGATGGGCAGTGACACCAAGCAAGTCCCTCTTGTCGAGTCGGTCCAGCTTCACCACGACACCATCAATCTCCCAGACGGCGGAGTCCCTGGACTCGGACCACTGCCTGGTGATGGAGAGGATGGAGTCGGTGGCAGAGGTGTCGTCTTCGCCCGTGACCACGGTGTTTCCTGCGACTTCCATTCCCATCTCCTCGATCCAGGATATGGCTTCAGAGTCGAGGGAGAAGTCGGGGGGCTCGGGGCTGTCCGGGTGACGGTCGGCACCAGAAGGGAACTCGACGCCATAAGCGAGGAATATCAGGTCATCGGGGCTGCCCTTGCCAGCATCGACGTACTTCTGACGAAGGGCTCCCGCTGCTAGGTTCCGGGGGTTCGGGGCTATCTCCGAGTACTTCTCCCTGAAGACTTCCAGAGGCATGACGACCTCCCCCCTGACATGGCAGTCCCCAGCCCATCCGATAGCTTGGGGGACGTTTCCCATGCGCCTAGCGTTAGCTGTCACGTCCTCCCCCCTGGATCCGTTGCCCCTGGTGGCTGCTCTGACCAACCTACCCCTTCGGTACTCTAGCGAGAGCGCAGAGCCGTCCAGCTTGGGCTGGCAGACGAACTGCCTTCCCTGGGCCGTAGTCTCGGCCACGAAGTGTGCTACCTCTTCCTCTGTGGTGGCCTTGTCGAGGCTCATCATGCGGAACAGGTGATCGACCTTGGTCGAGCCCGGGGCAGGGTCGGAGCCGATCATGCTCAGCTGTGGGTGATTGGGGGACAGGTCGTTAAGCTCGTCCCAGAGGGCGTCATACTCGGCATCCGAAATCTCCGGATCTGCCTTGTTGTAGTAGAGGTCGGAATGCCTTTCTATCTGCTGTGCGAGCCAGTTGATTCTGTCGTCAATTCCGGCCCCGGTCGGAGGCTCCGCTGCCATGTTGATGCAAAGGGGGCGATGCCCTTCAAACTGACCTATGGAGCGCAGCGGTGCATATTGGTGGGCCTGCCAGGATTTGAACCTGGGTCGCGCGACCCCCAGCCGCGAAGTATAGGCCAAACTAACCTACAGGCCCCTTGGGCTCCCCTCCGAGCGTGTTACTGGTCAAAGCCCTGACGGAAGTCACTGCTGTCGGGCGATGCTGAATGGAGCTACCTCATCGATCAGGTCGATGTGCCCGACGAACATCCTTCTGCAGCAGTACCTCTCGAACCCCATATCATTGAGAGTCTTGGTTGGATCGGCGCCCTCATCGACGGCGTCCCTGAATTCCTGATACTTGTGTGCAATGACCTTGCCGCAACTCCAACACCTTACTGGGATTAGCATCAATACACCTACCTATACGACTTCTGCCATTTCTTGCGGGCGCCTCTGCCCATTTGATGCTTCGGTTCCTTCCTTCGTGGGTCGTTTACCAGCATCTTGCGCTCGAACCTGATGAATTCGTCCCTGAGTTCCTCGTCCTCACCCTCGGCGCCGTCGTTGTACTTCACTAGGCCCCTTGCTATGGCCGTCCTGATTGCGTCGACTTGTCCCATCTGACCCCCTCCACTCACGTCGACGGAGATGTCGACGCGGTCCAGGCGGTTCATTGCCTCGGCAATCTTGACTGGTTCGAGTGCCTTCTTCCTGGCTAGAGCTGGTTCCATGATGTGGATGGGGGTGCCGTTGACCCTGACCCTTCCCTTGCCTGGCTTCAGGGTTGCACGCGCAACGGCGGTCTTTCGCTTGCCGCTGGTGTTGACTACTTTGGGTCCCTTCTTCTTTGCCATGATCACTCGCCTCCCCATCTTTCTGCGGCCACTCCAAGGTGGGAGCTTATTTCACCGAGACGGACGAACTTGTTCGGGAATGCCCTCTCTATGTTGCCGGTCTCCCCCCACTGGTGACCGTCCGGGAGGTCGTCTCCTGATAGGTTGGAAGGGGTCCCTATCATCACCCTGAGGTCCCTGAGGGACTGTCGTCCGCTGCTGTTCTTCTGGTAGGGGAGCATGCCCCTGACGGTCCTCTTGATTATCTTGTCAGGCATCCTAGGGAAGAATGGCCCCTTGCGTGGATGGTTGAGCTTGTACTTGGCCCTGTAGTCGCTGAGTACCTTTGCCCTTGGGCCGGAAACTATTGCGCCCTCTGCGTTGATGATTATTACCCTCTGCTGCTTTCCGGACTTGCGAGCCGAAATCATCTCCTTCGCGACCTGGCTGGCAAGCCTTCCGAGGATCTTGTCCTTGGCATCGTATACTGTGGTGGCTTCAGACAAGAATCCTGACCCCCTTCCCATTCGGGTTCTCCTCCATCAGCTCTCTGATGCTTAGTGTCCTGCCTCCGGAGGCCTCGATCTTTGTCTTGGCCCCCTCGCTGAAGCTGAATGCTGCTACTGTCTGTCCGCCGCTGATGGCACCGCTTCCCAGAACCTTGCCGGGGACCAGAATCGTCTCCTTCTTCTCTGAGTGACGGGAGATGTGACTGAGGTTTGGCTCGGCCCAGTTCTTTCGACTGGCCTCCAGCCTTCCGGCTATGTCTCGCCACAGTGCTGAGCCGGTTGATCTGCTGTGGTCCTTGAGGTCTCCGATGAGGGAAACAAGAGAGTGATTGGTCTTCCTCTGGTCCTTGCTCATGGCAACCGCTCCCATATCCGGGTAGCGCGGCCACCCAAGTCGGTGTTATGAATCCTGCGGGGCGCCCCGAAGGGGCGTGCGGCATGGCTTTCTGCCCCGTCAGATTCTGAAACCGTCGTCTTCAGCAGAGTCGTCGACCCCTGCGTACCTGACCTGTCCCTCTGCGTCAACGAACTGCCCTGCCCTGATTGAGGGCCCATAGAGGGCAGACTCGTTAGACGAGGTCCTGTTCAGCATCGTGTCGCCTAGGGAGGAATTCATCCGTCCAATCATGGACTGGAAGACCTGCATGGCACGGTCCCTTTGTTCCGAGCCGATGTCGTGGTCTGAGTACCGGGCTTCCTCGAATATCGAGAAGAACATGTCCATCTCCATAGGCGAGATAATGCCACCGAGCATCTTGTTGATCACGTCCTCGAACTCGCGGGTTGTCTCGAAGACCTTCTTCATCGCACCTCTCAATCTGAAGTACCTGATCAGGTCCTTGTAGCACTTGAAGATGGTCTCGATGTAGTTGTTGGATGCCTTGAGGGACATCAGGGAGTCCGTCAGTATTCCTCGGAGAATCTCGATCTTCCTCCTCTCCCGGTAGTTGTTGTACATCATCATCCCAACGAGGAGCAAGGAAGACGCAGCGATTCCCGAGAATACCAAAACTTGCGTGGATAGGTAGCTTTCGCCCTTGGTGTCGACTGAGGTCGAGAGGCGAATCTCCGGAGTGGTGTTTAGCCATCTTTCGACGAAGAATGGCCTGTTCTCGTCGGCTGATTGGAAGTGGACTAGGACTCGCCACCTACCGTCGACTGCAATCACGTCAGAGCCCTCTCCGAACACCTCCTCACCTGGGTATACGAAGGAGAAGTTCGCAGAACCGCGCTCGTTGGTCGTAAGTATCTGCACGCCTCCCGGTGCGGTCGTCCAGCCAGTACCATTCCAGTATTGCCGGATGAACTCGACCCTCTGTCCTTCGACTGTGAGATCCAGCCTGTCCCTGAGTATCGCGACCTCTCCGGCAATCACATCACCGACATGGAAGCCATTGGGGTTTGACCAGTGCTCCTTTAGAAGGACATCGACCTTGCTGCGGACGAGGACCTCAATGTCCGTGTACGAGCTGTTCAGAACAGGATTGTCCTCCGCTCTGCATCCACCGGGGATCTCCTTGTCGGGTTCGTAAGCCACTCGGATTGTCCTGAAGCCCTCGAGCTTGTTACCGCTCGGCTCGACTCCCCTCCTGCTAGGGTTGTCATCCGGGTCGGCGGAGTACCAATCGAATTCCCCCGTTCCATCAATGGTGAAGGCCGTGGCCACGGGGCGGGTGTTCACCTCGGGATCAAGGTAGATGTTGAGGCACTTGCCGCCAATTGGCTTGCCATTTGTCTGGGTGAGTTTCGCATCGATATGGAAGGCCTCCTTCAGATAAAGTACCTCAAAAGTGGATCCGTTAGGGAAGGTGTACGTCAGGTAGTCCGAGCGGAACGGCCCTACCTCGGTGATATCCACCGACGAGTTCGAGAATACCGGGAAGAACTTGGTCACGCTATCATTGTGATAACGGAACCTGTCGTTGTTCTCGAAGGAGTTGTACTCTATCCTAACCTTAGCCTGTCCCGCGTCCACTCCCGAGAGGGGGCAAACGATGTCGAAGAACCCGTTTTCGTCGGAGACCCCGGGGATGCATGCTGTGACTCCCTTGTTCCCCGAGTCCATCTCATATGTCACTCTGATTGCCCTGTTGGTCAGGTTTCCGCCCAGTTCGTCGACCAGTTGACCGGTCACTATCATCGGCTTCTCTATCGCCTGCCCGGTGTTTGGGTCAATCTCGGAGGTGTAGACAATCTGGTCATCAACTTTCAGTGTGGTCCTTCCGATTAGGCTGAAGCCGTCAACTTGGAACTGCAGGACCTTCCTGAAGTGATCGCTGTTCAGTATGGTGACACAAGGGTCCCATGCCCCAGAGGTAGACAGCATTCCGGCATCCAGGGGCTCGCATCCCTCGTGCGGGAGGTTCTCCTCGAATCTCAATATGACGTTGACTGGGCCGAATCCGTCGGGCAGGAACGAGTAGGGGTCGTCTTTGAGAAGTTGGGGGTCAAGTATTCGCCCGTAGCTGAACATTCCAGTGTTGGGGCACTCGACCGAGACAATCTGTCGATGTGTCCTGTCTTCGAAGTCTATCCCTTCGTAAATCACCGTAATGTTGCCGCCCAAATCATACCCATTGTTCGAGTCCTCCCCGGCGCATGTGTTCAGAACCTCCCCCCCGTCCTTCTCGAAGGGAGTCATGTTGTCATCGGTGATCATTGCGTTGAATTCCCAGAGATCCCCGCTGGACCTGATGTTGGGACTGGTGCTCTGGACGTTGATGAAGGTCCTAGATACCACCCAGAGGTTGTGCTCGACCGTGTTGCCTTGCCTGAGCTCATCGCCCAAGTAGGTGAAGCCGAGCGAGAAGTTACCGAGGGTGTCGATGTCCGTAAGATTGACCCTGAAGAGGCCGTTATTGTCGGTGATCGAGACTCCGTTGGAGTTGTCCTCGGACCATGTCCAATTGACGGGCACCTCTCTGATGGGTTGATTCGAGTTGTCAACTAGCCTAGCCTCCACGGAGGTGTTTTGACCGCGATAAAGCCTGGGAAGGGTAATCGCCTCGAAGTCCGTTGTACCGATCATGGTTACGTTACCGTATGCTCCTGTGGCGGCCAGAACCTCTGCTTGATCTCCAGTGAAGTAATAGTCGGATTGGGTGAAGTCGGCCTTTATCTCGAAGGTCCCGGGTGGGTACTTGGAGTACCAAGTCCAGTTGTAATCGAAGGTTGCCAGCCCCCCTACATTTTCGATGACTGACCTCTCTGCAGTTTCGTACTGCCCTTCGAAGGCACCGTTTTTGTCGGCATCGACTTGGAGCGTAACGGGGTCTTGGTACCATGGATCGAGGGTTCGGTTCCAAATATTGCCGATAACCCTGAATTTCTCTCCGGTGAACATCTCCGGTACTATTTCGCACCTGGCTGGACTGCTTGGATCCAAGGGATCTACGGGTCCGCATGGAGGTGAGTCGAAGTCCGCTCCGTTCTGCATGACGATGGCCCAGTTGATTCCATCCGAGGATAGGAACGGGACCAGAGAACCGTCTGCAATGCCCGCTAGTTCCGATGGGGTGCCGTCCCAAAGAACCGGGTAGGGCTTGCCTAGGCTGGTCTCGTCGTAGTCTAGTCCAGCGTTCGCCAACGAAGGGGCATGGAACAGAGCACGCCATGCTCCGAACGAGGACCCGGTGAACTGCGTTGCGTCCCAGTAGTAGACTGGTCTCGTCGAAGAAGCAAACATGGTAGCGTCGATGTACATCCTGTGCATCGAACGAATGCTGAAGCTGTCCGTCTTAGCGCCCTCCAAGTGCGGCCATGGCCACTCGTAGGAGCCATCGGTGCACTGGCCAAGATCGGGCCTGGAGAACCCGACGAAGCTGTAGTCGCCTACTGGGAGAGTGGTGTTCTTGTAATCATAGGTGCCGAGGACTGAGTGTGTTCCAGTTGGATTGAGTGGGCCGCATGGGTTCCATACGATTTCCTCGTAGCCGCCAGTTGGAATTCCGGGGCCGTTGTCAATAAGGGAGTTCCACCGGACCTGCTCCCATCGGTTCACAGATTGGTTGAATGATAGTGACACCCATCCTCCCGAATCGGACCTGTACCCATTCCCATAACCGTCGTACACGGTGGGGTGGGTGATGTTCCCGAATTCCTCTCCAGCGTCGCTAATCGTGAATGAGACTGGTGCGAATGGAATCCTGTTGTCGAAGATTCCGCGCTCGTAGTCTGCTGTGTAGTGGACCTTGAAGTCCAACTTTAGGGGTTGCTCGTCGGCCCTGAATCGCTGTCCGGCGACATAGCCGATGGTGGTGTTCGCCCTGACCTCGACGGGGATTCCCGCATCGACAATTCCATCCCCGTCACTGTCTGTGAGCGTTGTGCTGTGGTCGTGGATGAACATCTCGGTCACCTCTGCGTAGACCTCGTAGGTCGAGTTCGGTCCGACTCGGATGTCCTCTGGGAAAAGGAACTGCCCGACGATGTAATTGCCTGAAGAGTCGGTTAGAACGTCTATGGTCTCTATCACGGAGGTGCCGTTTGAAATGTATCGGATGTGGATCTGTACAGGGAGGTCGGGGGCAGGGACGAATCCCGTGTCCCCGAGCCAATAGACCGACCCGTTGAAAATTGCAGGTCGATTCTGATCCAGCCAAAGTACGGTTTGTGTGTCTAGGGTAATACGCGTCGGGATCTTATCGTCGTCATCCAGGATTCCGTCGTTGTCGGAATCCCAGTCGGAGGAGTTGCCGTCGAATTCCTCGCCCTTGTTGGAGGGCGTTGGCCAAGTAGTGTTCAGTGATGGGTTGTTCCAGTCCAGATCGAGCCTTCCGTCGTTGTCGTCATCGACGTCGATGTAGTCCGGGCCAGTGGAGTTGTTGGAGGGGTCGGCCATGCCCACCCCGCCGCCGAAGTCGTCGTGGTCCCAGGGGTTAGTAGACTCAAGGCCGTATCTGGATGGCCAGAGCATCACCTCGTCCTCGTCCTTCATTCCATCGTAGTCGTCATCTTCGTCGAAGTCGTCTCGGATGCCGTCGTTGTCGTGGTCCCATGGGGCGATCGGGAAGTTTAGACAACAGGTGTCGTCCGAGGGATCCTCAGTTCCGTTCCCGTCCATCAGGTTCAGCAACTCTAGGGCGTTCGGGATGCCGTCGCCGTCCCAATCGTCATCGGCCCAGTTTACTAGGCCGTCGTTGTCGTGGTCCCATGGACTCTGCTCCTCTCCCGTGAAGCAGAGCGTCTCTTGCATCGAG
>Ga0208639_1002640_pt1 | contig 10308 bp, 15 predicted proteins | sample ETNtaG_33_FD_185772 | JGI IMG/M metagenome (GOLD analysis project Ga0208639, IMG submission 185772) | Marine microbial and viral communities from oxygen minimum zone, Eastern Pacific Ocean - ETNP201310SV76 (SPAdes) (version 2) | ecosystem: Environmental > Aquatic > Marine > Oceanic ...
ATTCCTTAATTTGATTAGCTCTTGCTCCACTCATCATGATTTTTTCACAATTAATTACTGTGACTCTTTGTCCTTGTAAAAGTAATTTAGCAACATTTGATGCGAGTCTACCAGCGATGTGATTTGTTGCATCAACAACTATTGGTCTATCTGTTCTAACAACAATTTCTTGTTTAGAAGTATTTGAATTTCTTCCAACTGGTCTGTTTAATCTTCCATTAGCCAAGTAGTACGACTCCTTTACCCGTAGGGTTTTGTTTAATTAAATCTGAATAGGATACAACTTTACCTCCGTTTTCTATTATTTTAGTTGCTGCAGAGTTTGAAATTGAAAATGAACACAATGTAATCTTGTGTGAAACGTTTCCTGTTCCTAAAACCTTACCAGGAAATACTACTGTATCATTTTCTTTAGTTAGTTGACTAATTCTATTGAGATTGATATCTCTACGTGCAATTGATGGTTTTAGTGCATATTCTGCTAGTTTCCCCCAAATTGGAGCATCATTTTTGGTTGATGCCTTCTTAAGATCGCTTGCCATCTGAATAACAACTTGATTAGTCATGTGAATAATCCGGCTTAAAACCCAAATATAATGTCTATGCTTGTCTTATTCTTCAATTTTGTTGATCATATCTTTGAATTCAACTATTCTTCTACTGACTTCCTGTACACCCTCAAGAACAATTTGTTCTGGATTTAGTGCTCCTGTAGACTCTACGGTAAGAATTTTCTCATTGTCTTTGTCAGTATTTGTGAGCATGGAGATATTTGATGCGTTCCATTTTGCATGTTCTGTTCCACGGCCTAGTCTTGCATAACATTCAATTTTGATCTTTTGGCCTGGAGCTAACTGAACAATTGGAATTTTATCAGAAACTGGTTTTACAGTTTCATCCTCAGATGATAATTCGCTTGATAAAACAGCTCTAGTTTCTTCTGATTCTCCAGAATCTAATACTAGAAGAATTTTACAATTTGAACAGCCTGATTCACTTTGACAATCACATTTGGATGGTTCGTTAAATCTACTCAAATCTGTCTTTAATGGAATTAATCCTAATCTATGTGCTAATCCCTCATCTGGTAATACTGAAGTATTTTCAATAATGTCTACTGTATCAATTGCAAAAACTGGAACTCCGTTTAAACAAACCCTTCTTAATGCATTTGCATATTGTAATGGAATTCCTTTTAGCTTTAAGGATATCTTCTCAGAATCTTTGGTAATAACATCTAATGATGACAAATCTTGATGAAAATCGTTAAAGTGCACATAAAAATCTAGCTAGTTTTACGTATAGATAAATACCAAATTATAATATGTACTTTAGATATGGCTGATACCACTGTAGTTAGATATTCTTTTGAAGGTGAAAAATTTGAGATATTGGTAAAGCCTGATCCTGCATTAGATTACAAGCTAGGCAAGAAAAAAGATATTTCCTCTGTTTTAGTCTCTGAAGAAATTTACACTGATTCTGGAAAAGGGACAAAGCCTTCCAATGAAAAATTACTAACTGCCTTTAAAACTGATGATAAAACTGAAATCGCTCAAATCATGTTTGAAAAAGGGGATCTTAATCTTACTACTGATCAAAGACGAAAAATGGTTGATCAAAAAAGAAAGCAAATCGTAGAGTATATTGCAAAAACATATGTCGATCCTAAAACTCACTTACCTCATCCTCCATTACGTATTGAACAAGCAATGAAGGATGGTCGTGTATCTATAGAACCTCAAAAAAGTGTAGAGGAGCAAGTTAAAGACATTGTTGAGAAATTACGTTCAATTATTGCATTAAAATCTGAAAATCTTCAATTAGAAATCCTTATTCCTGCACAATATGCTTCTCAGTCTTACTCTGTTTTGAAATCAGTCGGTTCGCTAAAAAAGGAAGAATGGCAAAATAACGGTTCACTAAAAGCAATACTTGAAATACCCGCAGCAGCAAGGCCAAACGTGATTGACAGATTAGGATCTATTACTAAGGGCTCCGCTACTGTAGAGGTAATGAAATAATATGGCTGATAAACGAAAATATGTTATTCCTGGTGATGTAATTACTAGTGGACCTTTCAGACCTGAACAAAATGTAATATTAGAAGGCAATAACATAATTGCTACAGCTGTTGGGATTTCTGAAATTTATGAAGATTCTGTAAAAGTCATTCCTTTAACAGGAAAATATATTCCTAAAATCAATGATCTTGTAATTGGTAAAGTTATTTCTCACACTTCTTTATCTTGGGAATTGGATGTAAATTCTTGTTATGTTGGATTCTTGCCGGCACAAGATGTTTTTGGACGAGATTTTTCAACACATGCTGATGAACTTTCAAGTAAACTCAAAACTGGGGATCTTGTAGCTGCTAGAATTGCAAATTTTGATAGAACAAGAGATCCGCTGATAACAATTTCTGATAGAGATTTAGGAAAAATTGACGATGGTGTCTTAGTCAAAATTTCTTCTAGTAAAGTTCCACGCTTAATTGGTAAAAAAGGTAGCATGATCCAAATGATTGAAATGGGAACAAATGCTGCTGTAACGATTGGTCAAAATGGATGGGTTGTAGTTTCTTGTGAAACTGAAGAAGGGTTACTAAAAGCTAAAAAGGCCATTGAAATGGTTAATGAAAAAGCACATATTGCTAATTTAACTGATTTAATTAAAGACATGTTAGATGGAAAGGATGAATCATAATGGGTGGTAGAGATGCAACTATGGTTCTATTGGACGAAAATGGTATTCGTTGTGATGGGCGTAAAGTAGACGAACCACGAAGAATTATGATTAAGGCTGGTGGATTAAAAAATGCTGATGGCTCTGCTTACATTGAGTTTGGTGATAACAAAATTTTAGTTGGTGTATTTGGACCTAGAGACGTTCATCCAAAACACATGTCAAATACTGATACTGGAATTTTAAGAGTTAGGTATCATATGGAACCATTTTCTGTTGGTGAGAGAAAAAATCCTGCACCTTCAAGAAGAGAAATTGAAATTTCTAAAGTTATCAAAGAGGCTTTAGAACCTGCCGTTATGTTAGAAAAATTCCCAAGAACTGCTGTTGATGTATTTATTGAAATTTTACAAGCTGATGGCGGTACTAGATGTGCTGCTTTAACTGCAGCTTCTGTTGCATTAGCTGATGCTGGTATTCCAATGAGGGATATGGTTGCAGCAATTGCAGCAGGCAAAGTTGCAGATACTGTAATTCTTGATGTTAATAACGAAGAAGACCAAGCAGGTCAAGCAGATATGCCAATTGGATATATGCCAAGTCTTAAGAAAATTACTTTATTACAATTAGATGGTGTTTTGACCCCAGAAGAATACAAAAAATGTGTTGATGTTGGAGTCAAAGGATGTGAACTTGTTTATGAACTTCAAAAGAAAGCACTTAATGACAAATATTTTGGAAATCGAGGAGATTAGATATGACCAGCGTTTCAGTTATTGATGAACTTAAAAGAACACAAATTCTTGAATTATTAGAACAAGGAAAAAGAGTTGATGGTAGAGCATTAGATGAATCTAGAGAATTAAAAATTGAGCCAAATGCAATTCCTAAAGCTAACGGTTCAGCCAGAGTCTATCTTGGTGATACTGAAGTAATTTGCGGTGTAAAAATTCAACCTGATAGACCTTTTCCAGATACTGGCGATAAAGGGTTGTTCATTTGTACTGCTGAACTTTTACCTCTTTCACATCCAACTGTTGAAACTGGTCCTCCACAACCTCCAGTAATTGAATTAGCAAGAGTTACTGATAGAGGAATTAGAGAAAGTCATATGATTGATGTTACTCAATTAGTTATTGAAAAAGACAAATCTGTAATTGGTGTATTTGCTGACAATGTAGTTGTCGATTATGATGGAAATCTATTTGATGCATGCTCTTATGCTGCAACTGCTGCTTTACTTAACTCAAAAACACCAACATGGGAAATGGTGGATGAGAAACCAACAGTAGTTGAAGGTGGGGAAAAACAATTACCAATTAACACTATTCCAGTATCTGTTACTATGGCAAAAATTGGAAATTATATTGTAGTTGATCCTAACGGTGATGAATGGGCTAGTATGGATTCAAGAGTTACAATTACTACTGATTCTGATGGAAATATCTGTGCACTGCAAAAAGGTGGAAGTGATGGATTCACACAAGACGAAATCAATCAATGTGGTGAATTATCTATCAAAGTAGGTGCAAAGATTAGGGAACAATTAAAATCAGTACAACAGGAGAGTCAATAAATTGGCAAAAGCAAAGAAATCTCTAAAAGGATTAGGTGCACGTTACGGAATTAAACTTAGAAAACAATACACAAAAGTTCACTTACAATTAAAACAAAAAAGAAATTGTCCTGAATGTGGTTCACAAACATTTGGTAGGGATGCTGTTGGAATTTGGTCTTGTAAAAAATGCAATTACAAAGTAGCTGGAACTGCATATGACATTAAACTATAGTGCAAAAATTACTGTAGATGCAAAAGATAAAAACAACGCAATTTTTGATTCTGTAAATACTGATAATGAGTTTTATCCAGAAAATCCCGTTAAAACTAAAATCAAATTGGATAAAAATCTAGTAATTTCTGCAAAAACTGAACGAATTGCACACTTAAGAGCAAACTTGAATTCAACTCTTCGACTCATTCAAGCTAGTTACGATTCAATTGAATCGGTAAAGATATAATCAGATTAATTTTCTAAATATTCATGTCTTCTCCACAAATGCCTCCATGGCTTCAAGAACAAATTGGAAAATTACAACAATCTCAACAAAATTTACAATCTATTATGACTCAAAGACAACATCTTGAAATGGAGAAAGCAGAAACTGAGAAAGCTCTTGATGAATTAAAGAAAATTGCCGATGGGGATTCTGTCTTTAAACAAGCTGGAAGTGTTTTAATAAAATCTGATAAAAAAACACTATTAGATGAATTAGAAGAAAAAATCGAATTAGCAAAAACTAGATCAACTGTTCTTGAAAAACAAGAAGTTCGTGTAAAAGAAACTCTCAAAGAACAGGAAGCAAAAATTACTGAAATGATGAAAAGTGGCAATGCTCCTCCACCTCCAGCAGCAGATGATAACCCAAGAAAATAATTTTAGCCTCTTTCAAATAAGATATTAACAATTCATTATAACTAATATTTGTGAAATTAGAAAATCTTCGAATAATTGTTGATGAGCGAGAAACAAAAAGTGGAATTCCTAAATTGCTTAAAGCAGTTGGTATGGGAGTGGAAATGAAAACATTACCAATTGGTGATTATATTGTTGCTCCTGAAACTATTGTTGAAAGAAAAAGTATCAAAGATTTAATGGCTTCTGTTTTTGATGGTAGACTTTATGATCAATGTGCTAGACTCAAAGAACATTTTGAACATCCTATTGTTTTACTAGAAGGAAATGTTGATGAGATTGAAGAAATAACTGATAATCCACTAGTTTTCTATGGTGCTGTGTCTCGAGTTGTATTGGAGTTTAAAATTCCGATAATTCCTACTCCTAGTGCATCTCATACTGCAAAACTGTTGGTTTCAATGTGTTCAAAAAAAGATGGACCTACAGGGCCCTATTTGAAAAAAATAAAAAAATCTTCCAATTTGGAAACTCAGCAATTATCAACACTTTGTAGTTTACCTGGAGTTGGTGAAAAATTTGCAGTTAGAATGCTTGAAAAATTTGGTACTCCGTCAAAAGTTTTTAGCGCAACTACTTCTGAATTATCTAAAGTTGAAGGTCTTGGTGAAGCTCGTGCAAAAAAAATTAAAAATATGTTAACTACAAAAAATAAACTTCAAAAAGAAAGCACACAAAAAACACTGACATAACTATTACTGTCATCATATTTTGTGAATTTTTATAGTATGCATTTTTAGCAAATTTATGGATAATCGGATAAATGTTGCAGTCGTAATTGGTGTGATTTTTGTTTTAGCATTTGCTGTAACTCTTACTCAAAGTGAAAAACAAGTTGAATCTCAAGTCATTGAAGATGAAATTCCTGAAGAACTAATTTATGAATGGTTGAAAAAATATGATCCTTCCGAACAAACTATCTCTGTTTCTGGTAGTGCTACTGCTTCATCTACTCCTGATACTTTGATAATTGTACTTGGGGTAGAGTCTGAAGCCAAAACTGCAAATGAATCATTATCTGAAAATTCTAATTCATTAAATTCTGTTATTTCTTCACTATCTATCTCTGGAATTTCTGAAGACGATATACAAACATCAAATTTTTCAATTTATCCGTTATATGATAGCATAAAAGATTCTGATGGAAATTGGCAGCAAATCCTAACAGGATATCATGTATCAAATATTTTGTCAATTCAAACTGAAAAAATTGATTCAGCTGGTGATCTAATTGATGCTGCTGTTAAATCTGGAGCAAATCGAGTCGATAATGTTTCATTTCAATTATCTGATGATAAATTACAAAAAATCAGTGATGATTTAATTGCTGATGCAATAAATGATGCAACTCAAAAAGCTGAAAGAGCACTTGTTCCATTAAAGCAAAAAATTGTTGGTGTCAAGTCTGTAATTATACATGACAATATGGTGCCTTATTATGATAATCCAATTCGTGCATCTTTTGATGGGTTTGCAGAATCTTCAATGAAATCTGCACCAATAGTATCTGGTAATGAGGAAATTACAACTAATGTCAGTGTTGTATTTTATATCTCGCAAAAATAATTCTTTGTTATTATTTTAGCAATTTTCTCTTTAACATAGTCCCACAAATTAAACATTCTTTTCCAGTTTTAAAATTGGATTTACATCCTGGACAATAATGAATCCATTTTCCAACATCTTTGATTCCTTTTGTCATTATTGGTGCTATCTCTAGTCCTAAATTTTTACCAACATTGGAAATGGCAAAATCATCGGTGATAATTTGTCCTTTAGTTTCAATTCCTAATGCAATTATTGATACATCCTGCTTTGATAGTTGTGGAAAATCCCCTGTTTCCTTAGCTGCTTTTATTGCAGCTTTAGTTGATTGCTCATCAGGCTCTCTAATTTTGAGCCTGTTTGTTTCTAGTAAAGTTCCCAATACATCATGATTTTTCTTAATATGTTGAATTTCATCATAAACAAGAGACGTCGTATAGCAATCATCAGATGATCTAAATGGAACTCCTGCATAAAATGCACTGGCATCTAAAATTCTAAAATCCAAGTTTACTCATTTGTCTTAAACCCCTTTTTTTCAATCTAATGAAAACTGCTGGGCTTTTGTATTTTTTGATAATTATTGGTTCTTCATATCCTGCAGATTTTACAACTTGTGCATCTATTGCAATATTACAATCATGTGAAGAAATGATTTCAATTTTTTCATCAGGTACCACTAATGATGCTAATCTGTAAACCGGTGCAACTGGTGTTATGATTAAAACATCTAAACTTTCATGCAATATTGGACCTCCTAATGAAAATGAATGTCCAGTTGAACCGCTAGGTGTTGCAATAATCACTCCATCCATTTTTTGTTTTACTGTATCATTTTGAAATTTAATTTCTATCTCTGCAGTTTTTGTAAGGTTTGCTCTACTAATGTAAATTTCATTTAATGCTGGTGGGAATTCTTTTCCTCCACATACTGCAGTAACTCTGGTTCTTTTATCTAAAAAGAAATTATCTTCTAAGATTTCATTTAATGCCTCATCAATTTCTTCAATTGTAATTTCTGCTAAAATCCCTCTATTGCCTCCAACATTAATTGTTAAAATCGGTGTTTCATTTTCTAAATTTCTAAAAACTCGAAGTGTTGTTCCATCTCCCCCTAATGTGACTACTAGATCTAATTTGACCTTCTTGATTTCTTCAAGTGTTTCAATTTGTTTTGTACCTTCCACAACAACTGGTGAAATTGTGTATACTGTTGCTTTTGTTGCTAGTATTTTTTTTGCAACATCTCTTGCAGCCTTTTCTGAATCTTTATTTCCAACTTTGCTTACAATAACTACATTTTCTAGTTTCAAGTAAGTTCTTTTGAATTGTATTTACATAAAAATGATATTTTTACGCACGTCTGTAAAAACAATTAAGTATGAATATGAACCCATGAAATTATGAGTTACGCACATCCTGAAGTTTTAGTCGATACTGAGTGGTTGTCCCAAAACCCTCCAAACGAAAATAGGAAATTAGTTGAAGTTGATTATGATCCTGTTAATGGTTATCAAAAGGGTCACATTAATGGCTCAAGTTTAATTTGGTGGAAACGTGATATCAATGATCCTGTAACTCGGGATATAATTAGTAAAAAAGAATTTGAGGCATTAATGTCTAAAAATGGAATTACTGCTGATACTGAAGTAATTCTTTATGGTGATTTTAATAATTGGTTTGCAGCATTTGTTTTTTGGGTTTTCAAAATCTATGGACATGAAAATCTAAAAATTATGAATGGCGGAAGAAAAAAATGGGAATTAGAAAATCGTGATTATACCATTGATGAACCACAAATTACTCCAACACAATACATTGGACAACCTCCCGATGAGGGATTACGTGCATATCTATTTGATGTAAGTAGAGGAATTGGAAAAGAAGACACTGTGATGGTTGATGTACGATCTCCTGCTGAATTTTCTGGTCAAATTACAGCTCCTCCTGAATATCCAATGGAACATGCACAAAGAGGTGGACATATTCCTGATGCAAATAATATTCCATGGGCAACTGCAGTAAATGATGCTGATGGTACCTTCAAAGGAGTTGAGGAATTAAAACAAAATTATGAACAAAAAGGTGTAACTCCCGATAAAGATGTAATTTGTTATTGTAGAATTGGTGAACGTTCATCTCATAGTTGGTTTGTTTTGAAATATTTACTTGGATATCCAAAGGTTAGAAACTATGATGGCTCCTGGACTGAATGGGGTAATATGATAGGCAATCCTGTGGAAAAATAAATTGCTTTTAGACCTGCCAATTCTTGAGAAAGGTTCTTTCTACTTCATAAAAGATGGTAATTCTACTCTAGTGTTGGAGGATAAAACTAAGCGTGGATTAGAAATTAAAGAAACATCGATTGATGAAAATCTAAAAGTTAAGGCTGATAAAGGTATGATTCACGATATGGATGGAATTGGACATTGGGTTCCAATTCGTTGGTATTTTTCTAAAGATTCCTATGATTTGTCTGCAGTTTTAATTCATGCAAATGCTATGGAAAAAAAATACATTGAACTACGAGAACTAACTTGTCCTCAAGATGATGACTGATAACGTTTTTAACTAAATTCTACTCGTAAAAAACAGATGTCATTACTTTTAAAAGATCGGGTCTGGTCCATGGAAGCTCCAACTGCAAAACGTGGTGTTTATCCATTACACGGTTTTAAACTTGGACTATACAGATTGCCAATTAAACTTGAAGAACCTGTCGAAATTAAATCAGTTCATGATGGTTTGAAAAAAGCATTTGAGATGGATATGTATGCTGATAGAATTTTTGCTACATACCGTTGGAAAGAACAAAACATGGATGACCCTGATGAGAAGGGATACGAAGAAGTTGATTTGTCAGTAACAGTAGAAATTGTAACTGGTGAAGTTGTTGATATTATTTACCAAGTATTTCCAATTGAGAAATTTGGAGATCCTAATTGGGTTAAAGATTATAGGAAAAAAGCAGACCATTTTGCAAAAATGGTAATTGATACTATTTTACGTAATACTATTTTGGCAGATAAGATGATTTCACATCTTGCAAAATCTGAAAAAATTCCTGAACTTGCTGCTATTCAAAGACTTGAAGAATTAACTCCGTTAGCTAAAATTGTTCTTGGTGCAAAACCAAAACCCATTGAAGCTACAGATGAAGAAGAAGAAGAAGATGATGGTTCAATTGAAATTCCCGATGGTGCAAAACCCGGACCAATTGATGTTGAGTATAAATCTAAAATCAAACCTTCTGCTGTATATGAGACTGCAGAACATACCATCAAAACTTGGGGTCGTAAAGGTACCAGTAATGGAATAATGGGTATTTGGGGAGAATTTGTTTCTGTAGATTATGATATTTGTATAGCTGATGGTGGATGTCTTGAGGCTTGTCCTGTTGGTGTCTATGAGTGGTTTGATTCTCCTGGAAATCCTGGTTCAGAACAAAAACCATTGATGTCAAAAGAACCTGATTGTATTTTCTGTCTTGCATGCGAAGGTGTTTGTCCTCCACAAGCAATCAAAATTTATGAACAAAAATAACTGCATTTGTTGCAAGTATAAATATCGACTATTACTTTTGAGCAGCTAAAGATGGCTG
>Ga0208639_1002659_pt1 | contig 10262 bp, 10 predicted proteins | sample ETNtaG_33_FD_185772 | JGI IMG/M metagenome (GOLD analysis project Ga0208639, IMG submission 185772) | Marine microbial and viral communities from oxygen minimum zone, Eastern Pacific Ocean - ETNP201310SV76 (SPAdes) (version 2) | ecosystem: Environmental > Aquatic > Marine > Oceanic ...
GGGTGGCATTTTATATTGTGGTAATTTGTAAGTGTGAGGCGTTTCACGCGACCAAACTTTTAGTGAGTGACCTTTTTGTAGGAATTTCTCAGGTGATTCAGGAATGATTGCTAAACCAGAGGATATTTGTTTAGAAATAGAATCCTCCCTTATCCAGTCGGGGCTTTACTCCAAAGCACCCCGTGGCGAAGGTGATGTTCCCACCTGGCGCATTTCTCCCGAGCCTTATTATCTCTCTTCTAAAGAAATCGAATTTTTCAACGGACTGGGTTTTCATCTCCTGAAGTTTTATACCGTTCTCAACCGTTTTTATTCAGACAGCGCAAAGGGAAAGCTCCCTTCATGGTTCGCGCAATATCTAGACGCGGGAAAACCGGACGATTTAGTACGTTATTCCAGAATGAAGCGTTTTCGTGGCGACCTGCCAGGCATCATTCGTCCTGATATTATGGTGACAGAGAGCGGGTTTTCTGTGACGGAACTGGATTCTGTTCCTGGCGGATTCGGTTTGACTGCCCGGCTCATGGACTTGTATTCGGAAAGCGGTGAGTCTGTAGTGGGTAGCGATGGGGGCGTTCCGGACGCGTTTTACCAAATGTTAGAGTCGGTGGTTGGGGAAAAATCTTGCGTGGTGGTTATTATAGTTTCAGATGAAGCCAGCGATTACCGGGAGGAAATGTCTTATCTGGCTCACCTTTTAAGTGACAGGAACTTCCCGGTATATGCGTTACGGCCGCAGGAAGTGATTTTCAAGGAAGAGGGTTTATTTTTTATAAGAGACGGCGCAGAAGTCAAAGTTGATGTTTTGTACCGTTTTTTTGAATTATTCGATTTAAAAAATATTCCCAAGGCTGAATTGATGATGTATAGCCAGAAAAAGGGAAGGGTTAAAATCACCCCGCCTTACAAACCCTATCTTGAGGAGAAGCTGGCTTTTGGCCTGTTCAAGCATCCTGCCCTCACCTCATTGTGGGAAAAAGAACTGGGGCATGAAACTTTTACGGCCTTATCTCATCTAATCCCAGACACTTGGATTTTAGACTCGCGTGAAGTTCCTGAATATGCGGTCATTCCCGGATTAAACATTCGTGGTAAACCTGTTCAGGACTGGAGAGAGCTGGTTACCCTGACGCAGAGAGAAAGAGAAATGGTAATCAAGCCTTCCGGGTTTTCGCCCTTATCCTGGGGGGGGCGAGGTGTTGTTGTAGGGCATGATGTTTCTGGCGAGGTCTGGAAGCAGACGGTGGAAGACAGTCTGGCGAAGTTCCCTGACCAGCCATCGATTTTACAGATGTTCCATAAAGGTCGAAGGGTTCAGACGCGATACTGGAACAGGACCACTGAATCAATTGTAGAGATGGAGGCGCGAGTTCGCCTGACGCCATATTACTTTGTGATTAAGGGAGCGGCACGGCTCGCGGGAATTCTCGCTACTTTGTGTCCGCATGATAAAAAGAAGATTCACGGCATGTCCGAAGCGGTACTAATACCTTGTGCGGTAGAAAAAATTTGAATATATTTGTTTAGAGAATTGAAATGGAACTCATGAAGTTGTACAACGTAGATGGTTGCGGGTATTGTGGCATGGTTAGGTCGGTTTTAAAACAACTCGATCTGGACTGTGAAATAATTGATGTGCCCTGGTCTCACCATGAAAGAACAGCGGTGTATGAAGTTTCAGGACAGTACATGGTTCCGGTTCTTGTTGACGGTGATGTGGTTTTAAGCGATGAATATGAGATCATTGATTACCTGAAAAAAACTTACCCTGTCGAATCATAAACCCCCTTTAAAGGTAAACCATGCAAGAATGGCAAAAATACCTGAGTGACAGTGTTGTGAAGGTAGAGGACCTCCCCTTTGTTCCGGAGTCTTTTGATTATCGGGAACGATTGAAAAAGGTTGTTGATATTTTCCCTGTTCGCATTAATTCATATTTTCTAAGTCAGATAAAAAAAGAGAATGATCCGCTTTGGAAGCAGGTGGTCCCCACACTTGATGAGTTAGACGATATCGTCGATGAGGAAAGTCTTCTTGTCTCTGATCCGCTAAACGAAGAGGGGGATATGCCTGTTCCAGAACTGGTGCACAGGTATCCTGACCGGGTTTTGCTGATGGTCAATAACCAATGTCCGATCATCTGTCGTTTTTGCACACGCAAGCGAAAAATTGGTTTCCCCGGAGTGGTGACGCGAGAAACATTACGCCGGGGAATCGATTACATCCGCAAAAATTCCGAAGTGCGCGACGTCATCCTTTCAGGAGGCGACCCATTGCTGGTTCCTGATAAGGAACTCGACCGCATACTGAGCGAGCTGAGGAGTATTCCGCATCTTGAGATTATTCGTATAGGAACGAGAGTGCCGGGAACTCTGCCACAAAGGGTAACGCCCGAACTTTGCGACATTCTGAAAAAATATCACCCTCTTTATTTCAACATGCACTTCAATCATCCGGATGAAATAACGCCGGAAGTGGAGAAGGCATGCAACATGCTGGCCGACACGGGAATTCCATTAGGGAGCCAGACGGTTCTTCTCAAAGGTGTGAACGATGACACTGGAGTTATGAAGGAACTTATGCACAAACTTCTCATGATAAGGATCAGGCCCTATTATATTTATCAGGCGGATATGGCCCTGGGGACCGATCATTTTCGAACCGATGTGCAGAAAGGGTTAAACCTCATCAGTGATTTGCAGGGACACACTTCGGGAATGGGTGTTCCCTATTTTGTGATTGATGCGCCGGGCGGCGGCGGGAAGGTGCGTTTGTTGCCCAACACGGTCATCGAGCACAACGAAAAGGAAGTCATCATCAAAAACTACGAAGGTAAAGTATTTCGTTATCCCCAGCCTGTCAGGAAGTCTGCTAAAAAGAAGGTCCCCGTTACAGAAGAACCCGTCTCTACAGAGAATGTCTGCCAGATGCCAGCCTGAATTAAAACAATTGAATCAGAGAATTTCTATCCGGTATGAAATCATTCCTTTGAACCGGGAAGAATCGCAAAAATGGATGTGGGCAACGCAGACATTTATAACAATATGGGTTTGATTTATAAGGAACTTGGACAGTACGACAAGGCAGTTGAAGAATTTATGAAAACGGTGTTTTTAGACCCTAATTACGCAAAAGCCTATAATAATATTGGCGTGGTATGCTACATCCAAAAAAAATATAGAGGAGCCATTCAGAACTATCGCAAAGCGATCGATATCAACAATAATAATCTGGACGCTTTAAATAATCTCGCAATCGCGTATAAAGCTTTAAACCAGATGGAAAAGGCCAAGGTGGTATTAAAGCAGGCCCTTAAATCGGATCCGGAGCACCCTGGGACGAATTACAATATGGCAGTTATCTTTAGGCCAAGGGGAATATTCGGGCGGCTCTTCACCATTACAGGCGCTTCATGGTGTTGGGGAAGAATACTCATCTGACACTGGCGTTTGAAGTGCAAAAACATATTTAGAAGCTTGCTCAATAGATATATATCATTAAAATAGATCAAGTGAGAGCACGAAAGGCTTGTGCTGTGCTCTGGGCTGTTTCGCTATGGTTGGGGTGTCTCTATCTATAAGAGGAAGAGGTATTATGCAAGGGGTGAGAGGTGCTATTAAAAAAAATATGATTGCCGGGCTTCTGGTAACTATTCCCGCCGCATTCACCTACATCATTCTTGAATTTGTTATTACGCGGGTGGACAGGATGATGGCTCCGATTGTGCCTAAAATAATTGGTACTCAGGGAATGGAAATTTTGAAAGAATATCCTGTTCCTGGCATGGGATTCCTGCTTCTCATTTTGTTTATTCTTCTTGTTGGACTTATTGCGACTAATTTTTTTGGCAAGAAGTTATTTGAGTTTGGTGAGTTAATTTTGCACAAAATTCCATTTGTGCGCGTTATCTATATCAGTATAAAAAAAGTAGTAGACATGATTTCTCAGTCGCAAACCCAGACTTTTGAAAAAATGGCATTGATAACTTATCCCCGATCATCCCTCAAAACGCTGGGAATCGTTGCCTGCGATACCCAGGGGTTGGTTTTGGACAAGGTGGGTGAGGCATCTGTTAATGTATTTGTGCCGACATCACCTAACCCGACAACGGGGTTTCTTGTCGTTGTGCCGATCAACGAAGTAGATTTTCTTGAAATGACCGTGGAGGAAGGATTAAAAATGATAATTTCGTTTGGGTTGGTGGCGCCAGAGTAAGTTTTGGTAACAGGTGCTTTGATTTTAATTATTTGTTTGGGTTTTCTGATTTTCCCGCCATTTTTCGCTGATAGCTTTGGCGACCTTCACATCCAGTTCACAGAGCACTATTCCCGCAAGGATCTGCAGTGCAAGGTCTTCGATAGCGGCAATCAAACTCCTCCGATAGCGATTTTTCCACTTTCTTCCAGAGTCTTGCAGACAGCAATGATCTTCTGCTGGGCCTTTTCAACATCACTTATCTTGGTCGGTCCCATAGATTCCAGATCTTCTTTCAGCATGAGGGAGGCACGTTCTGACATATTGGAAAATAACTTTTCCTTCAGCTCATCACTGGCTGTCTTCAGTGAGACCAGCAAATCTTCCTGGTTGACCTCTTTCAAGACCAACTGGATACCATTGTCGTCTACCTTGAGGATATCTTCGTAGGTGAACCTCAGGTTACGAATTTCATTGGCCAGCTCGGGATTGACCTCATCCAGTGAAGTGAGGATTGAAGTTTCTGTAGCGCGGTCCAGAGACCCCATGATATGAGCCGCCGACTCCACTCCGCCAAGTTTGCTTCCCGATACGGCGCCTGATGCTCTGAACTCTGCCTGCAGGGCTTCGTCCAGTTCACGAATCACGTTGGAGGCAACACGTTCCAGAGTCGCCAGTCGATGAATAATCTCCATGCGGTTTTCTTCTGGAAGTTCCCGGATAACCTGACTTGCCACTGGAGGTTCCAGATGCGCTATAACGATGGCCGCCGTTTGAGGATGTTCGCTAACTACAAACGAAGAAATCGTTTTTGGCTCAAGCATGCGCACAGTTTCCAGTCCGACGGCAACTCCTTCACCCGGTGTCGAAATGTTGTTGAGAATTTCGGTTGCCTTGGCAGGGTCCAAAGCTTTCATCAATGTACTCTTAAGGAAGTCCATTCCGGTAACTCCAAGGCCGCCCGTACCACTTTCCACGGCATCATAGAATTCTTTATTGACGGAGTCTATGTTACCCTTATCAGTTTCACCGAGCGAGGACATATAGTTACCCACCGTCTGGATCTCTCGTTCATCCAGGTTTGCCATTACTTTGGCGGCACTTTCTTCACCCATGGACATCAGTAAAATAGCCGCTTTTTCTGGTCCTGTGAGTTTTCCTCTAGCCATACTACGTCCCTTTGATGGAGATCTTTCTTGGGAATTCTTGTTGTTTACGCGTTACCGAGACCTTTTTCCCGCACCCATTTTCTCACGATTCCGGCGGTGTATTTAGGATCGTTCTCTACGAATTCGCCGACTGATTTTCTAATTTCAGCGGCTTCCGCTCCCATGTCGCCGAGTCGTTTCTTCTCATCTTCAATGGCTTCCAGTTCAGTCGAGGTCAAAGCACCTTGTGCTTCTGGTACGACTTCAACGGATGTGGTCATCAAGTTGATAATAGGTCTTATTCCTCGAGTGAAAAACATTACAACAATTATAACAAGTATAAGGCCTAGGGTGTATTTTACAACTTGGAAGCCAAGGTCGATTTGCTTGGCTTGCTCTAGTTTTTTTTGTTGGGCGGCTATATCACTGCGGTCGAGCTGAATATTTTCCACTTTGATCTGGTCACCACTTTTCAGTTTATCCTCCGCATCTTTTTGGACAATCTCCTGGATTTGTTCAGAGTTTAAACTTTTTATTCGTGTGGTTTTTGCTTCCTGAGGTTCTACCTCGCCCTGTTTGAGTTGACTTGATTCCTGATCGCCTGTTTTACCAATCCGGGTTTTAATAAATGGATTAGAGGAACCTTTTAAATCCAGAACTATTTGAGAAGATGATTCCTTACTATAGTGAAAGAGGCGAGTGTTTGCATTTTTCAAATGAAAGGTCAGGGTCACCTGGCCTTCGCTTGATTTAACGTCAATGGCAGAAAGGTTTTTATCCCGGTATTTCCTAGGTGTGATATTCGGGCCGACTAAGGTATCATCAAAAACAAAGTCGATTCTTTTTTCTTTAAAATTGGCACTCACTTGGTATTGGGCGGGTCCCTTAATGTCCAGAAGAAGACGTGTGTATTCAGGATGAGGGCCAATCCGAATTCGCTCAATTTGCGTTGCTGGAGCAAATTCATCTACTTCCTGAGCTTTTGCGAGGTTCAAAGGACTCCAGACGAAAAGCAAAGTCGCCAGGCTCAGGAAGGTGAGCAACCTAATTTTTTTTAGAAGAATCATGGTCTCGGACATAAAGTGTTGAACTTATGTTCCTAAACACAGCAATTTTTATACCAATGACAGAATACTTTGTGCGAAACTGGGAGCTTGGTAGCTTTAAGTCAATAAAAGCTAGGCTTTAGAGATATTTTTTCTATAATTGGTCAATTTCTGAAACGAAGATCGCTGTAATTTTCGTCATATTTTTGACAAAAGAAACGATCTTTTTTTGATGGATTTCAGAAGATTCATTCCACTTTCTCAAAGGTTTCGATTGATGGACGAAACTGAATGGGACAAGCTTCGTTACCAGGAGTTGATTGTTCTTCGAAGTTTGCTGAAGAAGCAGAACGAACTTCTGGGGTAGCATGATTTTTTTCAAAAAGAAAACAAGTTTTACCACTTATTTATCAATTAAAAGGCGTGTTCGATTCTAGCTATGAAGTGAAGGATTGATCGGGTGCAACCGAGCAGGTCGGCCATGGAAAGACTTTCTCCGGGTTCGTGCATCCGTGAATCTGGGTCATAGGGGCCGATGCAAAGGGGCTGGGTATCGGGGATGGCATCGGTCAGCTTGGCGACAAAGGGAATGGAACCGCCGCACCCATAAATTGATGCGGCGCGATCGTACCCCATTCTCAGGGCTTCCAGGATGATGGGGAATACGGGATGGGTGATAGGGGCCAGCCACGGGGAAGCTCCTTTATCGGGCGCGATACTCAGGCGGTAGCCTGGGAGCAGATTATTCCGTAAATGTGTTTTAAGTGCGCTGGCGGCTTTTTTATCATCGTTTCCGGGTGCGAGGCGGATTTCGATAATGGCTTTGGCGCTGAGGTCCTCAAAGGGTCTTGTTGTTTCATCCTCTTCGACAAACAGGGAGCTGGTTTTTACTACGGGTTTGCCAGTCGTTGTCTCGCAAACTTTCTGAATTTCTGGGGCCAGAGTACCGTTGTCATCTACCAATTGATGGATCATGCGTGCCAGTTGTAACTCGGCTACGGGGAAAGGCCCGCCGTTGACTCCAGAATGAGGATCTTTGACGGCTGATGTCAAGATAAGGTCGAACGAGGTGGTTGCCGACTCTTCTTTGACTCTTCGCAGGGTTATTTTGAGGTTGAATGGATTAATATTTTCAAAAAATGCCTGAAGTTTTGATTGCAGTTGGTCTGGATTGGAATTGGAATGGAATTGGAGTTTGGCTGCGGCCCTTCCAAAAATAACACTGCCTGCTACTCGATGTCCTGGGCGGGTGTTGGCAGCGGATTTTCTGAGTTGGGCCTCAATCAGTGCTGTTTTCTCGGCGGAGACGGTAAGTTTGGTTTCTGGAAGCAATCCGGCGGTATCCCGCAACAGACTCATTGTTGTGGGGACGTGGGAAAATCCGATTCGCTCTTCTTCGGTCAGGGGGATGTCAGATTTCGCGATGGCATCGACAGCCAGTGAATGGTCGTCATGGATCAATGTGGCGGATAATTTATACAGTGCGGTCTGGGCATCCAGTTTTGACGTCGGGTCGGCTTCAACGGTGACTTCCATTTGGGTGATACCCCTGAGGGACGTGGTGAGGCCGGGGTGGCCTGTGGCGGGGTTAATCACATCGGTGATGACGACGCAATCGACACCCTGAAAAAATTTCCGATTCTGTGAAATTTGCTCAACCAGGGAGTGTGAACCACATTCTTCTTCAGTTTCATAGAGAACTTTTATGTTGCAGGGTAGCGTCTGGAGTGTGTCGGGTGCAGGCTTTTCCAGATCGTAGCCGATGGCGCGCAAGGTAGCATCAACTGCCATCCCTATTGCAACGACTCCGCTCAGATCATCAGCCGCGCCCCTGCCGTAGGCACGGCTCCTATTCGCATTCCATCTCAGTTCGGTCGGTGCCACGCCTCCCCATTTTTCAAATTTATCGTCATCCATATAGGGTTGTTTGTCGAGATGTGCGTAAAAAAGAAGTGTCGGCTTGTCGGGTGAAACCGCTATCTCGGCAAGCATAATAGGCGTTGCAAGTGCCGATTCGGCGGGTGGGGTGTTAACTATGATTTTTTCAAATCCGATTTGTTTAAGGTAGGCAACAGCACAATCTAATATTTCTTTCATGTCAGAAGGGGTTTTTCGGTCTCCCTCGAATTCGTTAACACTGAAACTACGGCTGTCTATACGAACCATTTCTTGTAATACGCTAAGGTGTTTTTCAACGAGATCTGTGTCGGGACGGATTTCTTTCTTGGCGAAATCATCCAATGTTTCTGGATTCATAATGGAGGATTGGCAGTTGGATTGTTGAATAAAAGTTTCTGTGTCTTTGGGAATCTTTACTTATCAGAGTCAATCATATAGTATGACTTGGGGTTTAGCAAAATCTAAAGAAACGCGTGATCGCTGTAACGGGACGGATTGCTGGTAAGGTCACGATATTGAGGGTGATAAGAAATGATCCAGAGAGTTTTTAATCTCATTAAATTGATTTCTGTTGTGAGGGAACGAGGGAACTGGACGCTCATTCGACACTCTAGAAAACAACTGAAGGAATTTATTTTTTGTCGCTCTGGATTGAACCGCCTGTCTCCGGTCTGTGTTTTTTTTTACTGGTACCATCTTTTAAAAGGGCCTGATGTGTTGATCTGGCGGTTGGAAACGTTTGGTTTCCTTTTTGCTCCTGGGGCCGACCAGAAAACCAGAGATCATTTGAACAGCTACATATAAAGATTTCGATTATTGTTGGCATTTTTCTTTTCCGCTTTTTTTGGGTCTCCGCAAGTGTTTCTCCATTCTTATATCGTTCCATATTTTGGTTTTGAAAGGGTTGATCGTTGAAGGATTCTTTAGTCGGGATACTTTCCAATAGGACCTTTCAGGTTGTTTTTCTGATGTATTCTTCTTTGCTCGTTTTCCTTGGACGTCAACAGGATCGGGGGATTACGAACTTTGATGATGCCTACTATGCCCAAAAGGCGAAGGAAATTTTTTTATCGGATAGCCTATGGGTGGTGTTTTTGGGTAATAACCCAATTTTCGACAATCCTCCGTTGCCGTTTTGGTTGACTGGTCTAGCTTACAAAGTGTTTGGGGTTTCCGGTTACGCGGCTGTATTTTCTTCGGCGATTTTTGGTGCTTTGACGGTTTATTTGACCTATTCGCTCTGCAACTATCTGTTTAAGGATAGTTGGACAGCTTTCCTTGCGGCTTTCGTTCTTCTTTTTCCCGGGATGTTTGTTGACTCATCGCGTCGAGGAATGCTGGATATCACCCTGACCTTTTTTGTGACGGCGGCAATGTATTGTCTGGTGAAAGGCCTCGAAAATAAAAAGTTTTACTTGTTATACGGGGCAATGACCGGGTGCGCGGTGCTGACAAAAAGCATACTTGGGTTTTTCCCCATCGTGATAGGTGTTGTGTTTATGTTTTGGCACGGTGGACTAAAGAAACTGTTTGATCCCATGTATATGGCAGGGATAGCTGTGGCTCTAGTCGTCGGATGCAGTTGGCATACTGTGAACTGGTACATGTTCGGGGATGAGTTTATACGGTCGCATTTTCACCAAATCAGTTTAGACCGGTATGGCACTCTTGAAGGCGCTAGTCTGCTTTATTTATTCGGGTATTTTAAGGATATGTTGAAAAACTACTGGCCCTGGTTTCCCTTTCTGGTGGTGGGTGGATTCTTGTTTGCCCGACGCGGAGTTCGTGAAAAGGATGTCACAGCCATGTTTTTGGTACTCTGGGTAGTGATCCCCTTTGTCATTATGAGTACCAGCCGCAACCAGACGCTCCGTTATCTTTTCATGATATTTCCAGCCATGGCGATGATAGTTTCCCACACTATTGCGGGATGGCTTAAGGATAGTCATAAGGAAAAGGTTTTGCCGTGGATGTT
>Ga0208639_1002663_pt1 | contig 10259 bp, 9 predicted proteins | sample ETNtaG_33_FD_185772 | JGI IMG/M metagenome (GOLD analysis project Ga0208639, IMG submission 185772) | Marine microbial and viral communities from oxygen minimum zone, Eastern Pacific Ocean - ETNP201310SV76 (SPAdes) (version 2) | ecosystem: Environmental > Aquatic > Marine > Oceanic ...
GCGCACACTAGCTTCATATAAATAAAAAAAATTATTTATATTTTCGTTGAAGTGTGTACGACAAATTTTGGTAACCTAACCGTCCACACTTCTCTTCTTAATTTTTTACAATTTTAAAAAGCTAAAAATGCCCACTGTCAGATATAACTCCAACAGTTCTTACATTTTTTTTTTATTAACAACTCCAGAATTAAGCCAAGAAAACTAAGCTTTTTTTGGGGTTGGACGCTCGGTTATAAGCTAATTAACAAATAAATCAAGGCGAATAATGGGCATAAATACTAGCAAAATTGACTAATTTTTTATCTAAATTTTAAAAAATTAGTATATAAAATTGACAAAAGCGAAAATTACAATTTAAACTTGTTTTGGGCAAAATATGGATCTTTTTATTAAAATGAGATGGGAAAAAACCAAGTATTTTATACTATTTTCAGTAACTTTGATTTTTCTGTTGTTGATCGCTAGTTATTATAAAAATGAAGAAGTTCCAATTAACAAGAAAGAAATTATAATTTATCCTCAATCAGATATTAAAATAATTAGAGATTTTTTCTTTTCAAAAATTAATTCGCCTTTTTTATATAATAATTATGAAGTAAAAAAAGGAGATACTATAGAAAAAATTCTTAAAAACTATAAAATAAAAAATTACGAAATACAAAATATCATTAACCAATATAAGAAATACGTCAATTCAAAGCAACTTTTGGCAGGTAATAAAATTGAAATAACCATTAAAAAAACTCCAACAAATAAAGAAAATTCTATTATCAGAATCTCCGTCCCAATAACTAAAAGCACAACTGTTGAAATAAAAAAAAATGAAGAAGGAAAAATTATATCTGAAAAAATTATTACAAAACTTTATAAAAGAAAAATACTAGCTGAAAACGTAATAAAAAAAAGTTTATATGCTTCTGCAGTTAATGCAAAAGTTAACCCAGATACAATTATAGAATTTGCAAGAATATTTGGCTTTGAAATAGATTTTCAGAGAGACATAAGAAAAAATGATTACTTTAAAATTATTTATGACAAATACTTCGATGAAAATGGTGTGTATGTAAAAAGCGGATCTATTTTATACGCACATATGTCAGTAAATGGAAGAGAAATTACTTTATATAAATTTGGCGATGACAAAGATTACGGTTACTTCGATATTAATGGAAAAAGTGTGGAGAAAGCTTTGATGAAAACTCCAATTAATGGAGCTAGATTATCTTCTTCCTTTGGATTGAGAAAACATCCAATATTAGGTTATAACAAAATGCACAAGGGAACAGATTTCGCTGCCCCTGAAGGAACTCCTATCATGGCTTCCGGTAGCGGAACTATTACTCATGCGAAATGGTGCGGCGGAGGTGGTAACTGTGTCAAAATAAAACACAACTCAACTTATGAAACTGTTTATGGTCATATGAAAGCTTTTGCTAGGGGAATTAAATCTGGAAAAAAAGTTAGGCAAGGACAGATTATTGGTTACGTTGGATCTACAGGAATGTCTACTGGTCCTCACCTACATTACGAAGTTATTGTAAATGGAAAAAAAGTTAATTCTCAAACATTAAAATTACCTTCTGGAAAAGTCTTGAAAAATGAAGAGAGGAAAAAATTCGAAATCCATAGAATAAAAACAGATGTGTTAATAGCAGAATTGATCGCTAAGAAAAACTAAATCAATTTTTATTTTCAGGATTATTTTTTTTATCAATTGGAGTTTCTTGAGAAAAATCCTTTTTATTTTCAGTTAAATTACCACCGTCAGAAATTTTATTTTCGTTTACAACTTTATTTTTATTTTTTTCATCAATAATTCTCATAAAATGATCCGCGTGTTGAAGATAATTTTCTGATAATGTTTTATCTCCTGAGGACATAGCTTCTTTTGCTAACGAAGTATATTTTTCAAATAATTTCTCAGCACTCAAAGAGTTTCTAAAATTAAATCGAGTATGTCCATTTGAATTTGAATATGATCCGGGTCTCATTCTATTTTGAGATCCCTCTTTAGCATGATGAGAGCTTCTACCGTTTGGTCTACGTCTAAATCTTCTTTGCTTACGTTGAAACATATTTTTTTCTGAAATACCTATTTATTAAAAGGTTATTTATTATTCTATTCATTAAAAATTTGGTTTGTCAAAATAATTATTATAAAACTTAATAAAAAGCTTATTTTGTGCTTATTATACAACGCACATTGCTATTATAATCAAATTCTTTACTAATTTCTCTAAACTTGTTTCTCTTCAATATATCAGTAACTTTTCGATATTGATTAAAACCTATTTCTATAACAAGTAGGCCGTTTCTTTTTAAAAGATGATTGGATTTATAAATAACTTTTTTAATTAGGTCAAGACCATCTGTTCCTCCGTCTAAAGCGGATTTGGGCTCATGATCGATTATGTCTTTACTTAAATTTTTTATATCTTTTGAAGGAATGTAGGGTGGATTAGAAATAATCAAATCATACTTTCCTATATTATAATTTTTTATATCACAGATCTTAAAATGAGTTCTGTTAGACAAATTTAAGTTTTTAGCGTTTGTTGTAGCTACTTTGATAGCTTTTGATGAAATGTCTATTCCTGTCCCTCTTGAAAAATTTAGATTTTTTAGTATTGAAAGCAATACACAACCAGAGCCAGTTCCTATATCTAATACATTTATTGTCCTATTTTTAAAAAATTTTAATACTCTATAAATCATAAGCTCTGTTTCTGGTCGTGGCACTAGAGTGTTTTCGTTTACTAAAAAATTTTCGCTCCAAAATTCCTTTTTACCCGTGATATATGCTATTGGCTCTCTTTTAATTCTTCTTAGTATTGCAAAATTATATTTTTTTAAGGTATTTTTTTTTATTTTTAACTGACTATTAAAAATTAAAAATTCCCTACTTACATCCATTATATGTGAAAGAATTAATTCAGAATCTAATTGATGTGAATTAATATTTTCTTTTTTTAATCGATTTGATGCTTGTTTGACTATTTCTTCTACTATCATTTTATTGTTTTAAATTAGCTAACTTAATTTCTTGATCTTTCATTCTTAAATTTTGATTTAACTCTTCGAAGGCATCCCCGGTTAAAAATTCTTCGAGTTTATGTAATGTCATATTTATTCTGTGATCTGTAATTCTTCCTTGGGGAAAATTATAAGTCCTAATTCTCTCAGATCTGTCTCCTGATCCTATTTGATTTTTTCTTTCTCTTGAACGCTCTTTATCTTTTTTTTCTCTTTCCGCTTCATAGACTCTTGATCTTAAAATTTTCATACCCTTTGCGCGATTTTTATGTTGAGATTTTTCATCTTGATTAGTAACAACAATTCCAGTTGGAATATGAGTAATTCTGACTGCAGAGTCTGTCGTGTTTACTGACTGACCTCCGCTTCCGGTGCTTCTATAAACATCTATCCTTAAATCTTTTTCTTGTATTTTTATATCCACCTCTTCTGCTTCAGGAAGCACAGCTACGGTAGCTGCGGAAGTATGAACACGACCCTGCGTTTCGGTCTTAGGTACCCTCTGAACGCGGTGTACACCACTTTCATATTTTAAAAAAGAATAGATGTTGCTCCCTTTAATTAACAAAATTACTTCCTTAAATCCTCCTGCGCTGCTTTTTGATATACTTATTATTTCAAATGACCATTTATTATTTAAACAAATTTTTTCATACATTTTATAAAGATCTGCTACAAACAAGCCTGCCTCGTCTCCTCCTGTTCCTGCTCTAATCTCTAGTATGGCATTTTTTGTATCCGCCTCATCTTTTGGTAGAAGATATATTCTTAAAATTTTTTCATAGATTTTATTTTTTTTTATCAATTCATCAAGTTCATTTTTTGCCAATTGAATCATTTCTTTATCACTCTTTTTATCTTCTATAATTTTTTCAATCTCTATCTTTTCTTTTTCGAAACTTAAATAACTTTTGGCCTGGTTAATAACCTCTCCTATGCTTGAATATTCTTTAGACTTTTTAACAAAGTCCTTTTTTGAAATATCGCCTGAAGCAAGTTCTTTTTCTAAAGTCTGATATTTGCTAACAATCAACTTAATTTTTTCTAAAGGGATCATTCTCTAATTTAATTTGTTTTGATTTCTTTTGCCTTACTTTCAACCAAAGTGACAACTTCTTCGATTATTTTTCTACTAGCTACCTTTCTATGTGGCAATCCAGAAAGATACATCATATGATTTCCTCTTCCTCCTCCTGTTAGGCCTACTTGTGTTTGAGCAGCTTCTCCTGGCCCATTAACTACACATCCAATTATAGATAATGTTATTGGTTCTCTTATATGAGAAAGCTTTTCTTCTAAAATTTTTACAGTATCAATAACTGGAAACGCCTGTCTAGCACAAGAAGGACATGATATAATTTTTATGCCTCTGCTTCTCAAGTTTAAAGATTTCAAGATTTCATAACCAACTTTAATCTCTTCAACAGGGTTTGCTGATAACGAAACTCTTATTGTATCTCCTATACCTTCTAATAATAGTGCGCCAATACCTATCGAAGATTTAATACTACCAGATGTTTGTGTGCCTGCTTCTGTAATTCCTAAATGTAAAGGATAGTCACAAACTGAAGATAAAATTCTATAGGCTTTAATGCTAAGAAAAACATCTGAAGACTTAACGCTTATTTTAAAATTAAAAAAATTTTCATCCTCTAAAAGTTTAATATTGTTGATCGCGCTTTCAACTAAAGCTTCAGGACATGGTTCTTTATATTTTTCCAATAAAGATTTTTCTAATGATCCTGCATTAATACCGATTCTGATTGAACAATTATTATCTCGCGCCGCCTTAAGAATTTCTCTAATTTTTTCTTTAGATCCAATATTTCCTGGATTTATTCTTAAGCAATCTGCTCCTGAAGTTGCGGCTTCTATAGCTCTTTTATAATGAAAATGAATATCAGCTACAATTGGAACATCAATTTTTTTTACAATATTTTTTAAAGCTAAAGATGATTCTTTGTCCGGACAAGAAACTCTAACTATATCTGCTCCAGCTTCTGTAAGCTCATTTATTTGTTTTATAGTTTTAGAAACATTAGTAGTTAAAGTATTCGTCATAGATTGCACAGTTATTGGAGATCCTCCTCCAACTTCAACTTTACCAACCTTAATTTTTTTGGTTTTCTTTCTTTTTATATCTCGAAATGGTCTTATGCTCATTTACTTATAAATTGTTAATTAAGCTCAAACTCTTCATGCAATGTTTTTACTGCTTTTTGAGTTGAATCTTCTCTTATCAGAACAGAAATTTTTATTTCAGAAGTTGAAATCGCTAAAATATTTATTTCTTTATCTGCCAAAGATCTAAACATCTTATGAGTTACTCCAGGACTTGCTATCATGCCTGCTCCAATAATTGAAACTTTTGCAAGTTTATCATCGTGGGTTATTTTATTGTAATTTATTTTTTCTTTATTTTTTTCAATTATACTTAATGTTTTCTTTAAATCTTCTTCTTTAATAGTAAAAGTAATATTAGCTTTTTTTCCATCTAAAGAAGTATTTTGAATTACCATATCAATATTTATATTATTTTTACCTATGGGTTCAAAGATATCTGCTGCAACTCCAGGTTTGTCTACAACTCCTACTATGGAAATTTTAGCATTGCTTTTTGAATAAGTGATACCTGTTACTGCTTTTTTATAATTAATATTATCTTCCGAAATTATTTTTGTTCCAATATTTTCAGAAAAAGTAGATCTTACGTGCACAGGTATATTTTGCTCCATAGCCGTTTGAACTGCTGAAGGTTGCATTACCTTTGCTCCCAAAGAAGCCATCTCCAACATTTCCTCGTAGGATATTTTATCAATTTTTTTTGCATTTTTATTTATAGAAGGATCCGTGGTAAGTACCCCGTCTACATCAGTATAAATTTCGCAAGAATCTGTTTTAAAATATTTTGCTATTTCTACAGCAGATAAATCAGAACCTCCGCGACCTAAAGTTGTAATTCTACCATATTTTGAAATGCCCTGAAAGCCAGCAATAACTGCTACACCTTTTTTTGAAATAAAATTTAATATTTCATTAGTCTTAATTTCCATTATTTGTGAAGATGTATAGTTTTCATTTGTAAAAATTGGAATTTGCCAACCCATCCAAGATCTTGCTTTAACTCCCTGTTCCATTAATGATCCTGCAAGTAATGCGCTCGATATTTGCTCTCCCGATGACATAAGAACATCCAACTCGGATTTATTAAAATTTTCACTAATTTTTTTTGATCTATTTATTAAATCATTAGTTGTTCCAGACATTGCAGACACAACAACCATAACTTCGTTGCCTTCTTCGTGTCTTCTTTTAACAATTTTGGCCGCATTAATTATTTTTTCTATAGTACCAACAGAACTGCCGCCAAATTTAATGACTATTCTCTTCATAAAACTAAAATACAATATTTACTTTGCATATTATTTGATAATAAATACTCTTAAATATAAAAATGCACAAGTATAACTAAACGAATATTATTTTGAGCACAGTAGATAAAAAAGAGATAGAAAAATTTTCAAAATTAGCCAAAGAATGGTGGAATCCTCAAGGTAAATTTCAACCACTTCATCTTTATAATCCAGCAAGAATTAAATTTATTAAACAAAAACTTATTGATCATTTTAAGCTCGACCCAAATAGACTAAGACCGTTGGAGCAACTAAAAATTCTAGATATTGGTTCGGGAGGCGGTCTATTATGCGAACCATTAAATAGATTGGGAGCAAATATAACTGGTATAGATGCATCAAATAACAATGTCGAGGTTGCAAAATTGCACGCAAAAGAAATGAATTTAAATATTCAATACATTCATTCTTCACCTGAAAATATTAATTTAAAAAATGAGTTTGATGTAATTTTAAACATGGAAGTAATTGAACACGTTTCAGATGTCAGCATGTTTATAGAAAAATGTTCAAAACTAATTAAAAAAAATGGAATTATGTTTGTTTCTACTATAAATAAAAATTTAAAATCATATGTATTTGCAATATTAGGTGCTGAATATATATTAAGATGGTTGCCAATTGGCACTCATAACTGGGATAAATTTTTGACACCTAAAGAATTAGAAAATATTGCAAAAAATAAAAATTTTACTTTAGATAATACCGTGGGCATGAAATTCAATTTTTTTTTGAAAAAATGGCAGGAAAGCTCGGACTCTTCAGTGAATTACATTTCTACTTTTTTAAAAAATTAGTTTTCTCTCTTATCAATCCATGGAACAGTTTCAACTTCAATACCCTCGTCTAGGAGTTCAGCTGTCTCCTCAGGAGTAGCTTTTCCATATATTCCCTTCGAGTTTTTTTTATCATAATGAATATTTCTCGCTTCTCGAGTAAAATTATCACCTACATTTTTGCAATTTTTTTCTATGTACTTTCTAAAATTTAAAAGTTCTTTTCTTATATCTCTTTCAATATTTTTTTTGACAGAACTTTTGTTAGATTTGCTTGTTAAATTTGGAGACATAATGGATTTTTTTATAGATGTAGAATTGCAATAAATACAGTTTATGAGTTTCTTTTTTTTTAAACTTTCGAATTCTTTAGAAGTTGAAAACCAACTTTCAAAATTTTTTCCACATTTGCACAACAAATTATATTTGATCATTTATATATATATTATGTAATTTCTATTTAAAAAAAAACAAGTATTAATTTCTATAATCCGCATTTATATTTATATATTCGTGCGTAAAATCACAGGTATAAACAGTAAAAGAAGCTGCGCCAATATTTAGATTAATTTGAACTTTAATTGAATCCCATTTCATATATTCTTTGATTTTACTTTCATCATAATTTTTTGAAACTTTGCACTCTTCGGCTACTATAAAATCTCCAAATTTTATTACTACTTTATTTGGTATAATATTTTCTCCAGATTTTCCAATCCCCATAACCACTCTTCCCCAATTTGGATCTTCGCCGGCTATAGCTGTTTTAAACAAAGGAGAATTAGCAATTGAAAAAGCAACTTGCTTAGCCATACTTGCTGATCTTGCACCAATAACTTCTACTGTAATAAATTTTTTTGCTCCTTCCCCATCAACTACTATCTGTTTTGCTAAATTTAAACATAATCTATGTAAAGCTTTTTCAAAATCTTGCAATTTAGGATCTAGAACATTATAAATTTTAGAATTTTTTGCTTCCCCAGTAGCAAAAATTGCAACCATATCGTTTGTGGATGTGTCCCCATCTACGGTTATTGAATTGAATGTAGTGGTAGTTACTTTTTTTAAAACACTTTTTAGAAAAACCGATGGTATATTTGCATCAGTAAATATGAACCCAAGCATTGTAGCCATATTTGGAGCTATCATGCCTGCTCCTTTCGCAATTCCAGAAATTTTAATCGTTTTGGTACCAATTTTACATTCTTCGTAAGCAAGTTTTGGTCTTGTATCTGTGGTCATTATAGCGCCTGCAGCTTTAAACCAAACATATTTATTTTGTTCTGTTCTCAATTTTTTTACTAATTCTGGTATAGTATTTTTTATTTTTGTGTGAGGAAACTCTTCTCCAATTACTCCCGTGGAAGCAAATAATAAGTCAGTTATTTTTACTACATCATCTATTCCTTTGGGAGATTGAGATGATTTTAACGTAAGAGATTTTGATAAAGATTGGGCAACTTCTTTTAAACCCTGGGCACCTTTTACTCCTGTAAAAGCATTAGCATTCTGCGTGTTTACCATTAACGCTTTTACGAAATGTCTTTTAATTTTTAAGTTCCAGTTTATGTTCGCTGAAGTTATTTTAGATGATGTATAAACAGCAGCAAAGTTTGCCCCTTTGGGAAAATAAAACAAAGCAAGATCATCTCTGCCGTCTCCGTAAAGATCAGCGGACACCGCAGATATCTGAAGACCAGCAATGGGTTGCAACTCCTGAAATTCCCCCATTTTTGAAGGTTTAATTTTAGGATTAAGTAAATTTTTAAGATTTAAAGTCATAAGTATTTAAATTTTATTATTATTGCTTATATATGTCTCAATTGAATTAATATAATTTATACTATTTTACAAAATAAAATATAATTATTTATGCTAAGCATTGGTAAGATTATCGGCAAATTTGTTAAAAATTCAAGTCAAAGAGAACTTGATAAGCTAAATTCAATTGTCCAAAAAATTAATGCTTTTGAAGCAGAAGTCAAAAAAGTAGACAATGAAAGTTTTCCAGCCAAAACAGCTGAATTTATGTCAAAAGTCAACAATGGAATGGCTTTGGATGATTTGTTGCCAGAAACTTTTGCTTATGTGAGAGAGGCTGCCCGAAGAACTCTTGGAGAGCGTCATTATGACGTACAGCTACTCGGAGGCATAATACTTCATCAAGGCAAAATTGCTGAAATGAAAACTGGTGAAGGTAAAACCTTAGTATCAACTCTGCCTGTTTATTTGAATGCACTAAAAAAAAGAGGAGTCCATCTAGTAACTGTTAATGAGTATCTGGCAAAAAGAGATTCTGAGTGGATGGGTCAAATTTATAATTTTTTGGGTCTATCAGTAGGATGTATTTCGAACCAAATGGGTGATGTGGAAAGAAAAAAAAGTTATGAATGCGATGTAACATATGGAACTAATAGTGAATTTGGTTTTGATTATTTAAGAGATAACATGAAGTATAGTATTCAAGAAATGGTACAAAAAAATCATTACTTTTGTATCGTTGACGAAGTTGACAGTATACTTATAGATGAAGCTAGAACGCCGTTAGTAATTTCTGGTGCAACTGAAGATAAATCTGATCAATATTTTGTTAGCAATAAATTTGTCAAAAAGCTTGATAAAAATGATTATGATTTAGATGAAAAAAATAAAAATGTAATGCTGTCTGAAAAAGGCATCGACAAAATCGAAAAGCTTTCTCAAACTTACGGAATCCTTAAAAATAATAATTTTTACGACCCAAAAAATATAAATTTAGTTCATCATATAAACCAAGCTTTAAAAGCTAATTTATTATTTTCAAAAAATACAGATTACATTGTTAGGGACGATAAAGTACAAATTATAGATGAATTTACCGGAAGAGTACTGGAGGGAAGAAGATTTTCGGATGGGTTGCATCAAGCTCTAGAAGCAAAAGAAAATGTTGAAATTCAAAGTGAAAATCAAACCTTAGCATCTATTACTTATCAAAATTATTTTAGACTTTATGAAAAATTATCTGGAATGACAGGAACAGCAATTACCGAAGCCG
>Ga0208639_1002671_pt1 | contig 10229 bp, 9 predicted proteins | sample ETNtaG_33_FD_185772 | JGI IMG/M metagenome (GOLD analysis project Ga0208639, IMG submission 185772) | Marine microbial and viral communities from oxygen minimum zone, Eastern Pacific Ocean - ETNP201310SV76 (SPAdes) (version 2) | ecosystem: Environmental > Aquatic > Marine > Oceanic ...
GAGGTGACTCTATTGGTGATATCAGTGGCTTGGTTAAAATCACCAACAGTGGTTCTAACCCAGTTAGCGTTACCTGTGGATAGTTTGAGCCTATAAAATAAGAGCTTTATTGCAAGTTTAGCTCTTACCCTGAAAACAGCCGACTTCTCCCAAGTCGGCTGTTTTTTTATTTTTTATCACCTATCTAGTTTTTCTACTCGCATTTGCATGTCCTTAATTTATAGTGTTCAGTATGTTAGAGTAGCCAGTAACTCAAAATACCCAAGGAATCTAGTATGACGTATCTTACCTTCATTCGTTCTCCCTATCTGTTCACCTTGTTTTTTTGTTTAACATTTGCAGCAAACCTACCCAACACTTTCGCTGGTGAATTTGCTAAAAAAGGTGACAACGTCTCGATAGAGTATGAAGGTTCCCTTGAGGACGGGACCGTGTTTGACAGCTCTAAAAAACATGGCGAACCATTAGAGTTTATTGTCGGATCCGGCCGAGTGATCCCAGGTTTCGACAAGGCTGTTACCGGCATGAAGCTTATGGAAGAAAAAAAGTTTACACTCCAACCATCGGAGGCCTATGGTGAAAAAAACCAAAAACTCACTCATAAAGTGCTGCGATCTGGACTTCCTCCTAAACCAGAACCCAAACCAGGAATGGGGCTCATGATGGGTGGAGGACCGGGAGGAGCATCAAGAAGGGCAATGATCACAGAGGTCACAAAAGAATATATTGTCATAGACATGAACCACCCCTTGGCAGGAAAAGCACTCACTTTCGCCATTAAATTGATCAAAATTTCTAACTGATCTAAGTTTACGGTGAAGCAAAAAACAAATGTACGTTTTTCTGTACTTCTCCGTTGACTAAATGTATCGTCATCACTTTGCCGAAAGGTAGCTTGGTCAATTGAATAACCATAATTAAAAAAATCAATCATGACTACTCCAGTTCGAGTTCGTTTTGCTCCTAGCCCAACGGGATATCTTCATATTGGCGGTGTCCGTACAGCCTTATTCAATTGGCTATTTGCTCGTCACCATAAAGGGAAATTTATATTACGAATCGAAGATACTGATGCGTCCCGCTCCACAGAAAAGTCGATTGAAGAAATCATTGAGTCGATGAGGTGGCTGGGTCTAGATTGGGACGAAGGCCCATTTCGCCAGACTGACCGCAAGTCTATATACAAAGAAAAAGTAGATCAGCTTATAAACGAGAATAAAGCCTATCCTTGTTTCTGCACAGCAGAAGAACTAGACCAAAAGAGAAAGAAGGCACAAGCCCAAGGCCTCAAACCAAAATATGATGGTACCTGCCGCAACCGGTCAGACCAACCTGAAGGAATTCCATTCGTTATCCGCTTCAAAGTGCCACAAGAAGGTTCAGTCACCATAAAGGACTTGCTTCGCGGTAACGTGATTTTTCAGAACGAGGAATTGGACGACCTCATCATTTTGCGATCAGACGGTACACCCACGTACAATTTTGTTGTTGTAGTCGATGACGGAGACATGGGAATTACGCATGTGATTCGAGGTGATGATCACTTATCAAATACACCCAGACAAGTGTTGTTGTACGATGAACTTGGACTGCCTCGCCCAGAATTTGCACATATTTCGATGATTCTGGGAGCGGATAAAACCCGACTCAGTAAACGCCACGGAGCAACCTCGGTACTTGCCTATCGTGACATGGGATACCTACCTGCTGCACTCATTAATTATCTTGCCAGGCTCGGTTGGTCGCACGGCGACCAGGAAGTTTTTACTCAAGAAGAAATGATCCAGTATTTCTCGCTGGGAAATATCACGACCTCCGCAGCAGTATTCAATCCGGAAAAGCTTCAGTGGTTGAATCAGCAATACATCCAAAATGCTGACACCATAGAACTTGCCACTCAGTTGGAACCCTTTCTCATTAAGGAGGGTCTTTTAGCTGAACAACACGGCCTTAGCAAAGAAAATATTGCCAAACCGATCCCATCGCTCAACCAGAGAGCCCAAACACTGATTGAAATGGCACAAAAATCGACCTTCTATTTCCAAAAGGAACTTTCATCCGACGAGAAAGCACGGGAGAAATTTCTCAATAAGGACATAAAACCACATATTGAAAAACTCATTATCTTTATCAATAATATGGCAACGCTAGAACACGACGCTCTGGAAAATTTATTCAAAAAAATAGCGGAAGAAGCTGAACTTAAGCTCGGGAAATTGGCTCAACCGGTACGTGTAGCGCTTACTGGGAGTACCGCCAGTCCCGGCATTTATGAGGTTATCTTATTGCTCGGGAAAACCACAACGCTCAAGCGGTTGAATGAAGCAGTTAGCTTTATAGAAAAACAAAGCTGAGAATTAACTCTCTTTTACTACGGTCAATCGACGTATATTTTCATTTGACAACACATTATATTGTGTATACGCTAGCCACTGACACTAGATATAGCAATACCTAGGTCGCCTAATTGTTTCTCTTATTTAAATCTCACCCCTCACCACCCCAATGTAGGAGATCTTATGGATAGCAATCGAAACTCTGTAGAATCTCAGTTACGCACAAGATGCAACATACTAGAATCACAGGTAGAGACATTAGAAAAACAAAAATCAAGATCTCCTGAAAAATTCACTGCAAAGAATGATGCCCAGATAGAACAGTGGAAAGAAGTTGCGGGAATAGGAAGGTTTCCCGCCTAGGGAAGCAGATTGGATTTTCACCACGCCCTATCATCACCACGATAAAGGAGCGCCTTATGGTCAATCCCCAATACATTGAATATTTAAATACGATTGGAGCAGATATCGATATAAATCCTCTACCTCTCAAACCAGCGGAGCACCCGGAAGAACTAGACACAACGCAACTTAAAGCACATATAGCTAAAGGGTCACCTCCTATCGCAACCGCCAGAATTGATGATTTACCGTTTAAAATAAAAATAGACGAGTCGGAATGGCAAAAAATTGAAGGCGTAGGGAAATTTCCAAAAAACTACAAACCAAATGCTCCAGATTTCGATTAACTTCACCGCTACTTTACACACCTATCCTCTCACTCCTGGTTGAGTGAGGGGATTTTTGTTTTATCGCGTCAAGCAACAGGATAAAAAAACTCACGTTGGGCCTTTAAATCTTCAACCACGTTACTTAGTGATTATCTTTCAATCTTCGTTCCTCTACGTTTTCCAAAACAGATATGTGCGTCTCTAACAAAACCATGTCTTTTTTGATTTTGTTGAGTAACACCTTAATGTCGGGATCAGATTTCCCTAACCTAGCCAGGTCTGGGTCCAAGCGCAGTCTCTCCTTTTCCTTTATATCCTCCATGTTGCTGATGATCACACCTATAAATAAATTGAAAAAAATAAAGGTCGCCAACAAAACAAAGCTCACAAAATAAAACCACCCTAGAAAAGGAAACGCGTGCGAGTTCTTACAAAGATCCTTCATGCCAGAGTAGCCATAGTTCTGGCAACCGTATATGGCTGTATACATGATATCTGTCCAGTCCTCTAGAGTAGCCACCCGGAAAAGACTCAATAGTGATATGTGGAGGGTTTCAAAATGAATGGAATCATTTTCACGAAATAAGAACGTGCCCAAACACGCATAGATGTAAAACAGAATAAATAGTAAAATGCCAATGTACCCTAGAGACGGAATGCTTTTTAAAAGTGTATTCACGATCAACTTTAACTCGGGGATAGTCCCTACAAGCCGAACGATCCGCAATACCCTTAGAAGCCTTAACACAATAATAGACTGCCCATCAAATGGCAGAAAGCAGGCACCAACTATAATAAAATCGAATACATTCCATCCATCTTTAAAAAACTCATGAATCCTAGGTCCAAATGAAATCATTTTGATGCAGATTTCAAAAACAAAGAGTCCCAAAATGATACTGTCCAGGGAATGTAATATCGTTCCATATTTATCAGAAATTTTAGGATATGAATCCAACCCCACGATAACCCCTGACAAAAGAATTACCCCTATGAAAAAAAATTGAAACTGTTTTGACTCAGTAAAAATCTTTAGTTGTTTTTGCATTGAAACTCCAAGTTTTTTTATGCATAGCAGGTTATCAAGTAAGAAAATGAGTCTAAAGCTTTCACCTTAAACAAGATCTAATTCCCTAGCTTGAATTTTAATATCTACTTATTTTGTTTTGTGATTTTTGCCCAACTATCTCGTAATGTAACAGCCCGGTTGAATACAGGGCTATCGGGCGTAAATTCTTTTGAGTCAGCGCAAAAGTAACCCATCCGTAAAAATTGAAACCGGTCCCCGGGTTTTGCTTCCTCTAACGCAGGTTCGATTCTGCAATCTCGCAAAATTTCTAACGAATCTGCATTGAGCCCAGAATTTAAGATTGGATGTCCTTGGTCATTGGCTGGGTTTTCATTTGTGAACAGGTGATTGTACATCCGTACCTCCGCTTTTTTCGCGTGCTGTGCCGATACCCAGTGGAGCGTACCCTTAATCTTTCGCCCAGCGGTCGAACCACCTGTCTTTGAGTCTGGATCATAGGAACATCTCAATTCAATAATATTTCCATTACGATCTTTTATCACTTCTTCGCATTTAATAATGTAAGCGTGCTTGAGCCGTACTTCTTTTCCCGGCGCAAGTCGAAAAAACTTTTTTGGAGGATCTTCCATAAAATCTTCCTGCTCAATATAAAGTTCTCGGCAAAATAGAATCTTCCTAGTACCGGAACCCGGATCTTCCGGATTGTTCTCGGCGGTGAGTTCTTCTATCTGCCCTTCAGGATAATTTATGATGGTTAATTTTAAGGGTCGTAAAACTACCATCATCCTTGTAGCCCGTTTGTTCAGGTCTTCCCGCAAGCAATGCTCCAGCAACGCCATTTCAACAGTACTATTGGCTTTGGCAACTCCGATACGCTCGCAAAAATCGCGGATCGATTCGGGCGTGTACCCGCGGCGCCGCAACCCTGAGATGGTGGGCATGCGCGGATCATCCCAACCTGACACACGTTCCTCCTTTACTAATTGTAAAAGCTTACGTTTACTCAATAAGGTGTAACCAAGGTTAAGACGTGCGAACTCTAGCTGCTGCGGGTGATAAATCTCGAGCTTTTCGATGATCCAGTCATAAAGCGGCCGATGATCTTCAAACTCCAGCGTACAGATAGAGTGAGTAATTTTCTCAATAGAATCTGATTGGCCATGTGCAAAGTCGTACATTGGATAGATACACCACTTATCTCCCGTGCGGTGATGGTGTGCCCTTAAAATGCGGTAAAGAACAGGGTCCCGCATATTGAGATTGCCTGAAGCCATATCTATTTTTGCACGAAGAACTTTGGCGCCGTCAGGGAATTCACCACCTTTCATACGTTCAAAGAGATCTAGATTCTCTTTCGCAGAACGACTTCGAAACGGGCTGTTCTTCCCGGGTTGGGTCGGTGTGCCGCGATACTCCCTTATCTTATCGGCGTCCAAGTCATCTACATACGCCACCTCTTTTTTAATTAAATATACCGCCCAATCATACAATTGATCAAAGTATTCAGACGTGTAGAATATTTTATTCCCCCAACTAAAACCTAGCCACTTGATATCCTCTATAATGGATTGAACATAGATATCCTCCTCTTTAAGTGGATTGGTATCATCAAAGCGCAGGTTGCATGTTCCCCCATATTCGATGGCGAGACCAAAGTTGAGACAAATGGATTTAGCATGGCCAATGTGGAGAAATCCGTTGGGTTCTGGCGGAAAACGAGTACAAATGCGCCCCTCCCACTTATTCGATGCTATATCCTCTTTAACAATCTCTCGAATGAAATTTGAGGGGGTTGAGTCAGTGTCGTTTTCTTTATTCATCAAAGTTTTTTATAGGTTTATCAATCACAAGGGAAGGGCATTCTATCATAATCAGAAGAATCAAATACTATGCTTCGCTCGTAAGCTCTGATATATCTTTGACCTTCACTGTGTCTTGAAGGTTTTTTGACTTGAGAGCATCTTCAAGCATCAGAACACAGAATGGGCAGGAGACAGCGATGGTATCTGGGTTAGACTCCATAAGCTGATCGACGCGCTGGTGACTCATTCGTTCATCAGTTTTCTCTTCCAGTAAAAATCGCCCCCCACCTGCTCCGCAACAAGTTCCGCGTTCTCTACAAGCATCAACCTCGAGCACTTTGCCAGACTTAGAGCTATGAGTTACTATTTCTCGCGGCGCGTCATATATTTTATTATGCCGCCCAAGATAACAGGAATCGTGATACACCACATTATCTGAGTCCTTCCCTTTACCAATTCCTTTCCCAACCTTTACCAAGTGCGCCAGCAGTTCGGAGTGGTGTATGACATCGAGCTCAACACCAAATTCAGAGTACTCATTCTTAAGCGAATTAAAACAATGTGGACAATGTGTAACAATTTTTATTATAGATTTTTCTTTAAATAGCTCAGCGTTTCTTGATGCAAGCAGGTCAAAAAGATATTCGTTTCCTGCGCGTCGAGCCGGATCACCAGTACAACCCTCATCGTTCCCCAGAATAGAGAAATCAACGCCAGCCGATTTCAACGAATGTACAACTGCTTTGGCAATTTTTTTTCCTCGCTCATCAAATGCCCCGTTGCAACCCACAAAATAAAGATATTTGGTTGGGTTGTCTTTATCCCAAATTTTGACATCCAGTTCTTTTGCCCAGTCAGAGCGAGTATGACGACCAAACCCCCATGGATTGGATTGGGTCTCGAGTGATTTGAAGGCATTGATAAACTCATCGGGATATCGATTTTCCATGAGCACAAGTCCACGCCTCAAATCGACCACCTTATTAACGTACTCGATCATGACTGGACACGCCTCTTCACAAGCACCGCAAGTAGTACACGACCACAGTGTTTCGTCGTTGATCACCCCACCTAGTAAAACAGGGGGACTGCTTTGTCCCAAATTATCACCAAGCAAGTAGGGAGTTTGGCGATTGAGATGGTCGCGCAAATCAACGGTCAACTGTTTGGGTGAAAGCGGTTTACCGCTCACCAGGGCCGGACAAACAACATCGCATCGCCCGCACTCGGTGCAACTGTGTAGATCAAGAAGTTTTTTCCAGGAAAATTCATCTATTTTTGAGACACCAAAACTTTCCTGTTCTTCATTCTCAAACTCAATACGACGAAGCCCGTTACCTACTTCTGGAATTCGCGAAAAAAATACGTTTGGAATCGACGTGATAATGTGTAAATGTTTAGAGTTTGGGAGCAACGTTAAAAAACACAAGACACAAACGATATGGATCCAGTAGGCCAGATTATGAATGTGCACCACTGCATCAGAACCCAAAATTTGCAACATTGGCGCAACTGCTCTACCAACCCAAATTCCGCTAAGCGGTACTTGCGAGTATCTCGCCTGCCATCCCGCATCAAAAAGGACATCGCTAGCCATTATCAAAAGAATAAGGGAAAGAATAACAATACCCTCCACTGACAAGGTGAGTCTTTTAGGTTTGACTATCAACCTCCTATACAAAGCATAGGCCGCAGCTAGACTCACTAGAACAACAAACAAATCTTTTAACAAAGCGTAAGGCGTTGCCATTCCACCGGCACTAAACGCCACTGTTGGGAAAAAACCGATGAAAAAAAACCACAGCGCTCTTACAAGTAACACAAGAAATCCCCAGAAAATTAGTGCGTGTATCCAACCTGATCTCGCTTCCTTCAATATTCTTGTTTGGAAAATAGCAACTCGAACTGTAATCCATAACCTTGTTATGGGTGCATTAAATCTATCCTCACAGGCAACCCGTCCCAAGATCCTACACTTGGGCCACAAAACGAAAAAAAAACGTGTGAGCGCCAGCACCACAAGAAAACCCAGAATAAAAGGCTGTAAGTCCTGAGAAACCCACTCAAATGCACGGTTTTGGGAAGCGTTCATTTAAAACCTTTCATCTTCCGTAATTCATAAACACTAGTGTAGAAACAAGAAATCTGCGAGCCAAATCATAATACCTTAAAGAAAATAGAAGGAACTAGCCTTTGACTTTTCAGGAATTACTGTCTAGCGAACCATTTCTTGTGCTATATTATTAATAGTCCTATTCCATTTTGGAGGGCTACGATAGCTCTTGCTTTTTTTGATTTTGCTGTTAACAGGAGGCCTTGCATATAGTGACACTTTTTTCTCGCTCAGTTCAGTTTCCCGTTCTCACAAAAACTATTGGTAGCATTTTCATCCTACTCACTACCAATGCCCATGCAATTCCTGTTGGCGATGCTTACGAAACTGGTCAGGCTGAGTTTCAGGGTTCCCCAGCATTTCAACCTAGAAACGAAGTTCCCCCTGTCTTTCATCCGTCTTTACACCCAGGTTTAAACGATAAAATTAATGAAGATCATCCCATTCCTGATTATATAAAAAAGATCTCTAAAAATCAGCTTTTCCCAACCCATTACCAACAATTGATTGAAACCAAGCCAGTAAACCAGGTACAAAGTAAAATTTTCGACGAGCAGGCCTTTCGCTCGATACAAAGAATAGGTGTTTTAGGTTTTGAGAATAAGACTGTTAGCCCATTCCGTGACGAAGAAGCCGGTCATGAGGTAGCAAAACAGATTTCGAGAGAACTTCAGTCCACGAAGGGCTATTTTATCATTCCGCCTCTTATGACTAATGAGGATGCACGAATCAGAATAGTCGCACAAGTCCCTGGTAATAAGGCAGGACAAGTTGAATCATCTCATGTCGAGAGCCAACCGGTTATCCCTGTTCTACCCAACCCAAGTAATAAGGTTGATGCAGTGATGATTGGGGCGGTCTCCAAGTATATGAATTCGTATCAAGACCGAAACGAGAAAATAAAAAAAAGCCTTTCCAGTAAGGTTGAGTTTGGATCATTTTTGGTAAGTACACGTACGGGAGATGTGCTTTGGGGAGCCCGTTTTATTGGATCGCAACCTACGGGCCTTCTAAACTCGGGTGCGAAGTGGCTCAGTAAGAAGCAACTATCTAATAGAGCAATGAAAGAGATATTAAAATCATTTCGATAAGAACGCTGGCCGTTTGAAATAAAAAAACACTCTACATAACAAAACCATGCAGAAATCCAACCTATCTGAATCGTAGACTCATAACCCTATGTTAAAAAAAGAGCAAACCTTAAAAAAAAAGAAGCTTTGGAGGAATTTATTTCTTCTGAATCTATGTATAAGTTTGCTACTAATCGGCCTTTACTGGGTTCCTGTTAAAATGGTTCAACTAGAAAATTTTGTAGACTCACCCAGCGTGAACCTTCCAAAAGAAGGAGTCGTTCCCATTAGCAACACCAACTCAGCTCAGCCTGTAAAAAGTACGACGCCATCAAATCTTCTGGAAACCAAGTTAACAGTAATAAACGCATCGTCTGAAAATAACTGGGTATACTTCGATTTTTCGAGGGGGAAAGTAGTTGAAATTCATGACAAGACGTCGCTCGAATGGGATTTAGCATTTCGCAGAAGTAAGGTGATCTCCAATGGAGGCGCTACCAACAAGTTTGGCAAAGCGGGATTAATCAATTTAGGTTCGCCGCATTTTGATCAAGTGGTAGATGTGCCGGTTAATAATTATACTCCGGATATGCCCACAAAAACAGAAACAGAAAACCCGATTCTTTTAAAATGGTACTCATACAATTATCTGACTCATAAACTTTCAGCCAAGGCCAATACCTACGCTATGAAAACAGCTGATAGTAAATATGCAAAAGTTAAATTTCTTGATTTTTACTGTACCAACAAGGAAACGGGATGCATCAAGATGCAGTATGTCTATCAGGATAATGGTTCAAATCAATTCACCAAACCCGCTTCTGGCTAAACACCGCTATCAACATCCTTTCTCTCGTTTAATAAAGAAAACTGGGTATGTTCAAGAGGTGGTGAACATGTTACTTTGTTCTACACAACTTTGGATAACTTGATTCTGATTTTCGGTACAGGTTGATTTTTATTATTGGAGGAAGCTATGGCAACATTGAAGCAAATACTTTTTCGTAAATACGCAGACAAAGGTCTCGACGTTGTAGTAGAAGAGATGAAAGAAAAATACGAGCAAAAAAAAGGCCGGCGTTTTAACTATGATAATATCACCTATGAGGTTAGTCGCGGTGGTGTGATTGACGATAACATGCAGTTTGAGATAAGTTCAAAGATTCCCCAAGACGAACTCAAAGGTCATAAGGACATGAAAAACTAT
>Ga0208639_1002678_pt1 | contig 10212 bp, 10 predicted proteins | sample ETNtaG_33_FD_185772 | JGI IMG/M metagenome (GOLD analysis project Ga0208639, IMG submission 185772) | Marine microbial and viral communities from oxygen minimum zone, Eastern Pacific Ocean - ETNP201310SV76 (SPAdes) (version 2) | ecosystem: Environmental > Aquatic > Marine > Oceanic ...
CACATGGGGGGCAAAGCGCCCAAAGAACTCCACATGTTGGATCTTCACGCATGTCGATACGAATGACATTTTTTGCTTCGGTAACCTTTGCTCTAATCAAATCCCGACGACGTAATCCGTCAGCGGTATTGTGTAGAAAACGATCACAAATTCTTGTAACATGGAATTGTGCGTACAATTGGTCAGCCATGATTGAACGATCTGGTTTTCCAATTACAGATTTAACCATTACTTCACCTGCTTTTTCGTTGAGTTTGACGACCTCACCGATGATGTAGTCTCCGGCTTCGATACGGAGTAGTTCTGTTCCAGCTTCGATTGAAATGACATTGTCATTTTCAACTGGAGTTCCTGTCAATAAGGCAACTAAGTTGCCATCTCTTTCAATTACTCCTTCACCAGGAGTGTTGCTATCTGTTGTACCAATTACGGTACCGGGGGTGACGATGCTCGCCATATTATCACGCTCATTTTGTTGGGGGGAGTAGCCCTACGGGCTACGGGAATACACTCCGAGGCGGGGGCTCTCCCCTTTTCAACCCCCATCATCGAGTGATACGCCAACATGCTACGTTTGTCGAGCCGGTTTTACTTGTGTGATGAGCATAAGTGGCCGGCATTCGGAATTCGGCTTCCATGATGAGGTCCCCTTCTGGTAGATGACTAGCTTGAGCACTGTGCATTATGTGTAATATCGGTGCAACTCCTAGTGCAGAATCAATGAATATTCTGTCAGCACCATGGGTCTGAACTCCCCATGGAGGATTGGTGATTACGATATCAACATCCGGAAGTTCGACCTCACCAACCCGGCCCTCTATCGTTTCACCCAAATCACGACACAGAGTTGCTGCATTGCTATCACATTCGACAAAGATAACATCTGCACCAAGCAATGATGCACCGTGGCCAAGAATTCCATTTCCAGCCCCGAGGTCAAGGACCTTTTTCCCGGCTAAGGAATCGATAGCATCAATTCTCATCAACCAATTTGCTGCGAGGTCTCCTTCGGTCTGATATTGTTCAAGTTCAACTGCATTACAAGGATGCCTTGGCAATTTAGACAGAGCCATCGCCAAGTGGCGAAGTCGCAAAGGCATCACCAACGGCGCTGCTGGCCATGTCCCATCTGCTGCATCTGTTGTTGCTGCAATTGTTGAATTTGGTAACGAATCGCTTCAGCCTCCATTCGAAGGCGAGCTACTAATTGGTCACTAGGCTGCTGCCCGCCACAAAAACGACAGAAACGGGTGCCATCGGTTTGCATCTGTCCACATGAGATACAGAATGCCATGTCACTCCCAGAGCGGTGATGTCCTTCAACCCACCGATGTTCAAGTTACCATTTGCATGAAAACCGGCCAAGTCTCAAAGTCGATTGCCATTGCTCTTTCCTGAACATCTTCAAGTCGAGGGTCACTCATCATTTCTGAGGGGTCCACTCCTTCATCTAGCAATGTTTGCACTATGCCACGGAATTCGATTTCGATTTCAGGCATATCATTTACCACTTCAACTGCCTTACTGGGGAGTGGAACACTTTCTTCCACCTCTGGCTGAGGTGCACCAGGGAGTGGAACGGATGCTTCACCCATTGGCTCAGGCACCATTTCAGTAACAAATGCAACCTCCATTTCAGGCACAGGGTTTGGAACTACAGGCTCAGGTGTATCAGTTACAACTGGGACTTCGGCCTTTACTGGTTCAGGTTTTGCAAGTCCAACACCGAGTATTTCCGCCTGTTGCCTTGCAAGTTCTGCGGCTTGTCGGCGTGGAAGCGAAACGAAGGCCTTACCGACCAGAGCATCAATTGGATATGGAAGGTGATAATTCGAAAGTGAGGGAAGATCAGCGTGTCTGAAACAGAGGATATTGTGTCGCTCAAAGGTCCTTTGATTAGGTATGTCGACAACAAATGGTACAGGGGCAATTTCAACAATACTTCGCAACCATCCTTCTTGAGTTACTAATTGCTGCATCCACGGGCCCAAATCAGCACTTGCTATGTCGAGAAATTGGAATGAAGCTGAGCGAGGGTCGAATCCCGCTTCCTCAAGGAGATGTGCCTCTACGCGAGGTCTATGGAAAATCGCCATCACAGGTTGTCCATGTTCAATCATGTCGCCATGAAGTTCGAGCAATTTCCTTTGAGTGCGTGGAATTAGGAGTAGAACTCGGATGCGGTCAGCACCAGAATCCCAAATTTCACCCCAGCGACTATTCGCTTCATCTTGCAATTGTTTGAAGGTCATATTCGGAATCATTGCTGTGATACCCATGCAACCACCGAATAGAGCCAGAACCGGTTCCCTATTTGGAAATGTACCCTTGGGCGTGCGCGAATTCTGCTAGGAGAATCACTCCACCAGCGGCTCCGCGTACAGTATTGTGGGATAGAGCAGAAAATGACAACATTTTACCTTCAACATGAATATCCCCTACTACTGTAGACATTCCAGCGCCAAGCCCCTCTCCTCCTGCCCAGAGGTGTTTTTTGCGAGTAGGGCACTCATCTGTGATGATAATGACATTTTCAGGTGCAGAGGGAAGATTAAGGCGTTCTACGATCATTTTTTCTTTGATTTCTTCAACTGAAAAATTTGCATCGAGTATTGCTTTTACATGCACAAGATGCCCATCTTTGTGAGCAACTCTATTGCAGTTTGCTATAACTGGAATTTCTATATCGAAAAGATGTTTAAATTCTGCAATCAACTTTTCTTCTTCATCAGGAATGAATGGATCTACTTCTCCAGCCAAAGCAACTTCATCGAATAATAATTCCCAACCCGCTCCAGATAATGCCTGACTTGTACTAATTTCCACTGATTCCAAGTGATTTCTCAGACCAACCAGTGGTAATATTACAGGCACAACAGTACAATTTGTTGCACAAACATGCCCATTGAATTTCTCAAGTTCGGAAGGATTTACTTCGGGGATGACTAATGGAATACCACTAATCCGTCTAAATGCTGAGGCATTGGAGAATACCGAAATACCTCGTTTCACTAAGGCTGGTTCTACTTGTAGCGCAATATCAGAAGGCAGTGCTGAAAAGGCAATATCAGCATTAGGTATTGAATCCATAGAACAAATGGATAAATCAAATGTCGGCCTTTTTCCATCAAGCCTCCATTCCACTTGGCTGTGGTGTAATCCCGCGGTCTTAGGAGAACCTGCAATCGCCACAACCTCAAACCAAGGATGGTCTACAAGCCTCTGTTGGAGTCTTTGTCCAACCAATCCAGATGCCCCTAGAATTACAGCATTTAGCCTATTCATTTCGAGGCCTCATATGGTCGGGGGAATATCCGTCTGATGATGAGTTTACGGGCAATGGAACCGCCATCTCTCAGCGAACCGAGTTTCGCATCGCCAATTCGTTCAGAATAACTGATTGGCACATGACGTATTCGGATATCTCTATACGCACAAGAGGTGTACATCTCCGCTTCGATTTCAAATCTCAAACTATTGAGTTCCATCTTCGATAATGCGGACTTAGAAAAAGCCCAATACCCCGAGCATAGGTCATTTATTGCCTTGCCAAATAAGGCAACTGCGAGCCATGTTAGCATGTGGTTTCCCAACCAATTGACAGTAGTCATTGCATTGCGGTTCAAATGTCCACGCAGCCTATCTCCGATTACAACGCAATTTTCTTCGAGTTTACTGAGTAAAAGTGGAATCTCTTTTGGGTCGTATGTGCCATCTGCATCTAACATTACCAAGGCATCATTTTCACTATTGAGAAATGCATTGAAAACTTGGCGCATCCCTGACCCTTTTCCACGCCCTTTTTGATGGTAGACAATACATCCAAGTTCATGTGCTACCTTTACGGTTTTATCAGTGCTTCCGCCATCGACTACAACGATTCGAGGTTGCCATCCCGCCGCTTTCAATTCATCTACAGGAATAGCTCCGACAACTTTGGGCAATGCATCCGCCTCGTCGAGGGCTGGCAACATGATGAAAAGGCCTGGCACGATTTGGCCTGTATGGCGTCAATGTCAAGTCTTTCCCTTATTCTAAATTCACAGAACGAAGCTCAATCCAATGTAATCTAAGCCCAGTTTCATCGAAAATACGGTCTCCACGCCCAGAAAGTCCGATTGGATTAATCCATGAACTTCCACCACCTGCTTCGATGATCTGCGTCTGGTTTGAACTAACCATACAGGTTTGAGTCCATCCTTCTCCCTTAATTTCAATTCCATTGAAACTCGCATCAATATCGCCTACCTTTTCAGCCACTAAACACACTTGGACTTCAGATAAAATAGGAAGGGAAATCGTTTGACTATCATCAGAAATAAACGCGCGTTCATCACCTAAATCGAAAGGGTCACGGAATCTATGATCCTTCCAAGGGTCAGGCCTCATTTCATCGCCCTCGATAGCATAGAAATTTGAAACTGGTTGTCCACCTTCTGGAACAAAGCGCCAGAGTCGAGCCCCGTCTTGGTCGGCCATTATTTGCCAATATTCTGAAGAGGCAATAGTCCAAACCATCGAACCCATTGGAGATGTGACTGCATGTGTGATACCGAGGGTCTGGATTCGTGAAACATCATCATTTCCGATTGCAGTAGTAGCGGCATTCTGGATAGAATAAGTTTGATGGAGTAATCCAAGTGTTGGCACTGCCGTAACTCCGACACTTTCGGGCAGATTCCATGAATGACCCCAATGCATATTTTCATTGTAGACAATTGACCCATCGGGTAAATCTGACAGCATGTCATGAATCGCTTCATCACCATCGGTATATGCTTGGAGTTCTTCGTGGTTGGAGAGTTCAACAATTATTCCGCAAGCAGTACTAAGGATTAGAATTGAAGAAATTGTCAGCGCTTTAACTACTTTGGATGTAGGATGCTCATCACGGCCATACATCAGTAGGTTTTCCGCTTCACCTGTTGAACCAAGGTCGGTACTAGCAGACCACCAAAGTCCCACAATTACCGCGAGAGGAATGTGGAAGGCATACATCCCCATCGAATAGAGAGAAGCGGAAACCACCTTGAAAACCCAAACTTCTTCAAGCGATGGAAAGAGGTGAATTCCTGTTAATATCCAAATCAAAGTGACCCAAGCAATCAGAATTCGACCCTCAATTGTATTGTGAATTCTCTGGGCGGCGAAACCACCAACAATTAGCAAAATCCCATTGTACATCAGTAACGGGCGCCCTCCCTGCCAGCCATGTTCAGCGAAAATAGCGTGCTCTAGTAAACTCGGAGAGATTACTACAAGTCCAATTACTGCTACTGCACCTAAGGCAAAAGAACAGATGACCAGTATTCGATTGAGAGATTCACCTCCTTTGGTCAGCAATTGTTCAGAGATAATCAGAAGCCCGAGCATTATTGCCCCTGATGGATGGAGAAGTGCTGAGGCTAGTAAAGCAAAAATCAAAAAGAATTCATCTGATTTTCTCCTATCCACTTCTAGAACAATTAGTAGGCCCACTACCAAACCTAAATGGCTAGCAACAGTAGGATATCCAGAATCAAATCCCTTGGCAAATAGTCCTGCAGCTAAGCCCATAGCAAGCATCGATTGTATTCCAGCACCGTGCCGATCCATCGCTCCCATGATGCCAAATAATAATGCGAGTAGGCTAAGTTGTCCAATGGAGAATACCGAATCTGCAGTTGTAACTCCGGTAACTGATGAATTCCAAGCCGCAAGGGTTGGTAGTGCAGGAGGATAAGTCCACCATCCCTGAGAAGGAGAAGGAAGTTCCATTGTGCCAGTTCTCAGAATAGAATCACTAATCGCTGAGAAACCAATCCAATCTACTCCCATGGGGCGGTCTAGGAAAATTAAGGGGAGCATACAGACTAATGTAACTACAATAATTGCAGGAAACATTGCCCTAGAACGATTTTCGATAAAGAAAAATTGTCGTTGACTCCATGTCTCTTCTCTATTGCGAGACAGAACATAGATTGCGAGAGCATTTGCAATGAAAATTAGGAGATGCAATGTTAGCATACTCGCTCCAGCAAGGTAATTGATACCAGCAAGTGTAAAGAGCAATAATAGGCCAAGCGATGGGGCGAGAAAGAACCTACGTAACCAATCGGAAGTAGCATCGATCTCCCTAGCAATTGCTAGCCCTGGAAGGAGCGATACAGCCAAGACAAGCCATGACATCAATCACCTTCGGTGATTGTGAGCACTTCATCTCATCGCAGGTCGTTTGAAGAGGCAAGGCGTTTTCCGCCTATCATGCACCCAGTCATCCAACTACCTGATGAATACTGGGTTTTCGATTATACAAGGGGAATTGATCCTGATTTTCAATGTCCTTTTGCCTATCAAATCGGTAGATATGATGAGGTTAGGCCGGGTATGTATACACAGGAGATTTTCGAGGGGAAAAGAGAACTTCATGTGGGAATAGATATCGGAGCTCCAGTCGGTGAACCGGTCTTCGCATTCTCAGATGGTGTTGTTCATTCGATGGGGACCAATAGCGAAGATGGCTCTTACGGGCCGACAATAATCACAAAGCATTCACTCGATGGCAGAGATATTTGGGCATTACATGGCCATCTTTCTGTTGAAAGTTTAGAGATGGTAAAAGTTGGTCAAAGCGTGAGTGAAGGTCATCTACTCGCCACAATAGGAGATGAAGGAGTAAATGGAGGATGGCCTCCGCATCTCCATTTCCAGTTGTCCTGGGAAGAACCTGACGACAATGACATGCCTGGAGTAGTTGCAGTTTCAGAACGTGAATGGGCACTCGAACGATTTCCAGATCCAAGACTTGTACTCGGCCCAATTTACTGATTTATTTCGGAAAGGTGTTGCTTCAAGGAAGAGATAGGATCAATTGCAGAAGGGTCTTTTCCATGCAAAAGCGCTAATGCAATTGATAGCCAGTCCATCGTTATACAAAGATGGAGCAATGCTTCAACCAAACTAGCACCTTCACCTTGAATCCTCCATGCTTTTTCACTTGGACAATGTGAAACAAACCAGTCCATCCGCTGATGCACTCTTCGATGCATTCCATCCCAATTCACTAGAAGTACAGCCTGATTTTCAGATTGAGGGTCTTGGTCGGGACCAACTCCTCCCCATGCGACTATCTCATTGTGATTCATTTCGGGAAATGAATCAATTCGAGCAAATCGTGCTGAGTTTTCATTGAGTTGATTCTTGAATCTATTCAGGGCGGGCAAGAGTTCAGAAGGTCCAAGAATTGAAATCGGTGCCTCGATTAATTCAGCAGCAAGTAAGCAAATATCACCCTCGGGGTCAGCTAAGATATCACAATCACCCACGGCTAATTTCAATCTCATCAAAGCCTCGGAACCAAGAGTGTGTGGTAGAATTCCTGCATGTACCATCAATGCAAGTTGGCGGCTGAATAAGTGCCCGAAGGCAGAACGCGGTGGTTGTCCAGAAGGACATGAAATTAGATGCATATTCTCATGGAGTTCACACATTCCTGCAAGAACTCCTCCACTAGAAATCACGACAACAGTTCCACTTGCAGCAGCGGCTTCGGTTGCAGAAAGGGTTTCTTCGGTATTTCCAGAATATGATGTGGCGACAACTAGCCATGAAGAATCCCACCATTCTGGTAATTCATATCCTCTATGTGTTCGAACGGGTTTCTTCCCAAGGCGGTCTGCTATTGTAGAGATGAAGTCCCCCCCGGCAGCAGAACCACCCATTCCAAGGAATAGAACTCCTGACCAGTTCTGACGAATCGTACTAAGCCACGGAAGTAATTCCTCCCGTACGCATTCTTGACCATCTTCAATGTCATCCGCAAATTTACGGGTATAACCAATCATGTTTTCAGAATCGAGTGCAGTTGCTAAGCGAATGATTCCTTCTTCCATTTACTCACCGTCCATTCCCATGTATGGTAGACTCAACCATTCCCCATCGATGCGAGCAAGAAGAAGTTTTCTTCCAGTCACATGTTCGTAGGGCAGTCGAACCGCTTCCATCTTCCACGTATTTGGGTCGAGGAATTCCGCCACTGATGAATCCTCGCTGACAATCTCGATGTAATGTAGTTCATTTTGACGAAGGATTACTGTTGCGGCTTCCAAATCACGCCAAGATGCGCCAGTCCTTTCACGGCGCTCGATTTTTTCGAGAACCGCACCTTCTCCCGACCAATTTGATGGTCGCCATAATTCTCCTCGCCAGCGGATGATATCACCTAAGTCATATCCTGGTTTACGATAGAGAAGTGTTAGCCTCGTAAGGTCCGCTCCATCCTTTCTTCCAACGATCGAAGTAGTAGCTGCAATTTGTCCACCATGATTGCTAACGAGGTGGCGGCCCCATGCTCTAGCTAGTGCCTTAGAGCCAAGAACAACATCGTATCCTCCGGTGACCGGTCCTTCTGATGTGATGAAAAACATCGGGTCATCAGGCATCTCCTCGAGTAGTGTGTTAAGAGTGGCTCTTAAGACAAGAAATTCTTCTTCAGAAAGACGTCGTGCACTTGAACGAATCTGTACTGTTGCTTCGAAGTAATTACCTGCTTGGCGAGTACATGTTAAGCAGACTCCATTTGACATTCTAGCCCGCATCGTCTTTTCGTCAGTGTAGAGTAGGTCATCGATTATGCCCTCAATTTGGAGGTGGACCAAGGTATGTCTTCCATCAACTTCTTGTGCAAGTATTCCCAATTCAAGATCTTCGACCTCGACGTGGAATTCAACATTTCGTTGAACTAATTCATGCCATAAATCATCCTCTTCTACTTCGCACCATTTTCCTTGAAAATCAATTCTTCCACACCGTGCACACCGTGTCCATGGAACATTCTTGGGAACCTCTGCAAGTTTCACCCGTTCGCGAGTACATTTCTCACACATGCGGCCACTGTAGAGAGGTGGTGCAGCCCCGCACACAAGACAAAACTCACCACCAAGATCCATGCTATCTCATCCTTGTTTCAATCAATGCCGCTGTTGAATGATTCTATTCTTCACCTGCGGAAAGGGCTAGTTCTAGAGCATTTATTCTCGCTTCGAGGTCTCGACTTCGAGTAAGTACTGTCCAAGTCCAAATTCCAAGGGCGGTAATCATGCCAATATATGCAATTGCTAAGTGTGTCATTCCATTCATCTAGAAGCCTCCTCGTGCTTGTTTTGAAGTTCCTCGAGCAATAGTTCGAGGCGTGCAAGTCTCATACCTGCGATTACATGACCCAATACTAGAATCGTCATCGAGATAGCCCCTAAAAGGAGAACATACCCCATGTCGGTTGCAAGTGTTCCTTCGTCGGTTCCTATTACTGGACCAGGATGGCGCACCTGCCACAGCCTCGTTGCAACATAGGTTAGGGGAACAAGTACAAATCCGAAAAGACCGAATGAGGAGAAGGTATCTCTGGTTTCAATTCCGTCGGGCTGAGAACGCCTTCCGAGTACTAAGAAAAGTGCGAGGAGGGTAAGAATTCCGAATGTGTTGAGCCGGACATCTGTCCAATCCCAAGGAACTCCCCATTCTGCAGCCCCCCAAATACATCCTGAAAGAACAGCCATCAAACCCGTGGCAAGACCTGCTTCTGAAGCGGCGACCTGAAGCCTCCAACCCCATTCTCGACGCTTGAAGAACCAAGCGGCAGAACCGACAAAGAGCATAGCGAAGGATAGCATTGCAGCCCATGCACTTGGGACATGCCAGTAGAAGATTCTCTGTGCTGCAGGAGCTTCAAAGGCGGCGATTGAAACAGAAGGAACCCAAGTGAATCCAAGCCACAAAGTGAGCGCACAACCGGAAAGGCCGGTCATGGTGAGCACCTCGGAGAGTCGGGACATCAGTCTTAGGCCCGTAGGGCCTCATCCTTGAACCTCACTGTGATAAACGGTCTACAACAAGTGACCAAGGTAGGATTAGTAGTGGAGTCAACAGGCGAATCATCACTGCATTTGGACGCGATAAACTCAGTGTTGCATGAGAAAGGAGCCCGACGCAACCAGCGGTGAATACCCCGAGTATTCCCCCTGCAACAATTATTGTCATATCGAAGTGATTGATACTCGCCGATGCAAATATTGTGAGAATAATTGTACCTACAAATACTGCTGAAAGACCACTTGGTGGAATCGCTTTCATCGCTCTCCACCATGCATGTGACCTATTTTCTTGGAGCAGCCTGAACATGGGGTCGCCACAAAGTCCAGCAGCAAGCGATGGTGCGAGTATGTATGCCGTCTT
>Ga0208639_1002697_pt1 | contig 10168 bp, 7 predicted proteins | sample ETNtaG_33_FD_185772 | JGI IMG/M metagenome (GOLD analysis project Ga0208639, IMG submission 185772) | Marine microbial and viral communities from oxygen minimum zone, Eastern Pacific Ocean - ETNP201310SV76 (SPAdes) (version 2) | ecosystem: Environmental > Aquatic > Marine > Oceanic ...
TTCGCAGAATGGACGGATACTCAAAAAATGTTGTTCAGCCAGAAGTTCAGTTGGGGCCATAAGCGCAGTTTGACAGTCGTTATCCACCCCTGTGAGCAAAGCGATTAGAGCTACCACGGTTTTCCCACTTCCCACATCGCCCTGAAGAAGCAAGTTCATTGGTTCATTTCTTTCCAAGTAGTTCATGATTTCTCCGAGAACTCTTTTTTGCGCCTGAGTTAAATCAAATTTTAAAAGTTTGAGAAAATTTCGGATAGTTTCACCGCGAGTTTTAAATGGTTGCCCGCATTCCTCAATCTCTTGGTGCCTTTTTTTACATGCTAAGGCAAGTTGAAGTAGGAAAAATTCTTCAAAGATCAATCTTACTTGAGATGGATCCTGAAATTTTTCTAGAAGTTTGGTCGAAGCATCGCTAGGCGGGAAATGCGCTCTTTGAAGAGCTTCACTTCTAGAGGGAAATTTGTAGCGTCTTATTATTTTTTCTGGAAGAAACTCGTCAACAAGATTTTTATAGTTATCAACTACGTTTTTCATGATTGTCCGTAAAGACTTCAGGTGCAGGCCTTCGGTCGAATGATATACAGGAACGATACGGCCTATTTCTAGTGAATCTGAACTCTCATCTGATTGAATTTCAGTATTTGGATGAATTACTTCGAGTCCGCCGCCTCGTTTGTTTTGGGTAGGTTTCCCTGAAAAGATTAATTTTCTGCCTGCTTTTATTTTTTCTGTCATATAAGCTTCATTGAACTGAAACCATTTGACATGCACAAAGCCACTATCATCTTCCACCAAGGCCTCAAATATTTTTCTGCGGCGCCCAATGCGAATGGTCCCTGCATCAATAACTTTCCCGAAGAAGGAAACCGTTTCACCAGGAACAAGTTCGATGATTTTTTTTACCTGAGTTCGATCTTCATAGCGAAACGGAAGATAAAAAAGAGCGTCGGAAACAGTCTCCAAATTGATTTTTTTTAAAAGGTCAGCTCTTTTGGGTCCGACGCCCTTGATGAATTGGAGTGGGTCATCGAGGGATTTTTTTTTTGCTGCTGAGGGTTTTCCGCTCATCAGTTTGCTGGGCTAAGTATAATTATTGTGTGTGGGAGTGTATGTATGTTCTTTGGCAACATATTTTATAGCGCTATTAAATTGTGTTTAGCGAATACGTTTAAGACAAGTAAATATACTTTACTTACAAAAGGCGGTTTAATAAAAGTAAATTTGACATGGGTAGATCAGGGTTATACTCTTGGAATAGCGCAACGCAAGCAAAAACAGTTGATTAGTCCATGGTTGCGCAATTGAGACCATGCGAGGGTGAGTAGAAATGTAAGAATGGGTTTATTTTATGAATCTGGCAGACATAGCCGATGCGGTAAAAACTTACCATCCCAATGCGGACCTAGATATCATATGGGGCGCCTATATTTATTCTGCCAAGGCTCACCAGAATCAGCGCCGTCGCTCTGGAGTTGCTTATATTTCCCATCCTCTTGAGGTTGCGTTTAATCTAACACGATTGAGAATGGACGAGCAGGCTATTGCTGCTGGTTTATTACATGATACGATTGAAGATACCCTCCTAACAGCAGAAGAACTTCGAAGGTTTTTTGGTGACGAGATTTATCATTTAGTTGAAGGTGTTACCAAAATTAGTCAAATTCAATTTTCCAGTAAAGAAGAAAGCCAAGCTGAAAATTACAGAAAGATGATCCTCGCTATGTCAGAAGACATTCGTGTGGTCTTAATTAAACTTGCCGATCGAGCGCATAACATTAAAACTCTCGGTTCTCTTAGTTCAGGTGATCAACAGCGTATAGCACGTGAAACCCTAGACATCTTCGTTCCCATTGCTAATCGTCTGGGTATCGGGTGGATGAAAGATGAGTTGGAAGATGGCGCGTTCATGTACTTGCTGCCTGATGAACATGAATCGATTCGTGTCGAATTGGCTAGTGGCCAGAATTTGAGAGATTCCTATGTTAAAAAAGTTCGGGATATTTTAGAAAGCGAATTGATGACATCGGGAATTACCGGGACGGTGGTCGGGCGCTCCAAACATTTATACGGTATACATAAAAAAATGGAACAACAAGGAATTGAATTTAACGATTTATACGATCTTACAGGGTTGCGGATATTGACAACTTCCCTGAAAGATTGCTATTCAGTTTTGGGTCAAGTCCATTCACTGTGGAAGCCCATTCCTGGTCGGTTTAAAGATTACATCGCGATGCCTAAACCCAACCTATACCAATCTCTCCATACTGCAGTAATTGGTCCCGAAGGAGAGCGCGTGGAAGTGCAGATTAGGACTGAAGCAATGCACAGGGTTTGTGAGGAAGGAATCGCTGCTCACTGGCAATATAAGGAAGGGGAAAAAAATAAAAACCAATCTATGGCTCAGCAGTTGACTTGGGTACGTCATCTCTTGGAAACCCATAAAGAGCTTAAGAATCCAAAAGAATTCATAAGCTCCTTTAAGGTGGATTTGTTTTCAAATGAAGTATACGTTTTTACACCAGAAGGTCGTGTTATTCCTCTACAACGCGGGTCCACCCCAGTGGATTTTGCGTATGCGGTTCATACTGATATTGGGGATCATTGCTCAGCAGCCAAGGTCAATGGGAAAATAGTTTCATTACAATATAAACTGAAGAATGGTGATCGGGTTGAAATAAAAACTGCTAAAACTCAGAAACCTAATAGGCATTGGCTTTCATTTGTAAAAACATCTAAAGCTCGTGGTAAGGTTTTGCATTTTATCAACTCTGTTGAAAATGAGAAAAGTCTTAGTCTCGGTACGGCTTTGTTGCATAAGTGCTTGGCAGAATATGAAATTGACCCCTCGGAATTTTTAAAAGGAAAGGTTTTTGACGAGACACTTCGTTCAAGTGGATTTGCAAACCTTGAGAGTTTGGTAAGGAGTATTGGTTTAGGTAAAGTCTCAACTCATCAGCTAATTGATAAACTTTTACCTAGAGAAAAAATTGAGGAGAGGGAGAGAAAAGAAGCCGGCCGAGTAAAGCTACGTGAGAGGACTCCTGATCTGGCGGGAACTGTCAGCCTGAAATGTTTTGATGATGATGTCCTTTTACGTGTGAGCAAGTGCTGTCATCCGGTTCCAGGAGACCCCATCACAGGTTATATCACCCGTGGACGAGGGGTCACGGTTCATCACATTGATTGCAGAAATCTTCAATCGCTGGGGAGCGAACCTGAAAGATTCGTTGATGTTGTTTGGGGTGATCACGCTAAGGCGGCGCATTCTGTTCGTATTTCAATCATAGCCGAAGACAAACCCGGCCAATTGGCAGAAATAACTCGTGTCTTAGCTTCATGCGGTATTAATATTACCATCGCCAATATACGCCAAGGGTCCGACCAAAGGGCTAATTTCGATTTTTTCATTGAAGTAGATGACCTCGAGCATTTGAAACGGATGTTTTCGGAGGTTGCTAAAGTGCCTGGAGTTATCCAAGTGAATCGGGTCAAGGACTACCGTGTGGATAAAAAAGACAGGGAGTAGACAAACAAGAGGTTTAGGGTGGGACGTTCTAATAAAGAGAAAGCTTTGATAGAAAAACGAACGAAACGATCAAATTACTTTCACTACTTTTCCTGCCTTTAGGCATCTGGTGCAGACTTTCATGTTTTTTACGGAACCTTGATATTGTCCTTTTATTTTTTTGAGATTTGGGTTCCACCGGCGTCTGGTTTTATTGTTTGCGTGACTGACATTATTTCCAAAAAGAGGTCCTTTGTCACACACATCACATCGTTGAGCCATTCACTTACTCCTTAGATATACAAAATCGATTGTTTCACGAGAGGGTTGATGCTAACATACGGGCGAAATTGGGGCAAGTGATTTTGGATAAAATATGTTAATCACAAAACAGACCACTATTGAAGAGATAATCAGCTCTTGCCCGGAGACTGTACAATTTTTCAATGGTCTTCAGATGAGTTGTGGTAGCTGTTTTGCTGTCAAATTCGATACGCTCGAAAACGGGGCATTGATGCATGGCATGGATGTAAATGATTTAATCAAACGCCTTAACCAATTCATTTCTTCTTGCTCCACCAGTGCTGAACCTGATAATTAGAATTGACTGCGCAAAGACCTCCCATATATAAAAACGTACTGAAATGTGCCTCTTGGGAGGTTTAGTGGACTTTTAGGTGTGGCAAGATTTAAGTTATGCCTACATAAATAAGGAGTTAGATTGGTTTCAAAAGGTAGCCTGAACGCCTCGTACTTGAGGTTTAATCCAAGTTAGTCGAGGAACTTGGACTCAACTATGACATCTTTCAGGATTTTTTCGGCTAGCTCGTGACTGTCAACGTGGAAGCTTCCATTGGCGATTGCAGTTTTAATTTTGTTAACTTTATCAACCCTAATATCGGAAGAGTTTTTAACTGCTTCGTGAGATTTTTGGATGTCCTTAGCCTTTGAAGATAAAGCGATATGTTCGCCACCCTGGGCTCTGGGAGAGCCGCCATCTGTTTTAGCAGTCTTTTCTCCTGAAACCTTGCCCCGATCCTGAATTACTTTCCCTTTGACCTTAAAATCATTTCCAGGAATTTCCATAATGACACCTAATTTATTGTAAGCTATTGTAATCTATCAATTTGTTTTTTTGCTAGGGCCTTTGCCTCCACAGCTTACTTCAAGGCCAACATGCTAATTAATTTATCGGATATTAACTAAATAACTTAAGGTGTTTTTAAAAAAGATTTTCATGGTTTTTTATAAGACCCGATCTACATAAAATTACTGATAAAGTAGTTCTTTGTCAAGGTTTTCATAGTGTCAGGTAAAACTACCTCAAGTAATTAAAATTTAGACTCTCACTTAAGTTTAAGGAGGATTCTTGCAAAAGGTTCGTGGCACCCGTATTTGTATCTATTTCTGGAGTATGGCGGTTTTTCTATTTAGCTTTTCTGAGATGGTAAATGCGCAGTCTTATGCTAGGGAAAAGTATTCCAAGATCATGTGGAACTACTTAGAAGTGTTGTCAGGGTTCGGTCCACGGTATGTTGGAACAAAAGGGTATAGCAAAACACTACGATTGATAAGGAGTGTCGGAGCAGAGTTTGCAGATGAGGTTATAGAACATTCTTTCCTTGTCAAACAACATGGTGGCGGGCAGAGGCAAATGATTAATGTTGAATTTATTTTTCATGGTAATGCAGGAGGTCAGCCGGTTTTACTAGGAGCTCATTATGATACGCGTCCCTTTGCAGACCAAGAATCTGACCCCATATTACAAACCCATCCCATAATTGGGTCTAATGATGGAGGTTCTGGGACATCGGTTCTTTTAGGGCTTGCTCAGTATTTAAAAGAATACCCTGTAAGTCAACCAGTTCGCCTCATGTTTTTTGATGGTGAGGATTTTGGTCGAAGTGGGACGGGTGAAATGTTTCTTGGGTCTAAGCATCACGCTGATTACCTTAGAAAAACTTCGCAGAAAAATTGGCCGCTAGCAGTAATTATCGTTGATATGGTTGGGGATAAAGATCTTGAGATTTTCAAAGAGACTCATTCCATGGCTAGTGGTCCAAAAGTCTTAGATCGCATTTATAGTGTAGCCAAGCGGATAAATAGTTTTCAGTTTAATGAAAAAAGTAAACACACAATCCAAGACGATCATCTTCCATTCGCTAGGCTGGGCATACCTTCGGTTGTTTTAATTGACTTTGATTACCCATACTGGCATAAGCTTTCCGATACGTTAGATAAATGTTCATCTAGGAGTCTCAGCGCTGTTTTCTCAGTTTTGGTAAGAGTATTGTCAGAATGGTGACTGCCCGCAAACGGCGTTTACCGTAGAAATTCTTTCATCTTTTTTTTAGCTTCGAGATTTTCTGGTTCAATTTGAAGAATGATTTCTAGTTCCTGCTTTGCTTTTAACCTTTTCTCCTGGCGGATGTATATATCGTATAACTTCCAATGCATGGATAGAAAATTTACCCCATTGCTAACTGCCAAGTTATAAGCTTTTCGAGCTTCAACGAGACTGCCCTGATTGATATAGGCATTTCCTAAATTGAAATAGGCGACACCGAATTCAGGGTCCAGTTGGATAGCTTTTTCAAGGTGAAGTATAGCTTCTTCTGACCGGTTTAGTTTGTTGAGAACCGCTCCCAGGTTTGAATGTGCCTGAATGAAATTTGGGTATGCCTCGATAGCTTGTTTAAAGTGTTTTGCTGCCAGATCATATTTTTGCGTTCGGAAATAATATCCCCCTAGATTTGAATTGCCCTCAGGAAAGAAAGGGTTGAGTTTTGTCGCTTTTTCATATTCTTGGATAGCTTGGTTAGTGCGTCCTTGATTTTGGTATGCAGCACCTAAATCATAGTGAGCAAGCACGAAGGAATCGTCTAGCTTGAGCGCTGACAGGAATTCTGTTATCGCACGGCTCGTGTCACCTTTAACATATAGGTAGTAATTCCCTCTGTAGTAGTGAGCTTCCTTAGAAGTTTTATCTTCTTTTAAAAGATCAGTCAGAGATATTCTTGTTTTGGTATCAAGAAACGGTTTTATAAAGTTAATGGGCAGTGCTAGGTTGATTGACCGGCCTTCTACCGTGGCAATACCTACTACGTGGTTCTTTTGGTCTATGACTGGACCGCCACTGAATCCAGGTCCGAACGAAGTGGTTGTATAAATGAAAGGGAAACTGGGTTGGGATTGCGGGTGGACGCCTAAGACAAAACCAAAGGTTTGTGCAATCTTTTCATTTAGGTTATTTTTTTTAGTCCCCTCTGAAGGGTTAATATTTTCTGATAAAAACCCAAGCGCGCTTAGGGAATTGAAATTTTCAAGCTTGTCAGAATCACCCATTTCCAAAGTCGAGTAGGCACCCTTGGGTAGTTGCAGGAGCGCAAAATCCTTAGCGCGGTCAACTTTTAAAATAGATTTCACTTGTACTCTGTCACCGTTGAACATGGCAGCTTCAATAGAGACGGCATCGAGTAGCACATGATAGTTAGTGACTAGGACCCCTTCAGGTTTAACGATGAACCCTGTTCCCGTGCCAAGTATTTCTCCTGCGGAATCTTTTGCAATTAGAAGAACAACTGCACTTTTATTGACTGAGTTAGCTTGAATAGAATGGGCAAAAATAGCCGATGTTGCCCAGAAGATTAAAAATAGGACTAGATTTTTTTTGATTTTAAAGGAAGGCATTGTCTATAAAATGACCTAATGGCAAAAGAGCTATAGGGATGTTTTGATGGTACAGGTATTTTAGGGTTTGATCCAATGAATTTTAGCTTTGTGTTTAAAAATAAAAGTTTACATAAACAAGTAGGGCTAAGGGTAAAAAAATGCCTCCCCGAATAGGGGAGGCAAAGGTGTTCTATAAAGCTTTACTTTACCGTAACAGTAACCTTTGAGGTAATTGCAGGGCTGTAGGGAACATGCCCACCATTTGCAAACAGAGCACGAATTACATGTTTGCCAGAACCTAGTTTCAATTCCTTGCAGGTGGACCCATCGCCCATGTGAACATGGTTGGCGTCTTTACCTATTTTTTGACTTAGATCTTTAGGAAGATCAACATCAATAAGAAGGTGGTGATGTCCTTTTCCAGCGTTAACTCCTTTTTTAGCTGGTTCTACCTCAACTCCATGAACTTTCATACATACTTTTACCGGACTAGAAACTTTTGCGCCGTTTGGCGGTGCTGTAATCTTTACCGACTCATTAGCATAAACTGTGGATGTGCTGAAGACGATCAATATAACTGCTAGCACAAACCATTTCATTGAAATATTTTTCATAAACCAAGAATTCCTTTCTAATGTTTTAGGTTATTGCAAAGATTTTCTATTTCATTCATAGAGCAAACGTGAAAAAGTCAAATTAAATAATTCTATAAAAATTTGTGGTGACTGATCTGACTCCGGACAGCTTAGATGTGTAAATAGCTTTAAAAGGTTTATTTTTTTAAAATTATTTTTAATACGGGGTTAGCTGAATTAGAGGGTATCGCTAGTTAAATGATAGTACTAGTTCAAAAAGTTTTTTGTATGTGATTTGCTTTTTGTAATAGGAAGTATTTCCCTTGACATCGAAAAGAGAGTCCCATAACCTTAATAAATTCATTTATATTTGAGCTTTTTATTAGAAATTCGAGAACATTGCTAAGGTTTTTCTGATGGCTTTTTGTTTATACAATCAGGAGGTTTAAATGGTAGTTACTGGAGATTGCAGACTCCTTCACACGTGCGAAATGTGTGAGTTTAATAATGAAACAGATTGTAAGGCAGATAAAAACGAACATAACCGCTGGTTAGTCAATAAGCGGATGGGGGATATTAAATTCAAGCTTATTGTGGGAAGCAATAAGGGGGGCGTGGGTAAAAGTACCGTGACTACTAACCTTGCAGTAGCACTGGCTGAAAAAGGTTATAAGGTAGGGTTAGCCGATGCCGATCTTCATGGACCTAACATCCCAAAGCTCTTGAAAGCGGAAGAAGTTCGCTTACGGTCTACTGATGAAGGAATTGATCCTTATGAAACGAGCAATGGGCTCAAAGTTGCTTCCTTGGGATTCTTGATTGAAGATCCCAACATGCATATCGCATGGCGTGATGCGGTAAAGTATGACTTTATTATTGAGCTGTTGGGCAATATCCAATGGGGAGAGTTGGATTACCTTTTAATTGACTTGCCTCCAGGGACGGGTAACGAACAAATTACTATCATTGACTTTATAGGTGATGTGGATGGCGCGGTGATAGTCACAACCCCGCAGGAACTAGCCTTGTTGGATGCTAGGAAGATGATTTCATTTGCCCGTGATAGTAATGTTCCTATCGTTGGCGTAATAGAGAATATGAGTTATTTTATTTGTGATGCTGGAAAGAAATATCATATTTTTGGTGAAGGCGGTGGTAAGAAACTAGCTGATGAACTCGTGTTACCTTATTTGGGTGATATCCCTCTTGATGGTGATATTGTTGCTAATTCTGACCGTGGCGAACCTGTAGTTATGTCGCAACCAGATTCCCCAGCGGCTAAGGCATTTTTACAATTAGCTGAGAATTGCCACAAGTTTCTGAACCCGGAAGAAGTGAAGGCTGGTTGAGAAATTGATTAATTACTTAAGATGAAATGAGTTTCAAAAAAATATCCAGAATTCACTAGGATGTGGTTTGGCAAAGGCATTTTCGTATACGCCAATCAGCTAAAGGATGAATTTCGGTCCGTTTCATAGGTCTTCATAATTAGATTCTACTTCATGTATTTTTCTTTACTCCAGTCATTTAAAGTTTTTAAGGTCTCAACCATTATTTGTCTTTTTGGACTGTTTCCTTCCTACACGTATGCCGAAACAAAAGAGCTGCGTCCTCACTCTAATAATCCTATTTTAGCTCTAGTTGACGGAGAGCATCTCACTCTAGAAGATTTAAAGAACTCCCAGATTCATGATGTTATGGTTCAGTTGTATCAAATTCAATCGCAAGCCTTGAAGGAAATAGTCCTTGCTAAGCTTGCCAAAAACCACCCCGAGTTAAAGTTAGAGAATGAGGTTCCTTTACCCAGCGAGGGTGATGTTGTTCGTTTTTACGAAAACACACCGGGGATTAAAGAGATGGGTACGTTAGAGAAAATGCGAAGGGAGGTCACAGACTACCTTAAAAAAACTTTTCGTAATACCTACATCGAAAACCGATACCAGTTGGCAATTAAAAAAGGGTGGGCTAAGGTTTATCTTCAACCTCCGCTCGAATTCAAATTGAAAGCTAAACTCAGTACAGCGAAACTCTGGTTTGATGAAGATGATGGTTTAACTAGAAAAGTTTTTCTTTTAGAGTATTCGGATTTTCAATGTCCGTTTTGCAGAAGAGTTCAAGGTACCTTGAATAAGTTACGTGAGCAGTATTCCAAAGAAGTTCAATTTGGTTATCGACATTTTCCTTTAGATTTTCATAAAGAAGCAAGATATATGGCTGAGTCGGTTGAATGTGCCCGAGAACAAGGGAAGTTTTGGGAATTGCAAAAACTTCTATATGCTGATGGCGACTCCGTTTCAAGGGGAAAACTTCATCAGTATGCAAAGAAAGCGGGAGTTAAGAATGCACGGCGCTTTCAGGCCTGTCTTGAAGAAAGAAAATATAAAGATAGAGTCCTCAATGACCTAAAAGAGGG
>Ga0208639_1002712_pt1 | contig 10133 bp, 11 predicted proteins | sample ETNtaG_33_FD_185772 | JGI IMG/M metagenome (GOLD analysis project Ga0208639, IMG submission 185772) | Marine microbial and viral communities from oxygen minimum zone, Eastern Pacific Ocean - ETNP201310SV76 (SPAdes) (version 2) | ecosystem: Environmental > Aquatic > Marine > Oceanic ...
TTTCTTCATGGTTCTTTCAAGCCATAATGTTTGTCTGTATCCAACTTCACCTTCATCACGATCTGGTCTAGCAGTTCCAAGTGTGACTACAACAACATTATCATCTAATTCATTAATTGTTTGAAATGGAAAGTATTTCTTAAAATGTAAATATCCAGTATTTCTATAATCGTGATTTCCACTGACACATATGATTTTTTTAACATTAATTTTTGAAATTAATTCTTTACAACCTTCATATTCTTCTTTAAGACCCTCATTGGTCAAATCACCAGTAATTATTACAGCATCAGGAGATAACTCGTTTACCTCATCAATAACTTGATTGAAAATATCATCACGAAATTGTGCCCCAAAGTGGATATCAGATAATTGAACAATCTTCATACAATAAGATACAGATTAGTTGATTTAAGAATTTTCAACATAATTAAGAGAGATTTTATTTTTTTGTAGGAGTATTTGATAATCCATTTTTTATTATTTCTAATGCCTCATTAGTTTTTTCAGGTTTTGGCAATTGAATCATAAAAATTTTTTCAGGATGATCTGTAGAAGCGATGGCAAGCATTGTGTTTTTAGCAAGTGATTCAAAAAATTCAAGATTTTCATTTGCATTAATTAAGATTTTTTCATTTATTCCACCTTCTGAAAATGTAAGCAACATTTCAACAAAAACATGTCCCAATCCATCTTGTAAAATATTTAGATTTGTATCTACAGACAATGGTTTACCTGCAACTTTATTTAACATATCATCAAACTTTTGACCTTCAAATCCAATACACGGAACATTCTTTCCTTCAAAATCTTCAACGGAAAGATCTTTATGAGAATTTTTCAATAATTCATTTAATTCGTTGTTTGACAATTTATTTCCTAGATAGTTTTGGGATTACATAATCACCAGCTTTTACCAAAAATGGCGTGATAAATGCAGTTATTATTGCAATTACCCCTATCAATGGGAACAAAAATGCACTGACAACCCCAGCATCAACACCAACCTTGATTATTACAATTGAGAATTCTCCTCTTGGAGCTGCAAGAGTAAAAGCTGAACGAAGCGCCTTTGGTTTTGACTGTTTCAACATTAGATTTCCTAATAGATTTCCTCCCAGTTTCATGCCTAGTGCTACAGCAATGAGTGCTATTGCAATGAAAATGTAATTTTCTAATTGACTTACATCCATTAAAGCACCTACTGAAACAAAGAAAATTGCAACAAACATGTCTTTTATAGGACTGGATAAAATTTTAGAAACTTCTGCAGATTTTGATTCAGCTACAAGTACACCTGCAAGAAATGCACCAATTGCAACAGACAATCCTACGATATTTGCCAATAATGCATATCCAAAACACACACCCAATACACTAAGTAATAAAATTTCTCGATTTTCAGCACTTGCAACTTTATCTATTAATTTTGGTACTGTACGTATTCCTACAGTAAATGTTCCAACGATCAAAACAGTAGCAACAACTACAACAGCAATTGCACCTTCAATAGATACAGTGCCAGCCAATGCAATTGATTCTAATGATGCAATTAGGATTACAGCAATTACGTCTTCCACAATTAATATTCCCAAAACAAGAATAGAGGATTCTTTTTTGATCTTCCCAGTTTCCTCTAAAACCTTTACAATTATTGCAGTACTGCTAATAGATAATGCGGCAGCTAAGAATAATGAATCCATGAATCCCAAACCAAGTAGAGTACATGCATAAAATACAGCTATTAGAGTTAAGAACAAGCCAAGCGAACCTACTAAAATTGAAACTTTTCCAATAGAACGTATTTTTGCAAATGGAAATTCTATCCCAATTACAAACAAAAGTAAAATAACACCGATTTCAGCAAAAACATTAAGGGCTGCAATATCAGAAAGTATTCCTACTGCATCACCAGTTTCAACAGTCCCGCTTTCAGGAAGAAATGATGTCCAAAGAGGGGAGAGAGGACCAATTAACATTCCTGCAAAAAGATAACCAATGATTAACGGTTGGCGTATCTTGAAAAATGCAAGAGTTACAATTCCTGCAAGAATCATTATCACTGCCAAGTCAGTTACAAAGGTATCATGAGGCATCTGTAAAGGATTGATTTTATCAACCAGACTCCAAATTCCTCCTTCTATAGAGCTTTGACCATCTCCACTACCTAACTGAAGGAAAATGTTTTGCATCTATCTATAGTGTTATAGTGAATTTAAAACGATTTTCAGGATACGGCTTTATTTTAACAAATTTTTCACTATAATATCTGGGATGATGATCAGAGTGTCTGATTAATGAGGAAATAAGCTCTGGGGTATCTGACCAGAAATGGTTATTTCAGTAGAACCTTCGGTATATATCGTACCGTACCATACGGTATACATGATACAATGCGAATATTGTAACAGAGGTTTTATTGAAAGCCAAAACGGATTAGCTGAGAAAACATTTCATCAGTTATTACATGACCCAGAGATTATCAACAAATAATCCTGCTCGTTTTTCTTTTTTCATACCGCACTTTTTAAACCAGCAATGTAACTTCAGATGTAATGGCAGTGAGAAAGACTATAAAAAAACAACCTGTCAAAACAAAAAGAGACCCAAGTCCAGCACAACTATTCAATAAAGTAAATGCAGTTTCAGAATCAACAAAAATATTATCAAAAGAAATCAAAGGAATGGCCAAAATCTTCAAAGAAAATCAAAGAATTCTAGTTTCAATGAGTGACATGATGGAATCATTAAATGTAGCAATGTCACAGATGCAAAAACAAGCAAAACAGATTAACATTATAGAAGAAGATACACAGAAATTATTTTCTGGATTAAATCAAGTAAGAGTACATGAAAAGTTCATTACAAAATTAAATAAGCAAACAGAAGATATCGATAAAAAAATTGGCAATATGCCAAAAACTGATGAGGTAATGAGAACAATTTCAGAGAGTAAAGAATCCATAAAGAATAACTCTAAGATGATTATGAAGATTGCAAATAGAGTAGATGAAGTAAAAGAGAAAATGGATGAAGTACCGGCAAAAACAGAAGGAAATATTTCATCACAGATTGAAGAATTGAGAGAGAGCATCAAATCAATTACTAACAGAACAGGCGATATAGGAAAAGATATGTCTAATCTGAAAAATGAAATTGGCGGCATAGTTTCAAATCCAAAAATTTCCTCATTGATAGGAGATGGAATGAAGACATTCAAATCTGAAATTGAAGAAAAGATATCAAATATTTCAAATATGATTGATCATTCAGACAAAATTGCCTCAGAATTCCATCAAAAAACTGACAAAGTTATACAAGAATTACACGGTGTGAAAGGAGTCACGAATAAGGCTTCAGATGATAGTTCAAAAGAGGTTATGGCGATTCTGAAATTAAATGAATATCAATCAAGCATAAGAATGCAAGCTGAATCAAAGTATGGAGACATTAAAGATGTTGAGAAAATGGCAACTCAGACAACTGAATTAATTAATTTATTTGATAAACTCTCAATTGAAACAGACGATAAAATTCCTTTACCACGTGAAGTTAGACAATGGGCAGTAGGTAAAATTTTTGACTGTGCAGATAGATGGGAGTTAAGATTTTCAGAAGTATTTTCCATACTAATGGATAATTTGGGAAAAGAGTTATTGAAAGAAGCAATAAGAATTCCACAGGTTAGAGATATTTTTGGAATTCGTGCAGTTGATGAAATTAGAAGTGAATTGAATATTTCTTAAACATCTTGTGAAACATCATATTCTTGCATTTTTTGTTTCTTCTTGTTGAGAACTGCAAATATTCCTAATATTGCTGCAATCCAAATAGAACTGAAAATTATATTCGAAAAACTGACATACATGTAGGGAATAGCATCAGCAATATTTTCTTGAATAAGTACAGCACGACTGTTAATATCCAACATTCCAGTATGATATGCAGCACTATCTGTAGGTACTGCAGCAATTTTTTCTGCACTGATTAGCATAGTATCAAGATCACCTTGGATTCTTGCAAAGTTAGTAGAATCAGTTGGGAAAATCCATACAGGGTTTCCAGTTGCAGGTAAATTTGCTTGGATTGAATTAATATCAGCAATGATTGATTGAGGATCTGATGTTGCTACAATTCTATCTAAGAAGCCAACAGATTGATCTAGTGGGTATACATCATTGGCATAACCGGTAAATGCCATGTAACCTCCAATTATGATTATTGCAAAGATTCCTCCAAGTGCAAGTTTATAGAAACGATTAGCCATTTTTTCTTCCTTTGTTATTTTATGTTTCATAGATCGTGGTCTTTTATATCTTGTATGTGAGAAACTGAGCCATGAGATGTAAAAGAATCCAACTGCCTGTAAAGCAATGATAGGCACGAAGATTGGATTGTTTGAAAATATTGCTATGAATATTCCAAGTATTCCATAGACAGCAAAGAACATTTCAAGTAAAGTGGTTTTTGAGAATGGCAAATTGTATGCTTTATCTCTCCAGTCATCATCATTTTTGACAATTCCATACTTTGGAGTTCTAAGAAATTCATTCTTTTTTCCAAATACACCATCAAATACTGCCACAGTGTTATTTACAGACATTCCAATTGAATAAACAAGAAGATACGGCAGCACTTTTGCTTTGGCTTTCCAATCATTTTTGTACATTTTATGAATAACAAGTAGATATGCGCCAGGGCCCATAGCAAGATATGTTGCAAGAGTTAATGCAGGTAAGAAGCTAACAATGTAGAGATTTACTTCAGATGCAAGAAGTATTGGAAGAGTGATAAATTGTATTAACATTAATGGAAAAACAATATGTCTAGTAAGTTGAATAAATGCTTGGAGTTTTGTATCAAATGCTATTTTTCTTTTAACTAAAATATCTCCAAGTAATTTTACAGCACACTGTATAGAACCTTTAGCCCAACGAAATTGCTGTCTTTTTGCACCATTCATTTGAACTGGAAGTTCAGCATCAACTACTATATCAGGTAAGAATAAACATTTCCAGCCTTTCATTTGTGCCCTATAACTAAGATCTAGATCTTCAACAAGAGTTGCAGTATGCCAACCACCTGCATCATCAATGCATTCTTTTCTCCAAATACCAGCAGTTCCATTAAAATTCATAAATAGTTTAGAGTTGCTTTTTGCTTTTTGTTCTACTAAGAAATGAAAATCTAAATTTAGTGCTTGAGCTTGTGTAAGAGCAGAATAGTTTTCATTGATATGTCCCCACCTACATTGAACAAGACCAATGTTTGAGCTTGTAAAATGAGACATTGCTTTTTTTAGATACCAATCTGGCGGAATGAAATCTGCATCGAAAATTGCAACAAATTCACTTTTAGTAGATTTCATTGCGTGTTTTAAAGCACCAGCCTTGTATCCAGTTCGTGTTCCTCTACGAACATGTTCAATATCAAATCCTAAACTTTGATATTTTTTTACAGTGTTTGACATTGTTGTAACAGTATCATCATCTGAATCATCTAACACCATGATTCGCATTTTGTCTTTAGGATAATCTTGTTGACATATTGCATCAACTAATCTTGTCGCAACATATTTTTCATTATAGATTGGTAATTGAATGGTAATTGTTGGTTCGCCAACCTCAATTATAGAATTATCCTCCTTTCGACGACTTGATAAAAAGGCGAGATAATAGAAATTACAAGTATAGCCAATAATCAAAATTGCACAAAATATGAAGATTTGAAATACAAATTGAGTGAATGGATTACCTTCCAATGTTACCACTTTGAAACTTGTATCGGTGCTATATATCTGAAATTAAAAAAATTACTTTTGTTCAAAGATTTTGATGGCTTTTGGTGGACAAACACCCTCACATGCAAGACAGAAGATACAATCAGGTTCTTTTGACATCAATGGTTTCTTTTCAGATGCAGGGTGTCCTGAAAAATCACCCCATTCGTAAACACCTACAGGACATGCATCAATACATGCACCATCAGCTACACAAATATCGAAATCTACAGAAACAAATTCTCCCCAAACACCAAGAGTTTTGTTTTCAGTTCCAACTCTACCCCAAGTTTTAATCTCATATCCACTTTCAGCTTCAAATGATGGAGATTGTTTCATTTTTGATTTGTAATCAACATCAATTGGACCAGGTTTTGCACCATCTAAGACTTCAACAGATGATTCATCAAGTTCTTCTATTTCTTCTTCAGAAGCAACTTTTGGTTTTGGTTTTGCATTAAGAACAATCATTGCTAACGGTGTTAATTCTTCTAAACGTTTGATTGATTCTTTTTCAGAAATTTTTTCAGTTTTAATTAATGCTGCGCGGAATTTTTCTTCAAGTATTGTATTACGTAAAATAGTATCAGTTACCATTTTTGCAAAATGGTCAGCCTTTTTTCTATAATCTTTTAGCCAATGTGGATCACCAAATTTTTCAATAGGCCAAATTTGATAAATTATATCAACAACATCACCAGTTACAATTTCAACTGTAACATTCAAATCAACTTTTTCATATCCTTTTGCAAATTGATCAGACATGTTTTCTTCAGACCAATTGTATGTAGCAAAAATTCTATCTGCAAAAATTTCCATTTCAAATGCTTTTTTCAAACCATCATGAATTGATTTAATTTCTAATGGATCGTCTAATTTGAAAGGTAAACGATACAATCCTAGTTTAAATCCGTGTAATGGATATACACCTCTTTTTACAGTAGCTGATTCCATAGTGTAAACTCGATCTTTGAGTAACAGAGACATTTACCTTGAATCAAGTTTATTTATTTAAAAACGTTATCTAGTAAATTTTGAAAAAATTTCTCAAAAACTGAATAATCATTCATGAATAAGGCAATATCATTTTTAAATACGATATAAGGTGAAGAGACTGCTTGAAACTAAACAAAGTCGCAATAGTGAGTAAATTTGGATCAAAGATTTCAGAAGATGCTGCAGAAATGATTTCAAAAAAACTAATCACAAAAAAGATCAAAGTTTACACAATAGCACCTGTCAATGTATCAGGTGCAGAAAAAGTTGAATCCCTTGAAGAATTGTCAAAAATTAAATTAGATTTGGCAGTTACATTAGGAGGAGACGGAACAACATTACGAACATTTAGAAATCTTCGAAATGAAACTCCAATTTTAACAATAAATGTTGGAGGGAATCGTGGAATTCTTTCAGAGATAACACTTGATGATTTTGATGATGCAATTACTGCAATTGGAAAAGATCAGATTTGGTTAGATAAAAGAACAAGAGTTGCTGCATCATGTAACGGTGAAGAATTTGCACCAGCATTAAATGAAGTTTATGTTAATCGTAAAAATTTAACAAAAACAGCAGAATTTGAAATAAAATTTCAAAATGATACAGTGAAACAGAAAATGGATGGAGTGATAATTTCAACACCGAGTGGTTCAACAGGGCATTCTTTTTCAATTGGAGGTCCATTATTACATGAGAGTTTAGATGTATTGATTATTACACCAGTTGCGCCAGTACACAGATTACCATCAATTGTAGTACCAGATGAGAAAATTGAGATAAATTGTTCGCATGATTGTAATATAGTAATGGATGCACAGATGATAAAATCATCAGAATTTGATCAAAAAATTACAATTAAAAAATTCAAAAAGCAAGCAGTTTTTGTTAGATTAAAGAAAAAAGGTCTAAGACAAATGAATAAACTTGGTTTTTAAAATTTTAGATGCTACTGCATTTTATGCAGGAATACCTTTTGTTTCTAATGATTCTTTTATGACAACTAGTATTGTGTATGAAGAAGTACAACATATCAAAGCGAAACAAGGTGCTCTTGAAATGTTACAACAAACAAATAGACTTCAAATTAGAGATCCAGATGAAAAAAATATCAATGTTGTAAAAGAAGCTTCAATAAAAACAGGAGATAATACAACAATTTCTAAACAAGATGTGTCAATTATTGCATTAGCATTAGAAAATGAAAGTGAATTGATTACAGATGATTTTGCAGTTACAAATGTTGCAAAACATCTAAAAATTCAAACATCTTCACTTATGACTAAAGGAATCAATACAGTTGGAAAATGGATTAGCTATTGTTCAATGTGTGGAAAAGAGTTTTCAAAAGAAAAAGAATGTCCCATATGTGGAAGTAAATTAAATAGAAAATTAATTAAAAAATCAATCTAAGATTCATGCAAGGTTTTTTGTGATGATTTTTTAAAATTTTTGTTCTTATTTTGTAACATTTTTTTAATTTTTTTAGCTTTTGCTTCACCTAATCCGGGAGTTTTTGCAAGTTCAGTTGTAGATGCACATAATACTTCAAGTGGAGTTCCAAATTTTTCTAATAAACGAATTGCTGACTTTTCAGCCACTCCAGGAAGACTGCATAAAACAGAAAGTTGTTGTTTTTCTATATTATTTGATTTTTTAATTTTTTTAAGAAAAGGTCCTTTTGTTAGCTCTTTTCTTGTAGAAAGAGACACTAAGAGTTTAGCAGTATGTGTTGCACTAGGAGTAGGAATAACTGGAATTTTAAATTCTAATGCAACAGTAGATAACGCACCATAGAATATCAATGGATTATCAGTTAACTCTTCAATTTCATCCACATTTCCCTCTACTAATAAAATTGGATGTTGATAGTGTTCAGTTAATCTACTACATTGATCAAATAATCGACCATCAAATATGGAAGAAAGCAAGTCACTGATTGTTTTTCTCTCAACTATTGTTTCTGGAGCAACAATATAATCACCTATTGGGAGTGTTTTAATTTCAGTTTTTACTCCGATGGCAGACAAAAGTTTTGGAATACCACTCTTTTTTTCTCGTTCGTCAACTATAATTCGTAGTTCTTCAATTTTCACAATTATCTAATTCAGTCTATGTTAAAATTTGTTAAGGTACTATGATGAAGGTTTGTCATTACTAGGAGGATTTGGATTTTTCAACATTTCTTGGATTTTTTGTTCTTGCTCCTGTAAACTTGTTTTGAGTCGTTCTTCTTGTTTTGCTAAAACAGTAGATTTTGTTTTAGATAATTCTTTTTTCTCTTCTAATTCATCTATCAAAGATTTTTTATCAGATTTTATAAGAATTGAACCAGCATATTTGAAAACTTGATCACCATCTGATGCTTTTTTTAGTTCTTCTAATGCTCTATCAGATTCTGCATTTTCCATCTCAACTTGTTGCTTTTGCATCATAATTGATTGTAAATTTTGTTGAGACTGTTGCATTTTTCCAATTTGCTCTTGTAACCAAGGAGGCATTTGTTGTCCTGCTGACATGATTTAGAATTTATTATTCTTCTATTATACCTTTACAGAGTTTATGGTATCATATGATGCCTGTAACAAGCGTAATGTTGAATTTAGATTTGCACGCAAATGAGGTAGATGATGTGATTCAAGTTCAATTACAATTTCTTTATCAAGAGAAATTTTTGTTTTTGTAGGATTTTCAGGATAAAATTGATTATCAGTGTTTATGGATTGATAAATTGAAGAATTTTCTTTTTCCGAATTAAATTGAATTTTTGCACTAAAGCTTAACGTCATATGCAGTGCCAGCTATTTTTATTCCACATTTCTTGCATGCCCATATTCCAACCACTTCACGAACTATAGAGCCTCCACATTCAGGACATTTTCTTTTACTCTTCATCAAATGATGAACTTGAGTAAACTGTTTACGAATTTTAATTCCATATCGTGGTCCGAGTCCTTTTAATGAAGATTGTTTTTTTGCCATTCTAATTATCACTTTGTTTTGATTGTTTTATAATCTCTCTTATTTGACTGCCAACTTTCACAGATGTTTCAGCACATTTGATTAATTCTTCTTGAGTGAATCCATCAGAACCACCTTTTTGAAGTGCAACCACGTTTCCATCAGAATTAGATGTGATTGTAATTCGTGCATCCATTATACCCCATTCTTCAATAGTAGGATCAACCACAATGTAGTCATCTATTTTTGCCATTGTTACAGATACAGGCAATGTTGTAATAGGAGGTTCAGTAAATTCACCTTCAATTTTAACAGGTGCATCATCTTGCATTTCATATTTAGGAATCTTACACGAATTGATTGCAGCAGTTGATGCATAAGAACATGCATCAAACAA
>Ga0208639_1002713_pt1 | contig 10131 bp, 9 predicted proteins | sample ETNtaG_33_FD_185772 | JGI IMG/M metagenome (GOLD analysis project Ga0208639, IMG submission 185772) | Marine microbial and viral communities from oxygen minimum zone, Eastern Pacific Ocean - ETNP201310SV76 (SPAdes) (version 2) | ecosystem: Environmental > Aquatic > Marine > Oceanic ...
TTAAGCTGATATTGCGTTCCTTTAGTTCTGTATATTATGTTATAATATAAACTAATATGTTTTTTGCAAATGGAATAAACTTGATATTCGTTTAGATGTTGAAATTTTGAAAAGAATTGGAGGAGTGTAGTTATGTTAAAGACCATTGAGGGAAAGAAGTTGTCTGATGAAATTAAGGCAAAAGTAAAGAAGGATGCAGCAGAACTTAAAGGGAATGGTGTTGATGTCGGCCTTGCCCTCATACTCAGCGGTAATGATCTGGCATCAAAACAGTATTTCAATTCAATTCTAAAAGCTGCTGAAAAGGTTGGGATAAATGTATATGAACACATTTTATCCCCGGATGTATCAATTAACGAAATTTTGAATCTGGTCAATTCTATAAATAAAGATGAAAGAATGAATGGCCTTTTGGTCTTTTTCCCTTTGCCCCACAGGGTTAATGCAAGAAGGGTTGTAAATGCCATTATACCTGCAAAGGATATAGATGGTTTAGGGGCAGTCTCTGTAGGGAGGTTGGCAGCCGAGGAGTCTACATTTCAACTATTCCACGACGACTTGCATGCAACATTAACCGATGAAAGTCGTATACTAAGTGTTTCTAATTTCCTCCCATGTACTCCATTTGGTGTTATCAGGTTACTTAAATATTCCGGGGTTACGATAAAAGGGAAAAATGCTGTGGTTATCGGAAAGAGCCTTGCCACCGGTAAGCCTCTTTCTTTAATGTTACTTGCTAAAGAAGCAACAGTAACCACATGCCATAGATCAACACATGATCTTGCGTTTCATCTGAAAAATGCTGATATTATCTGTTCAGCCACAGGTGTAAGAAATCTCATTAAAGGGGATATGATAAGTGATGGAGCTGTGGTTGTTGACATAGGAGTCAGTGTGTTGGGTGATGGTAAGATCGTTGGTGATGTTGACTTTGAATCTGTTTCTAAAAAGGCATCTATGATAACACCGGTTCCCGGTGGTGTAGGTCCTGTTACTATAGCTATGCTGTTAGAGAATACTGTAAGATCTGCACAGAGGAGTGAATTGCTTACAGTTTAATCTTGTATCAAAATCACGGGCTAAAGTTATTACTCTATTCTAACCGTTACGCCTCTTTCAGCTAAATAATCCTTTACTTCAGAGACTTCATATTCTTTAAAATGAAATATAGAGGCGGCTAATGCTGCATCGGCCTTGCCTGTAGTAAATACATCATAAAAGTGTTCAAGTTTTCCCGCGCCGCCGGAAGCTATAACGGGTATTTCCAGACTCTCGGAAATTGAACTTGTAAGCTCCAGATCAAATCCATCCTTGGTACCATCACAGTCCATACTCGTAAGGAGTATTTCACCGGCGCCTCTTGATTCTACTTCCCTGGCCCATTCAATAGCGTTTTTGCCGGTAGGGGTGCGTCCTCCATTTATGTACACCTCCCATCCATCACCTTCTCTTTTAGCATCAATGGCTACCACGATGCATTGACTGCCGAAACGCCTTGATGCTTTATCTACAAAATCAGGATCTTTTACGGCGGTAGTATTTATGGATACTTTGTCTGTGCCGGCATTCAGGAGATCCCTGATGTCTTCAATAGTGCGGATTCCACCGCCAACCGTAAGTGGCATAAAAACTTCTTCTGCCGTATGCCTGACTACGTCGAGAATAATGTTCCTTTTCTCATGTGAAGCCGTAATGTCGAGAAAGACCAGTTCATCTGCACATTGCTTGTCGTATAACTCCGCAATCTCTACAGGGTCTCCGGAGTCCCTTAATTCCAGAAATCTTGTTCCTTTTACCACTCTGCCATCTTTAACGTCAAGACATGGTATGATGCGTTTTGCTAACATATGTATTTTGTTTTTTTAAATAAATGTATGATAATTAGTAAAGGTAACAGTTATGGTTACCAGCCCGACCCGTCCGAACGGATGCCGGGCGGGCAAGCATTTCCGCCAAAAAACTTGTCGGACAAGCTGGCGGGGGAGGCTGAAAGGGAATGTCCTATTTAAAAATCTTTTAAAGGGCTGCTGGCATTAGCATATAATTTTTTGGGTATCCTGCCTGATAAATGTGCCAGACGGCCTGACTCACATGCCAGCTTCATCGCCCTGGCCATTTTGACAGGGTCTTTTGCCAGAGCAATACCAGTATTCAACAATACACCCTCACAACCAAGTTCCATGGCGACAGTCACATCAGAAGCGGTACCTACGCCTGCATCAACTATAATGGGTACGCTTAGTGTTTCGAGAATGATCCTTATATTATTCGGGTTTAAGATTCCCTGGCCTGAGCCTATCGGAGCACCTGCAGGCATGACGCTGGTTGCACCTGCATCCTGAAGTCGTTTAGCCGCTATTGGGTCATCAGAGGTGTAAACAAGAACGGTAAAACCTTCTTTAACTAAAGTCTCAGTGGCTTTTAATGTATCAACCGGGTCCGGCAGCAGTGTGTTCTCATCACCCAGTACTTCCAGTTTAATTAAATCTGAGATACCCATTTCTCTTGCCAGGAGTGCTGTCCTGACAGCCTCATCGGCTGAATAGCACCCGGCTGTATTAGGTAGTATCGTATATTTGTCTTTGTCAATATGGTCGAGTAATGATTCTCCCGGCTTGCCGCCAATGTTTGCACGCCTGACCGCTACTGTGATAACCTCTGAACCACTGGCCTCCAGGGCCTCCTTCATTATGTCAAAGGTTTGATATTTTCCCGTACCCACAAACAGCCTGGAGTTAAACTCATATTTGCCAAGCTTAAGAACTGTATCTTCCATTTTATCCCCCGCCAACAAAGGTAACTATTTCCAGACTATCATTTTCCCGCAGAATCATTTCATTAAATTGTGTACGAGGAACGATTTTATGATTTAGTTCTACTGCGATGTATCTATTATCAATATCCAGACTTTCCAATAGTTTAGATACAGAGGTTTCTGTCGAGCATTCCTTGTTTTCACCGTTTACGTTAATTTGCATCAATTAAGACTCTTCTTTAACAGGCTCAGGTTTAAGTTCTCTTCCCATTACATAATTGTCTATTGCTACAGCCGCCTTCTTACCGGCACCCATTGCGAGGATTACAGTCGCCGCTCCGGTAACTATATCGCCTCCTGCGAATACACCTTTCTTCGATGTTACTCCTGTTTCCTCATCGGCGACTATGTTACCTCTTCTATTTGTATTTATGTCTGGTGTAACGGCGGTTATTAGTGGATTGGGTCCGTTGCCTATGGCAACAATCACACACTCAACATCCAGTACAATTTCAGTGCCTTCGATAGGTATAGGTCGTCTCCTGCCGGATTCATCCGGTTCCCCTAATTTCATCTTTATACATTCCAGGCCTTTCACCCATCCTTTATCATCGCCTATAATCCTGATAGGATTCATCAAAAATTTGAATTCCAGGCCTTCCTGTTGACCATGATGAACTTCCTCTATTCTGGCAGGCATCTCTGTTCTTGACCTACGATAAACAATATAAACGTTTTCTCCACCTAGACGCAAGGCGGTTCTGGCTGAGTCCAATGCCACGTTCCCGCCACCCAGTACGGCAACTTTCTTTTTTCTTAATATGGGCGTATCGTATTCCGGATCATATGCCTTCATCAGATTTACCCTGGTCAGATATTCATTGGCTGAATATACGCCGTTGAGATTCTCTCCCGGTATCTGCATAAACATTGGTAAGCCGGCTCCGGTACCCAGAAAAACTGCATCAAAACCTTCATCAAAAAGTTCATCCACAGTCTCACTCATTCCTATAACGAAACTCAGCTCAATCTTAACACCCAATTTCTTTAGATAATTTATTTCAGATTCTACTATAGCCTTTGGTAATCGAAATTCCGGTATTCCATATACCAGTACGCCTCCGGCTTTATGCAGTGTCTCAAAGATGGTTACGTCATGTCCTTTCTTTGCCAGATCTCCTGCTACGGTAAGACCGGCAGGGCCTGATCCTACCACGGCAATTTTGCGGCCTGTTTTCTCAGGTATTTCCGGAATAAATTCATCACCATGTTCTCTTTCGTAATCTGCTACAAACCGTTCCAGACTTCCTATAGACACAGGGTCGCCTTTCTTGCCAATTACACAAATCTTTTCACACTGGTCTTCCTGAGGGCATACCCTGCCGCATACGGCAGGGAGGCCGTTAGTTTCCTTTATCTTACGGGCTGCGCCAATAAAATCACCCTCACCTATAAGCTTGATAAATGCTGGTATGTCTATATTAACTGGACATCCTTCAAAACATAACGGCTTTTTGCATTGAATACATCTACTAGCCTCCTTTTGTGCTAATTCAATATTAAAGCCATAGGGAACCTCTTTGAAGTTCTTTGCTCTTGTTTCTGGTTTTTGTTCAGGCATTGATTGCCTTGGAATCTTTGGTTTCTTTTCCCCTTCTTTTAAAACAGTCTGCTGACTCAAAAGCTCCTCTTCAACCTTTTTAAAGGTTTCGGTTTTTTCCTCATCCATCTGATATGCTTCTGCTTGTGCGTCTTTCTGGCTATCCTCTGTTTCGCCATCAGTATATATCCTTAACCTCTTCGTCAATGTATCAAAGTCAACCTGATGTCCATCAAACTCAGGGCCGTCTACACAGGCAAACTTTGTCTTGCCGCCTACCGTTACACGACAAGCGCCGCACATCCCGGTTGCGTCAACCATAATAGGGTTAAGGCTTACTATCGTCTTGATATTATACGGTTGAGTCAGCTTGCACACAGCTCCCATAAGCGGTACAGGGCCAACGGCAAATACGATGTCGATCTTCCTCTTGTTATCTATCATTTCCTGAAGTATTTGTGTAGGAAAGCCGTGGAATCCCTTAGATCCATCGTCAGTAGCAATCAATAATTCGTTGCTGATTTTACGCAGTCTATCTTCCATCAGCAGCAAACTTTCGTTTCGAGCACTTATTATAGAAATTACATTGTTTCCGGCTTCATGCAGGGCCTCTGTAATTGGCATTGCCAGGGCAATGCCCAGGCCACCGCCGATACATACCGCCGTTCCAAAATTTTTAATGTAAGTAGGGTGTCCTAACGGGCCTAAGATATCCTTTATACTATCACCCCTACCCACTTTTAAAGATGCTAAATGTTGAGTAGTATGGCCAACGGCTTGAAAAACGATATCAATAGTGCCTGCATCCTTGTCAGAGCCAGCAATTGTCAGTGGTATCCTTTCACCTTTTTCGTCGACTATCAGTACAATAAACTGACCCGCCTTTCTCTTAGCGGCAATCTTCGGCGCTAAAACCTTTATGGAATAAATTGCTTCAGCAATCTTTTTCTTTTCAATTATAAAATACATAATTTGTACCTGCTAGAATAAAGAAGTTTGACAAATATTTACAGCTTGGCAAATGTTGATAAATATCTGATATAGTAAGTTGCAAATATTCTCATAATTTCGTACAAAAGTAAATAAGTATTATACCCTATATCTTAATATATCTTAGTTGATACGAATATAAATTAAGCAATTTGTCCGGGGGTAATTTGAAGAATTTAGACATTATCTTAAACAAATTCCCAAACTGATCGCTAAGATTACATTTTATTCTAAGTTTGCATTATAACAATTTCAAGGAAAAAGAGATTTTGACAAGTCTTGAACGCTCCGATATAATCCGCACGTGTCATAAGAAGTCAAAAGAGCCCACGAAAAACACGAGAACAGGATGGATTCATCGCTTAATTCAACCAGGTTACAGGAAACAGAGGCTGAGATATTGTCGCTGCTTGACGTTCTTTCTGATAAAGTTGATTTAGAAAGGAAGCTGGGTGTGGATTACGTGCAGTTGGCTCCAATTGATACCCATAACGAGAGGAAAACGGACGAATTGAGTAAATCAGAGAAAACTAAAGAACTTAGTAAATTGGAGAAACAGGTAAAGAAATGTACAAAATGTGAGTTATGTAAAGGTAGAACGAATGTAGTCTTTGGGGTCGGTGATCCTGATTCAGACCTTATGTTTGTTGGAGAGGCACCGGGCTATTATGAGGATGTGCAGGGAGAACCATTTGTCGGTAGGGCAGGGCAGCTTCTAACCAAGATTATAGAATCAATAGGTTTAAAGAGGGAGGAGGTATATATTGCCAATATCCTGAAGTGCCGTCCGCCGGAGAACAGAAATCCCAATGCCAAGGAAATAGTTCTATGTACCCCGCATTTGATTAAACAGATTGAGATAATACGCCCAAAGGTAATATGCGCATTAGGAACATTTGCCGCACAGACATTGCTGGATACAAAGGAGGCTATCGGTAAACTGCGCGGGAAATTCTTTGAATATCAAGGCACAAAATTCGTGCCTACCTATCATCCCGCATATCTGCTGAGAAATCCCAATGATAAGAAAAAAGTCTGGTCTGATATAAGGAAAGTTCTGGATTACTTAAAGAAATGAATTTTCTGGTATAACCTCTCCAGAATGAGTCGGGAAGGTCTCCCTGCCTACCGGCAGGCAGGCGCTATAACTAAGAACCGACAATACAATTCAAAAGGTTCTGTTTTGTATCATTTAAAAGATTCGAATCATTCTTTGTCTCTTCGGCCGGTTGAATGCATTTCTCAGAAAATAGCAAGGCCCTTGATATATATTCCTTCTGGCGTTCGGTGAAGATTATGGGCCTTTCAGGTGTGTATTTTATAAACTCCTTAAATTCTGAGATCAGATTCTCCTCAAGTGTTGAAATGCCGTCGCCATTCAAGGCGGATATCTGGCATATCGGTTCGAACGTATCTCCAATAAGTGATGACAGGTTTAGTTTACACGGCAGGTCTGCCTTGTTTATTACTGGAAAGATGGATACCTTGTGGGAGTTGTCTGTTTTATGCAGATCAAGTTTTTCAATAAACTCAATCAACTCTTTGTCTTCTCTTTCTACTGATTTAGAATTGTCGAACACAATGATTATTTTATCTGCCGCTCTTAACTGTTTCTTGCTTTCCAGGACGCCGAGCCTTTCTACTTCGTGATCTGTTTCTCTGATACCGGCAGTGTCTATTATTGTGAATGGTATACCATCGAATGAAATCAACTCGTCAACAGCATCTCTTGTTGTTCCCGGTTCTTTATGAGTAATAGATCTGTCTTCTTTCAGGAGTTCATTAATTAGCGTTGATTTACCTGCGTTTGGTTTGCCGGTAATAATCAGTTTCTGAGGTGATGTGATCGTACAGCCGAAGACAGCGGTTCTCACTATTTCTCTTAACTGGTTATTGATATGGTTTAACTGCTTTCCGGTATTATCGCATTTTTCTATCTCTTTAATTATTTTATTTACAATAGAGCTTAATGCACCGTTATATTGATCCAGGAGGACTTTAGCGCATAATCTTGTTGTTGCTTTGGGTATTTCTAATAGTGCCTCTGCCTGAATAAGATCAATTTTATTGTTTGTGAGAGAACGATTAGCAAGCTCTTTCCAGTGAACCTCCTTTGCTCCTGCAGCTACAATGCATTCAAGTGTCTTCTTTACTGCCTGGATGCCGCCGTGACAATTAACCTCGACCAAATCTTCTCCGGTAAAACTGTCTTGTTCTCCCAGTATGTTTACGATAACCTCGTCAATTGCTGTACCGTTTAAACAAATATCGCCATAGTAAATTCTCTTTGACTCAGCATTCCTCAAGTCTTTCAGTTTCTTTCCCTTGAATACTGTGTTTACTATTCTAAGTGTGTCCGGCCCTGATACCTGTATCACGCCAATTCCTCCTTCTCCAATAGGCGTGGAAATAGATGCAATCGTCTCTTTTTTCATGTGGAAGCCATTTTCAATAATTATGGGTGCTATTAAGTTGCACGGACAAGGCCATGCATAATCAAGAAATGTTTAAAAAGAATTCTGAGAGTTGATCGACAATCAGCCTTCTGCAAACTTTAATGTATGATAGTGAGTCGTTACGTTCATGTATGATAGTCCGCGTTGATCTTTACGTATTCTTTTGATAGATCACACGTCCAGAGAGTAGTGCTTTTATTACCAATTCCAAGGTGTAGTTGAATCGTGATCTCATTCTTCTTCATTTCATTACTGAGTTTCTTTGGGATGGGCGTTACCGGCAAACCTTTCCTATATATCGTTATTTTGTTAACAGACAATTTCAGTTTAGATTCGTCAAGAATAACTCCTGAATAGCCTGCGGCAGAGACGATACGTCCCCAATTGGGGTCTTCTCCATTAATGGCGGTTTTTACTAACAGTGATTCTGCTATTGCCCGTGCAATCTTTTCAGCATCCGATATTGACTTAGCCTCGTTAATCTCAACCTGAATAAATTTTGTAGCGCCTTCACCATCCTTTACGATTGCCTTTGCCATGCGCAGGGTTACATAATCCAGCGCCTTCTGGAAAAGGGCAAGGTCGTTCTTGCTGGAGGGAGTTATATTGCGGTTGTGTGCCATACCGTTTGCGAGGATGGCTACCATATCACTCGTACTCATATGGCCGTCTACGGTGATTTGATTAAAAGAGGCCTCTACAGCCTTTTTGATGCAGGATTTCAAGGTGTTTAAAGAGATTGAGGCGTCAGTCGTGATGAAGCAGAACATGGTAGCCATTTTTGGCGAGATCATGCCGGAGCCTTTGGATATTGCACCTATGGTAACCTCCTTGCCTCCTATTTTTGTCTTAACGGCAATCTGTTTGGGGACGAGGTCGGTTGTCATTATTGCCTTTGCAATGTTTATTGAATGTGTCTCTTTATCTCCCAGACGTGCAGAAGATTTGCTTATGCCGGATTTTACCTTTGCCATTGGAAGGTGATGTCCGATTATGCCGGTAGAGGCGACTATGACTTCATCCGATTTGATGCTCAGGTGTCCGGATGTCAGTTGTGCCATTGTCTCCGCATCCTTATAGCCCTTCTTACCTGTACACGCATTGGCATTTCCGCTGTTTACCACTATGGCATGTGCAGTGCCATTTTGTACTACCTTTTTGCTGTATTTGATTGGCGCTGCGACTATCTGGTTTGTGGTAAACAGTGCTGCGGTCTTGCATGGCTGTTCCGAGAAGATGATGCCGATGTCGTGGTTTTTGGTACTTCTTTTTAAGCCACAATGTACAGAACCTGCTTTGAAACCCTTTGGAGCAATAACTCCTTTGCGAATTGTCTTGATCATAACATGAAAATAAACATTGGATTTAAGGTAGGAAGACTGCGGCGGCTACAACCGTCGACCACAAGCCTTTTTTATCACCCTTTGCAGACTGGGTAGTACTTCTGGATTTTACTATTTTGCCACTCATTCGGTATATCTCTTTACGTTCGTCATAATTCTTCTCCGGATCAAACTCAATACCTAATGTACTGGCAAGCATGGTTGCCGCCAGGTCTTCTGCATAATCACCGGATGTTTCGTCCGTTTCACCGTTTGCGTGATGTTCACTCAGGTATCCGTAATTATTCGGCTCGGCAGGTACTGCTAAACCAACTGATGCCGATATCATTCTGTTTGGTTCATTGGTCGCATTAGTACTCATTACACAGAATACTATCTGGCCGGGGTGTATAAGTTTAAAACCTTGCGACTTTGGGATGATCCTGCAATTTGGCGGGAAGATGCTTGACACACTGACTAGATTGCATTTTTCTATACCTGCCTTTCGTAGAGCAAGTTCCAGTGACTGTAACTTCTCTTTATGCTTGCCTACTCCCTTTGTGAAGAACACTTTTTTTGGTACTAATTGCATTTCTATGATTTATTTCAAATCTACTTACTGTTTTTAATGATACAAATGATTTGGTTTACTAAAAAAGCAAAATCCGATGCAAATTGCAATATAATTTTGTATTGGATTCATGAAATTCCTCTTTACAGGCTTACGTTTTTAACTTTTTACCAACTTTCTTTTTTACAGACTGAACTTTTCCGGCGATTCGACCTGTCCTGCCCTTGCGATCATCAATTGTGATAGTGGTTAATACTCGGTCTGAATCTTTAAGAATCTTTTTGTGGCATTTTTTAATGAGTTTAAATATATTGTCCCAGTTACCCTCTAATACGGTACCCATGGAATGCAGTTTGTAATTTATCCCGCTTTCACTGACTATCTTTAAAACTTCTGCTACCTGTGTGCTCAAACTGCTTCCCTTGCCTATAGGCACA
>Ga0208639_1002718_pt1 | contig 10116 bp, 10 predicted proteins | sample ETNtaG_33_FD_185772 | JGI IMG/M metagenome (GOLD analysis project Ga0208639, IMG submission 185772) | Marine microbial and viral communities from oxygen minimum zone, Eastern Pacific Ocean - ETNP201310SV76 (SPAdes) (version 2) | ecosystem: Environmental > Aquatic > Marine > Oceanic ...
CTGAGCAATAGATTGCATACATGACTCCATTGGGTCCCCACCTGATTAGTGATGGAAGGGACAACCCCGGAGTCTTACATTTCCCGAACCGGGTCAGAGCCCTGAAACGATGATGGTGCTCGTTAGGTTTGGGGTAAAGGCCGTCTTCGGGCGGCCACCCTTTCTTACCCTTTATTTTTCGGTTGTTTAGAAGAATGATGAGACTGAATTATCCATTTCATCCCAGCTCTTTCTAAAACAAAAGTAAACCTTGCTGGAGCTACAAAAGATTCACCATTTTCAATTAAATTAAAATCATAAGTGCCATTAGCTACACAAACAGAACCATAGTTCTCATCTACAAGTTCTGTTATTCTACCACAAGGTTTTAACTTGATAAAAAAATCGAAATATTCTTTAATCAGATCTCTACCTTTTCTAACCTTTTTATCTAAAGTTCCCAGCAAAACTGCATCTTCCTTGTATAAAGAAATTATCGTATTCACATCATTAGAGCAGACGGCTTCCATCCACTCTTGGATAAATTCAGCTGGTTTTTTCATGTAAACACCTTGTCAAACTCTTTTTTAAATTTATCTAAATCTGAATTTTCTAGATTGTTGATACCGCCTGCTTTTTCTCTTCCACCGCCTCCAAAATCTTTGCAAAGATTGCCTGCACCATATGGGCTGTTCAACGATGATCTAACTGAAATGCGATAAGTTCCATCTGAATTAGTAACTGCAATGGCACAAGCTAAATCTTTGTTAGAATTAACTAAATGATTTCCGAAAGTACCCATTATTCTATGTGACCATTCTTCATCAGGAAATGTATAGATTACTCCTTTGTCCTGTATTGAAAATGGTTCCTGGCAAGAGGCAGTACTCATATCTGAACGGAAATTTGTTACTAAGACTGAAAATATCTCATGATTTGCAATTGCAAAAACATCTTCACCACAATCTTCAAGCATATCTGAAACGGTAAGAGGTGCTGCAAACAAATCCTCTTCTGTTTTACCATAACTATTGTAATTAATCGCTAAACCAATTTCTTTCAGTAATTCAGTTTGTTCATCGTCTAAACCTTCAAATTTTGCTAATTTATAAGCCAAATCAAAATGATTGTCGCCAAAGGCTGTGGCAATTGCCCAAATGTGATTTTTACCGTTAACATGAGAATCTACAATTCTACCTGTAGTCATATGTGGATCTGTATCTATATGGTATGTAATATTTGGATGATCTATTAATTTTGAAGGATCATGATGGTCGAAATATTCAACTTTAGCTCCAGATTCAAGAATACGTAAAACATCTTTACGATTCTTAGCATGTGAAATATCTAAAACTGTAACTAAATCTCCTTCAACTGCTTCAACGTGCCTGAGAAGATTAACATCTCTCTTAACTCCACTAATATTTACGGTATCTAGAGGCAAAGCTAATCTCAATTGATGGCGTGCAAATATGCCATCTGTATCTCCGTTAAATACGTCGTAATTGGTCATTTTCTATTCATCCACTCAGGAAAGTTAGATATTTGCTTTTGCTCAAGAATTAGTCTTGTCTTATCTATATCCACCTCATAGAATTTTTCTAAATCTTTCTTTGTAGAATCTGTAAGAACTGCATTATGAGGTTTTGAATTAAACAAATTATAAGCAAAACTAAATGGTTTTTTTACAAATGGTAAAAAATTCCAAAGCCCATTGAGACTCTGATCAAATCTTGTTGCAAAATTCTGCAATTTCTTACTTCTATACAACATTGATTTGTTCTCGATAATCATTTTACTAGAATCTATTCCTTCAAATTTTATTCCAAGCCAATCACATATATTAGATGTAAAAGAAACTCTATCACTGACTAAATCATCAAAAAAGCAAACTTTGAGATTATCTCCATAAATAGATTGCCAAATTTCTATCAACTCTGCATAGAGACCTCCCTCCATTCCCCAAAAATCATAATTTTCTTTTTTGGATTTTTCCTCAATAGGCATTGATTTACATTTTTCTAAATAATTGTCAAATGTCAAATTAGAATCTATGTGACCTAAACTCAATTTATATTTGTAGAAAGAAAAAAGCCTCTGTACTGGATCTCGGAGAACTACTATTACTTTAGAATTAGGCAATAGTTTTTCCATTTTAGGAGCTACCTTTTCACCACCGTAAAAATACCCTGGAGTTGCTTCCATCGCATATTTTTGATTATTGTATCCTGAAAATGCTTTCTCATACTTTGTAATGTCTGCTAACTCTTCTCCCCATCTTAATGGATGAAAATAACCGGGTTCTTTTGGAGTCGAGCCAAATACTTCTTTGTGTAAATTAAGGTAGGAAAAAATTGAAGTTGTTCCAGCCTTGGGAACTCCTACGATTAACAGATTTGGAATCACAATTTCTTAGAGGACAACCCTTTATAACCCTCACAAATGGAAAAATATTGAGTGAATACTGCTTATTTGACAACTTGCGAGTTGTTTTAGAACAAGCCAATGATTCTGTGCAAAAACATTTTGACGCTGAACTTTTGCCATTTGGTAAGAATAAAAAAGGAAAGCGAAATACTATTACATTCAAAGAAGTGGAATCATTACCGAAGTCCAATAATGTAGCTGGTTCTGACAAACGTGCAAATCTTAAATTTGTCAATAGTGCTCCAAAATTTGAATTAGCTGGTGAAAGAATGTATGCTAAGGCCTACCAGGGAGGTAGGGCTGCAGTACCTCTAAAACAATCTAAAAATATTATAATTGAATATGAAAAAAATACTTCACCTTCATTCCTATTTAATACGATATTTCCACCACTTTTGAGAAGGCATCTACCTACTGAAAATAAGACATTACTTCACGCATCATCTGCGGTGTTGGATGGGAAAGCATTTGTTTATTGTGGCTGGTCACACTCTGGAAAAACAAATGGATTATTGAAATGTTTAGAAAAGGGTGGTGAATATCTTGGAGATGACAAAGTAATTATGGATATAGATGGAAAAATCCATCCTTATCCATTGAGAATTAATTTATTTGGATATAATTTTGATGCAAATCCTTGGTTGATCAATAGAGCCTATAGCCCTATGAGATTTAAGTGGCTAAATTGGTGGAATAAAAGGGCAAATAATGCTCTTGAAAAACCTTGGAATAAGGGACCCTTGAGAGGAAGTTGGGAATCTGTAGCATATTTGACAAAAACAAGACTTCATTCCAGATATAGGCCAGATGAATTAGACATTCCATGTGCAAAAAAACCTACAAATGTTGAAGAATTTAGAGTTCTCATGAATAATGAAAATGTAAATTTAAAGAAAATGGCATATCGTTTAAGAAGTGTAAATGATGATGAAGATTATTATTACAAAAAAATGAAGGCTGCCGTAGATTTCCTATATGGACCCTCTGATATTTACAATGACGGAACAAAAGAAGAAGAAATTATTGAAAAAGGTCTGTCAAAATGCAAAAAGGTTAGAATAAGACGATGAAAAAGAAAGTAGCTTTAGTTATTGACAATGATCATTTCATTAAACAAAGCTTACCTGAATGGAAAGAAAAATTCGAACTTAAAATCTTCAATCCTCCCCGTTCACCGCCAAAAATTAGAACACCCTTAGATCTTATCCGTGTTCTGAGAAATAAAATAGCAATTAGAACTCAATTACCAAAATTAGCTGATTGGGCTGATATTGTCTTTTGTGAATGGGCTACTCATTATCTAAGATGGTTAGCAAATAAAAATTATAATAATATTCTTGCATGTCGCATGCATAGATTTGAATTGGATCGTCATTATAATGAAATAAAATGGAATAATGTTGATTCTGTGCTTTTCATTAGTGAAGCAATGGAAAGGAAATTCCATGAAAAAGGAGATTATCATGGAAAAACTTATGTTACATATGATAATCTAAACTTTGATAATTTTCCACTGATTCAAAAAGAAAAAACCATGCAAATTGGAATGCTAGGAAACATTGAACCAAGAAAAGGAGTCTTAGATTTTATCAAACATTTTGGGAATATGAATTTATCTGATATTAAATTAAGTATTGCTGGTAAAGCAAAAGATACGAAATATTATGGAGAAATTAAAGAATATATCTCTGAAAATAATTTAGAGAATAAAATTTTTATCGAAGGGTATGTTGAAGATTTGAACAAATGGTATAATTCAAACGATTGTATTATCTCTAACTCAGAAAATGAAGGAACTCAAACCTCCATCGTAGAAGGGGTAGCTACAGGATGCTGGGCAATCAGTAGAAACTGGGATGGTTCAGATGAAATTGTTGATAGTAAAGGTATATTTTCTAATTTTGAAGAATTAAAAAAATGCCTTGAACGATTTTACCATTGGACTGAAATTGAAAGAAAACAACATATTGAAAATTCAAGAGAAAGAATGATAACTAAATTAACTGAAAGGCCAAAAATGCACCAAATAATTTCTGAATTTTAGTTAATACCTAAAAGCTGATCTTTACTCTCTGACATAAGACTTAACGACCATTTGGCAATTACAATACCTGCCAATATTCCAATAAGCGGATCTAAAATAACTAGACTAGGAACAAACATTCCAATAATCAAAGCTAAAATTACTAACACTGAAACCAAAGCATCTGCTAAAACATGTAAGTAAGCTCCTCTTCTGTTTAAATCATCTATCTCATCTGGATTAGTTAATACATTGAAATTAGAAACTATAGACTCAAAATCTTCTTTGTAAGAATCCATAACAACTCCCCATGTACCTCTTTCAACTCCTTTGCGGTCATGGTTGTGGTCGTGGTCATGGCCGTGGTCATGGTCGTGGTCATGGTCGTGGTCATGGCTATGTCCATGGTGATGATTTTCTATTCCTAGAATGTTTGCGCAAGCAATGTTTACCACTAAACCAATAATTGCAACAACAATTGCCTCCATAAACTGGATTTCTGTAGGGTTAATTATTTTGTCAATTGATTCATATCCAATATACAACGCTACTAAGCCTAATACTATGGCAGACGCAAAACCTCCAAGTGCCATTACTGAGTCTCTCTTACCTTTAACTGAAGCTTCAGTTCTGGCATAATAATAAGCATAAAGTGTAATTCCTAATGCTGCAGCATGAGTCCCCATATGCCAGCCGTCTGCTAAAAGACCCATTGAATTAGTGACAATGCCTGCATATATCTCTACAATCATTGTAACTAAAGTAATCGCTACAACAACACGAGTTTTAGATTCAGAATCGTCATCGACAGAATGATGGTGGTGATGTCCTGACATTATTCTTACCAGTTAGCGGTGGAGAAAAAACGCTTTGTCTCCTTCTAATCTAACAAAACCTGTTCTCTCAAATTGTACTACTGAGCTATCCAGTCCTTCTAAATTATCCTCAACTAATCCTTTAGAAATGGTGCCCTCAGGATAATGTAATTCTATCTCTTTACTCCCTGAACACCATTGGAAAATTGGAATTCCTTTCTTGTGCTCAAAATCCGAAAATTCTAAAGTATTGCCATTTATTTTAGCATTACAAAGATTCTTCAAACGTATCTCAGAAGCATCCGATATTTTGCTTAAATCACTACTTGGCAGATATATCTTTGAACCTGATTCAATGGACTCTACCCTATTACCTAATTCTTTATTGTCTGGATGCCAAGGGGCCTCTTTCATAATTGCCTTTTCCGATTTAAAAATGAATTCTTTAGGTTCGGAAACGAAAAACAATCTTTTACTTTTAGCATCGATTAGATCCTTATTCATTGCATCAAAATTTTGCCATGAAAACTTAATGTCTACTTCTTTGATACCAGAGACTTCCCAATATTTTAGAAATGTTTCTGCTGAATAACCTCGTCTTGCTAAGGCTTGTATTGTTGCTAAACGGCAATCTGACCAACCACTATAATCGCCATCCTTTATTGATTGACGAATTTTACTTGTTTTTAGATTTGTTTTTGGTATTGACACTAAACCATAATGAATAAACTCAGGTTCCTTCCAATCCATGTATTTGTAAATCCATTTCTGCTTTTCTGTGTTATTAAGGTGATCTTTTCCTCTAAGTACGTGTGTAATTCCTAAGCGGTAATCATCTATAGCTACTGCAAAATTATAAAGTGGCCAAAGCCGATATTTAGTTTTTTGCAACGGATGAGGGGCTTCTACGACTCTAAACGCCACAAAATCCCTTAACGCAGGATTTGGATCTTCTAGATTTGTCTTGATAACCACAATACCATTATCGCCAGATAACAAAGATTCGAATTCTGTAATCTGTACTTCTGGACTTCTATCCCTATCAGGATGTGCTTGTTTCTGACGTTTTAGTTCTCTCCATTCCTCAGCATCTGACTTAGTTACATACGCTCCGCCTTTGAGAATGATTTTTCTAATATCTTCATAATATATGTCAATTCTATCTGATTGAGTTATTACTTCATCAGCTTCAATACCCAACCATTCTAAATCTTCTGGAATTAATTCATAAGCCTCTGAATCTATTGCATTGGGATTAGTATCTTCTAAACGTAATATTAATTTTCCATTGTAACGCTTTTTGTAATAATTATTCAATGCCAGTGCTCGAGTGTGGCCTAAATGAAGAGGGCCACTTGGACCTGGTGCAAAACGTAGTACTACATTTTCACTTTTATCTAAAGGAGGTAATTCTCTAGTTTCTACTTTTTCTTGCTTTTTCTTTTTGGGAATATAGGATTTTAAATCTTTTGCATCGATAGAATTTGCCTCATCAATAACATCATCTATAATTGACATTAATTCTTTGGCTTGAGTACGAAACTCCGGATATTTTCCCATTGCTTTGCCAATGACACTCTTGGCCTTTGCCTCTCCATATTGGGCTGCTTCGATTTTGGCTAGTTCCAAAAGCTTACCTTTGATATCTGGCACAATAGCTGAAAGAAGGGGGGGTTTAGGTCTTTTACTAACTACAAAATCTTTTATTTAGTCCTTTTGAATCCAAAGTTTGTGAGGTTAGCCTTAGCAGTAGCTGTAATGTTTTTGTCAATAGGATGTATTGACATTCCTGCAATGAACGGTTTAATGGACCGAATCGTGCCTGATAAAGAAAAAACATACACTAGCTTTGAAGTATGGACTGCAGAGGGAAATTTTGCTCCAGACCCAAATCAGGACCAAGAAACCGTAACTAATGCCATTGCAGACATTGTAGCTGATCCGTTACAGTTTCAAAAACCTCTACAAAATCTTTCTTGGGAAGTACAAGAACACACATTTTATATTGAAAGTGAATGGGAAGCCAAATATGTTGAGCTTACACTAAGTGTAGTTTACGAACTTGTCGGAGGGAATCAGCCAAGTGAAGGGCCTGCTGGAACATTAGATTTTAGCCTGAGTGATCCTACTGGTGGAGAACACGGGGAAGGTTACGAAATAGTAACGTGGAATAATCCTGTAGATGAAAGATTATTAGTTTTACCACCCATACATGGAGAATGGACTATCAAAGTTTCAGGTTCTGGATTTGAGGGGGTTGGAGCTTTAGTTTATTCGGGCAATTATGATATTAAAGTAGAAAGTGAACGGTTAAACTAAGCTTAGATAATCATCAAATATTAAGAAAAAACCGATTATTAAACAATAAGGTGTGAAATAATGAAATTTTTGATTGTTAATAACTGCAAGAAGAAATTTAATAGATAAAAAGCTAGTAATTACTGAAGCCGAAAAACCTAATACAATAGACACTAAACCCACTTCTTCCAATGTATCTCCTGCTTCATTTAATTTAAGCATAGTTGCTCCAATTATTGCTGGAATAAAAATAAGAAACGAAAATTTAGCTGCTTTTATTGGTTCCAATCCAAATATTCGAAGAAATGCAATCGTAGTACCCGAACGAGAGACACCTGGAAGAATAGATAAACCTTGAACTATTCCTATGTAACATGCTCTCAAATATGATAAATCTGCAAAATCTAAGCTATTATTGCATTCCCTAGAATACCAAATTGTAATTCCTGTTATGATTAAGCAAAAACCTACTAAATACATTTTATCATAAAAATTCTCAATAATTTCTCCATCAAATAATAATCCAATAATTCCTGTAGGTATAGAAGCTATAACTACAAGTAAAACTAATCTTTCATTATCATTAAAATTGCTATTCTCTTTCAGTGTTCTTAAGGTAGAAGGTATTGCCACCAAGAATTCCATTATCTCGTTACGTAAAATATATGAAATCACAAGTAATGAACCCAAATGCAGAATTACATCAAAAAGTATAGGAGGTTCTTCATCAAAATAATGCTGAAAGATTGCTAAATGACCACTGCTACTTATGGGCAACCACTCTGTGATTCCCTGCAGTATTCCAAGAATTATTGCCATCCACCAATCCATAACTGCCCAATCGTCATGTTTATTTAACCAACGGTTGAATATGTTCTAATGGTTGAGTCCAAGATACGCTGTACAACTTGCTACAATGTTTTCAATACTACTAAAAATATTGGAGAGAAAGCAACATGTCCTATGTGTGACTCAGCTGTAGCTATAGATGAAAAAAATATTGTTGGCGATATAAAAAAACAGATTACTGATTTAACTGGAAAAATTGGAAATGAAGTTAAAAAAGCTATTACTGGAAAAACTAAAGGAAAATCAACCTTGAATGTTGATGGGAAAGAATATGATAAAGAATTAATTAATTTAGTAATGAGCATTACTAAAGACAAAAAAGAAATCAATCTTGAAGATAGTAAAAAAATATTTGCTGAAATTAGTGATTATAATGATTATACTAAAATTGAAAAGCAAACTGTTGCATATATTCGTAAGAAATACAAATTTACTACTGAAGCAAATAAATGGCTAAGAACTGAAATAAGAAAAGAAGCAGCAACAAGGGTCAAAGACAAGAGAGCAAAGGATCCGACTAATAATGAATTCAAAGATGATACTCCCATCAAAATGGTATTTACTAACATAAAAGATGCATACACCTGGGAAAATATCAATAATCTAAGTGAAAAGCCAAAAAGTAATGCTCAATGGGCTGGAATTCTTCTTTCAATTGTATTTGTCCTTGGCCTATTGTCTGGAATTATGTATGGACTAAAGTGGAACAATCAGGAAGATCAATGGGATAATAATGGGCTTTCATCAGTTCATGGTTCGGTAATTGATAAAGATGGAAATGCTATGGAAGGTGTTGCAGTCTACGGTGGAAATAAACAGACTACAACTAATAATCAAGGACAATATTATCTGTATGATCTTCAAGGTAAAGAAATTAGTATTCTTTTTTCTATTGAAGGATATAAAGATGTCAGTGTGTGGATAGATATCAGGTCTGGCGGAGCAAACATTTTAGAAGTTGAAATTGAGGAAGGGGATGGAGAAGTCCAGATTGATTATAGAAAACAAATCGCAGAACCTTGGCCTCCAAATTATGCACTTGCTCCAATATTTATGATTTCAGCGCTTATCACGCTAATGGGAAGTGCTGCAGCACTACTCCAAGAAAATTTTAAGATTGCAATAACTGGATGCTTATTTGGAATTATTAGTTATGGTTTCCTAATAGGTAGTATCTTGTCTGTAGTTGCATTAGCACTTTTACTTATTGATTATCAAAAATTTAACAACAAATGACATCGTGGAAGATAATTGAAGAATGGGCCCACATGGGGAAATGGAACAAAACTAGTTTTGTTCTTCTCTGGGGGTGGTTGTCCTTACTATTACTTAGTCCCTACATGATAGATAATGGAACCACTGGAGATTTGAGTGGAGTAGTGGGAAAATATGATAATAAAGAAATTATCAAAGATATGAATATTGTTGCTAAGAGTATTTACTATATTGGAGATTTGAATTGCCACCAATTATCACATAGGTCATATTCATACAATGATAATCAAATGTCCTTTTGTGCTAGGGATACTGGAATATTTCTTGGCCTAGTTTTAGGATTTATGTATTCCTCCAGAAAAAAAATATCTCTTACATTACCTATTGTGATTGCTGCACTAATCCCTATTGGACTTGACGGAACTATACAACTACTGAGCGATTATGAGTCAACTAATCCTAAAAGATTAATCACTGGTTTAATCGCTGGAATAGCTACAGGGATTGCCA
>Ga0208639_1002720_pt1 | contig 10107 bp, 7 predicted proteins | sample ETNtaG_33_FD_185772 | JGI IMG/M metagenome (GOLD analysis project Ga0208639, IMG submission 185772) | Marine microbial and viral communities from oxygen minimum zone, Eastern Pacific Ocean - ETNP201310SV76 (SPAdes) (version 2) | ecosystem: Environmental > Aquatic > Marine > Oceanic ...
TCGCTTCATTCATTAGCCACTCTAGGGCTTCTTTGAAAGACTCAACTGGTTGTTTACGTTCACCACGCTGGATGTAAGCGTCTTTACCCATCATGTCATTGATAGCAAGGTTAAGCTCTTTAAGGCGCTGATATTCAGACGACTCAATAAACTCATGGTCGATAACGTACTCATAATCGATGCCGTGCATACGCATAATGATTGTAATGTAGTACTCGCTAAGCTCAGCATCAGTGCGAATTTCATAACGGTATGTAGCACCATCGTTTTCGCGCTCTGTAAGCTGCTCTACGAAGTGTTTCGCCACATGCTCTAGTGCAGATTCATCTTTAAGGTCTTCAAGGTTTAGCGTAGGCGTGTAAAGCATTCTGTAGAGGATAGATGCAGGCATAAGACGTTTCATACGTGCAATCATCTTCTCTACCGATTGGTACTGCTTAACAAGGTTTTCAAGGCCTACACCACTAATACCTGGGTCTTCATCGCTGGTGTGCAAAGACGCACCGTCAATTGCGATTGATGTTAGGTAGTTAGTTAGCGCATCGTCATCTTTAAGATACTGCTCTTGTTTACCCTTCTTCACTTTGTATAGCGGTGGCTGTGCAATATATACATATCCACGCTCAATGATTTCAGGCATTTGACGATAGAAAAATGTGAGTAGAAGCGTACGAATGTGAGAACCATCTACGTCAGCATCGGTCATGATGATGATGCTGTGATAGCGTAGCTTTTCAGGATCATACTCGTCACGACCAATACCACAACCTAGTGCCGTGATAAGTGTCGCAACTTCTTGCGAAGAAAGCATCTTATCAAAACGGGCTTTCTCAACGTTTAGGATTTTACCTTTAAGCGGCAGAATAGCTTGGTTTTTACGGTTACGACCCTGCTTAGCTGAACCGCCCGCAGAGTCACCCTCCACTATGTATAATTCACTAAGTGCAGGATCTTTTTCCTGACAGTCAGCTAGCTTACCCGGCAGACCAGCCAAGTCGAGCGCACCTTTACGGCGTGTCATTTCACGGGCCTTTCGCGCAGCTTCACGAGCACGAGCAGCATCAATTATCTTACCCGCAATGATTTTACTTTCTGCAGGGTTTTCTAATAAGAACTCCGCTAGCTTTTCATTCATTGCCGACTCAACGGCTGGACGAACTTCAGAAGATACAAGTTTATCTTTTGTCTGTGAGCTGAATTTTGGATCTGGTACTTTAACCGAAACAACCGCGGTTAAACCTTCACGTGCGTCGTCACCACTGGCATTCGTTTTAGCCTTTTTGTTCAGGCCTTCCTTTTCCATGTAGTTATTCAATGTACGCGTCAACGCTCCACGGAAGCCGGCCAAGTGAGTACCACCATCGCGCTGAGGAATGTTGTTGGTGAAACAGAACACGTTCTCTTGGAAACTATCGTTCCATTGCATCGCTACTTCTACTGCAATACCGTCTTCTTGTTCACTGCTGAAATGAAACACTTTCTGGTGAACAGGTGTTTTCTTTTCATTTAGGTACTCAACGAACGCTTTGATACCACCTTCGTACATGAAGTGGTCTTCTTTTCCATCACGTTCGTCTTTCAAGCGAATCGACACACCAGAGTTCAAAAATGATAGTTCACGAAGACGTTTAGCAAGAATATCGTAGTGGTAAAGCGTATCTGTGAAGGTGTCAGAACTTGGCCAGAAACGGATCATAGTTCCCGTTTTGTCTGTATCGCCTGTTACCGCAAGTGGCGCCTGTGGAACACCATGATGATATTCTTGTTCATGCGCTTTACCACCGCGACGAATACGAAGCTTCAGTCGGCTTGAAAGTGCGTTTACTACTGATACACCTACACCGTGCAAACCGCCCGATACTTTATAAGAGTTATCGTCGAACTTACCGCCGGCGTGAAGAACCGTCATAATAACTTCAGCTGCAGACACACCCTCTTCTGGGTGCAATTCAGTTGGTATACCACGTCCATCGTCAGACACAGATACTGAGCCATCGCTGTGAATGAGCACAGTAATCTCAGAACAATGTCCAGCAAGTGCTTCATCGATAGAGTTATCGACCACCTCGAAAACCATGTGGTGTAATCCGGTACCATCATCAGTATCACCGATATACATACCAGGACGCTTTCTTACGGCATCTAATCCTTTAAGTACTTTAATACTGGACGAGTCGTAGTTGTTCTCTGCTGACATACTAGCTTTTACTCCTCTTTCACGCTTCCATGTTCCACGTGAAACATTTTCTTTTCGTTGTATTTTTGTATAAAAGCGAGCTGCGTGGATTCTATTGCAGTAACGAAAACCTGCGTATCCATTTTGAGCAACCCATCAATAAATTGTTCTCTTTTATCGGCATCTAGTTCGGCACCTACATCATCAAGTAAAAAGATACTTTTACGCTGCGTTGCCTTATTAAATAGCTTAGTCTGTGACATTTGAAGCGCTGCCACAGCCATTCTAAGCTGCCCTCTCGATAAAAGCTCCTGGGCGTTTACTCCATTCATTTTAAGCCTTAAATCGGCTTTATGGGGCCCAGAAGAGGTGTGTCCTATTTTACCATCATACTCACGTTTTTTAACTAGGCTTTCTGATAAACCGACATCTTTTTCCCACCCTTTATAGTAACTTAATTCCACATCGAAGTTAGGAAGAAATTCTTGCGCATATTGCTTAAAAATAGGCGTAAGGGTATCCACATATTTCTGACGCGTAGCCGATAGAGACTCACCCAGTTCTGAGAACTGAGACTCCCAATATTGATTTTGTGGTGCGCTTAAATTTGCCTGCTGTTTCAGTAAGGCATTTCTATGTTTTAAAAATTTACCATACTGATTAGCAAGTGATTGAAACTGATGTTCCACGTGAAACAATCCCCAATCACAAAAACGTCGACGCTCGGAAGGCGAACCAATTATAAGGTCAGTGCTCTGCGGAGTAAAAAGTTGAAGTGGTACCAAGCTAACTAAATCTGATAACTTATTTGAATGTTCACCGTTAATACTACAGGTGAATGTCTCATTTCTACTTCGTTGAAAACCTAGCTTTAATTCATCCCCTTCTTCAGTTTTGCATGATGCGAAAACACTGAAGTTGTCTTTCTCATTTTGAATAACCGAACTGTGTTTATTTGTTCTAAAAGAACGTCCAAAGCCTAGGTAATAAAGTGCTTCGATTAACGAGGATTTCCCACTCCCATTCACGCCTTTAATGATAGTCAACGCTGGTGAAGGAGAAAGTGATACGGAAGTAAGATTACGAAACTGTGTAATCTGGACGCGGTCCAGTTTCATGAGGTCACACTGATGAAAGAAAAGAAGCGAGGAGTATCAACACTCATCGCTTCTTGAATTGATAATTTAAATGACAAAATAACGTGGAATATGCGAAACGCTGCAAACACTTAATGTAGTAGTGACTACAGTCGCATTGGCATAATAACGTATAACGCGGCGTCATCAGCATCATCTTCGATTAGCGCACTCGCGTTTGAGTCTGATAGGCTCACTTTAACGCCATCAGATCCAAGCGCATTCAATACGTCAATTAGATAGGCAACGTTAAAGCCAATTTCTAAATCGTCACCTTGATATTGAACATCAACGATTTCTTCCGCTTCTTCTTGCTCTGGGTTATTAGCCGTTATCTTAAGCTCACCAGAAGACAAGTTTAATCGTACGCCCCTAAACTTTTCGTTAGATAGAATGGCCGCACGTGAAAAAGCTTCTTTTAATACAGCTTTACTCGCAATAATTTCCTTGTCGCCATTTTGAGGTAAAACACGGCGATAATCAGGAAATCTGCCATCAACTAATTTCGAAGTGAAAATGAAATCGTTTGAGAAAATTCGAAGATGGTTGGCGCCTATTTGCACCTTAAGAGATTTGTCATCTTCGCTAATAAGACGAGAAATTTCTAACACGCCTTTACGTGGAATAATCACCTGACGAGATGGCAAAGCGGTCTCGTAGTTTAGGCGACAAAGTGCAAGGCGGTGACCGTCTGTTGCAACGGTACGAATGATATTCTCTTCCGTTTCAAGGGACATACCATTTAAGTAATAACGTACGTCTTGTTGAGCCATTGAGAAGCTCGTTGCATCGATAAGACGTTTTAGATCACTGCACGATAATTCAAACTCAACTTCGCCTTCCCAGTCTTCTAGATTTGGGTAGTCGTTGGCAGATAAAGTAGAAAGCGTATAACGACCTCGACCGGCACGAATAAGTGCTTTGCTGCCGTCTAACGAGAAATGAATATCTGTTCCTTCAGAAATACCGCGAATAATGTCAAACAGCTTTTTAGCAGGAACAGTAATCTCACCTTCCGTGAATTCACCTTCTAATTTCACGCTAGAAATTAGTTCTACCTCTAAATCTGTACCAGTAAGCCAAAGTGCGTCCTCACTTACTTTGATGAGAACATTGGAAAGAATTGGCAGTGTGTGTCTACGCTCTACAGCACCAGATACCAACTGTAGGGGTTGTAAAAATTGTTCGCGGCTTATAGTAAATTTCATCGCAGTGCTATCTCGCCTCTAAGGTCGTGGTGTTAGGAAGACAAAGTCCTAATGAGGTTCTTATAGTCCTCTTTTATATCATGACTTTCTTCTCTTAGCTGCTCTATTTTTCTACAAGCGTGTAAAACCGTAGTGTGGTCTCGTCCACCAAACGCGTTTCCTAGTTCAGGTAAACTGTGGTTGGTAAGTTCTTTGGCCAGCGCCATCGCGACTTGGCGAGGACGCGCCACACTACGACTACGTCGTTTAGACAAAATATCAGCTACTTTTATCTTATAATAATCTGCAACGGTTTTCTGAATATTATCAACGGTTACCAATTTTTCTTGAAGTGCGAGAAGGTCTCGAAGCGCTTCGCGAACAAAATCAATAGTGATAGGGCGACCGGTAAAGTTTGCGTTAGCAATAACACGGTTAAGTGCACCCTCGAGCTCACGTACGTTTGAACGCAATCGCTTAGCTATAAAAAACGCCACTTCATTAGGTAAGTGAATCCGGTTCTCTGCCGCTTTGCGCATCAAAATAGCCACTCGGGTTTCAAGCTCTGGTGGCTCTATAGCAATGGTTAAACCCCAACCGAAGCGCGATTTCAATCGATCCTCTACCCCATCAATCTCTTTAGGATATCTATCAGAAGTAAGGATGATTTGTTGGTTACCTTCAAGAAGCGCATTGAACGTGTGGAAGAACTCTTCTTGTGAACGCTCTTTATTAGCAAAGAATTGAATATCATCGATAAGTAACGCATCAACGCTGCGATAGAAGCGCTTAAAGTCCTCTATAGCGTTATTTTGTAGTGCCTTAACCATATCCTGCACGAAACGCTCTGAATGCATATACACAATTTTAGCGTCACCGTTATTAGCTACGATGCCATTACCCACTGCATGTAATAAGTGAGTTTTACCTAAGCCCGTACCACCGTAAATAAACAGTGGGTTGTAAGAACCGCCTGGGTTATTTGCAACTTGAGTTGCAGCCGCACGTGCTAGCTGGTTAGATTTACCTTCGACAAAGTTGTCGAATTGATAGGTCGGATTAATATTACTTTTATGCTTCATCGCCTCAGGGATCGGGATCACTTTCGGCGGTGTAGACGATCTTGGCGCTTGATCTGCGTATGCATTATATCCATTACGGTCGTGGTTTTGCGCACCGCGATCATTTAGATCCATACCCTGTGTGTATGAAGGTGATTTTGAAAACGCATTGTTTTGTCCTTGATCACCCGCTTGGCTTGCCGATGATGGCATACCGCTATTCGACATTGGTGAATAAGACGATGTGTGCTGCCCATTACTGCCGCTGTGAACAGGCTGATTACTAGTATTATAGTTCTGATACCCTTGACCGCCCGCAGGTGCACTAGGCTTACTTGGTTGATTATTAGGCGTATTTGGAGCAGGCGAAGATCCGCTGGTACTTACAGGCTGACTACGGCTTACGCTGTGACGATTCATCACTTCTAAACGCAATTGTGGTGCGTCACTTCCGGCAAACTCTTTTAGTAGTGCGGTAATATTATTCAGGTACTTGTCTCTTACCCAATCAAGTACAAAACGATTGGGAGCATAGAGTGCAACCACGCCTTGTTGTTCTTCACAAACAAGCGGTCGTATCCACATACTAAACTGCTGCGTTGGTAATTCTTGACGCAATCTTTCAAGGCATTGGTTCCACAAGGACATGGTACGTAGTTAGCTCCCGTAACTCGCTAGAAAAACCAACTCCTGAAAAGCCAAGCATAAAGAAAGCAGGCACTAAAAAGCGCCATTAGAAGAAAATAGCGTTGGAAGTGTTGGGTAGCAGCGAGAAATTAAGTTATCGTTTTAATCGCTGTGGATTATCTTACGTTATCAACACAATGTAAATGGCGATCCCGATCGATCTTTTCGATCAAAACAACAAACAACTGATTAGTAAGCTTTTTTCTTTTAGATCAAATCAAACTATAACGAGAAAAATTCATTCTAAATTTGAGCTAAAAAACCGTTAGATCACCTTGCTTTTTATATCCATCTCTGTGTTTTTCACAACGCACTGTGGATAACCTAACCAAATTTTACGCGTTATTCACAGACGATTTGTACGAAAACTGTGTTATCGATTAAGCTATCGATTAGAAAATGCAAAAATTGTTCACTTATTCATCCGAAAAGCGAGAATATGCATTGACAGCACGCCCCGAGATCTCTAGAATTCAGCGTCCTTTTTCGATGGGCTTTTCTGGTGAAAACACCACATTGTTCTGGCAACAGCATAATGTGTTACCAAAAACGCCTATGTTTAACTAAATATAAGTGAGACTTTGGTCATGAAAAGAACATTTCAACCGAGCAATCTAAAGCGCAAGCGTTCTCACGGTTTTCGTGCTCGTATGGCGACTAAAAATGGTCGTAAAGTACTAGCAGCTCGCCGTGCAAAAGGCCGCGCTCGTCTTTCAGCTTAATTGAAAGACGCCAAAGTGGGCGAGAATAATTTTTCTAGGGAGTTACGTCTGTTAACTCCCACCCACTTTACCTATGTGTTTGATAACGCAACCCCAGCTGTATCTCCCTCTTTTACTGTCCTAGCCAGAAAAAATACACTTTCAACTCCTCGTTTAGGCATTACGCTCGCGAAAAAACGTATCCGTAAAGCTCACGATAGAAATCGTTTGAAGCGATTAGTCAGAGAAAGTTTTAGGCATAAACAGCACAACTTACCCAATGTCGATATTATCGTTATTGGCAAGTCTGGCGCTGACAACCTTAGCAACCAAGAAGTTTTCGCTACATTGGACAAGCTATGGAAAAAATTAAACAAGCGTTGCGGCAACTCTTAATTGCAGTGCCTTTGGCATTGATAAAATTTTATCAATGGTTCATTTCCCCTATGTTAGGGCAACGATGTCGTTTCCATCCTTCTTGTTCTTGGTATGCTATAGACGCATTAAAAACGCACGGATTAGTAAAAGGCGGTTGGTTATCTATTAAACGCATATTAAAATGCCACCCTTTGCATGCCGGCGGATATGATCCAGTGCCGGAAAAACAACAAGATAAACACTCAAAATAAAGAGACCTCTATGGAATCGCAACGTAGTTTTCTGATAATTGGCCTTGCGCTAGTTAGCTTTTTGCTTTGGCAATCATGGCAAAAAGATTATGGGCCACAGCCAGTTGTGCCTGTTGAGCAACAACAAACGCAAGAGACATCACAAGGCGTACCGTCATTTAATGAAAATGGCAGCGAAGATGTACCTAGTAGTGATAGCGTTCCTGCTGCACAACCTATCGCAGCGGCGCAAAGCTCAAACCGCATTATTGAAGTAAAAACCGATACGCTTGATTTACGCATCGATTTGCTAGGCGGCGATGTAGTATCAGCAGACTTACTTAAGTTTCCGGTAGAGCAAGGTTCGGATATTCCTTACAGCCTACTTCGCTCTGGCAACGGTCTTTATGTAGCGCAAAGTGGCCTAATCGGTGCTCAAGGGCCTGATGCAAGCAGCAGTGGCCGCCCGGTGTATAATGTACAAAGTGACTATTATGAGATGACTGGCGACACCCTTGTTATTCCTCTTACATGGAAAAACAACCAAGGCTTGTCAGTCACCAAAACCTTCACTTTCACTAAAGGTCAGTACGACGTAAACGTGAGCTATAGCGTTGAAAATGGTACTGGCAGCGCAGCAACGGTTCAGCCGTATGCACAGCTTAAACAAGTGATGGAGTTTGAAGACGACAGCAACATGTTTATGCCAACGTACCGTGGTGCTGCATATTCAACAGAAGATGACCGCTACCAGAAGTACTCGTTTGACGAGATTGAAGATGACAACCTACGTGAAACCACGAAAGCGGGTTGGGTTGGCATGCTTGAACATTACTTTGTATCAGCATGGGTACCTTCACAAGAGCAAACTAACACGCTTTATTCTCGTAACCTGAAAAATCAGTATGCGGTAATTGGTGTATTGTCTCCGTCTGAAAGCGTAGCGCCTGGTGAAACCAAAACCCTTGCATCTACCCTTTACATGGGCCCTAAGGACCAAGAAAGCCTAGCGAAGATTGCGCGTGGATTAGACCTAACCGTTGATTACGGTATTCTTTTCTGGATTTCACAGCCGCTGTTCGCCCTTCTTACCTTCCTTCATAGCCTAGTTAATAACTGGGGTGTGGCCATTATCCTTATCACTATTGTAGTAAAAGGCGCGATGTACTGGCTAACTAAGAAGCAATACGAGTCAATGGCACGTATGCGCAACTTAGCACCTAAGATGCAGCAGCTAAAAGACCGTTTTGGCGACGACAGACAAAAAATGTCTCAAGCTATGATGGAGCTTTACCGCAAAGAGAAAGTAAACCCAATGGGCGGTTGCTTACCTCTTCTTCTGCAAATGCCTATCTTCCTTGCGCTTTACTGGGTACTGATGGAAAGTGTTGAACTACGCCATGCAGACTTTGTGCTTTGGATCACTGACCTTTCTACAAAAGACCCATACTTTGTGCTGCCAATTCTAACTGGCGCAAGTATGTACCTATTGCAAAAACTTCAGCCAACCACCATTACTGATCCAATGCAGCAGAAAATCATGCAATGGATGCCGGTAGCAATGAGTGTATTCTTCCTGTGGTTCCCTGCAGGTCTGGTACTATACTGGCTAGTCAGTAACGTGATTACCTTGGTTCAAGCCAAAATGATTTATGCTTCAATGGAGAAGCGGGGCATCAGCAGTAAATAACACGCTGATCAATGAATTATACAGCCCGCCTATGCGGGCTGTTTTGTCTTAAGAGGAATAACCTGTGCCATCATTTGATATTGTTTCTGAAATCAACATGGAAGAAGTACGCAACGCCACTGAAAACGCAAGCCGTGAGCTATCAACGCGTTTCGACTTTCGCGGTATTGACGCGAGCTTTGAGTACAAAGATAAAACCGTGGTCATGAAAGCTGAAGCTGAATTCCAACTTCAGCAAATGGAAAGCATGTTTAGAACGGCGATGTCTAAACGTAACGTCGACACTTCATCTATGGATGTTAAACCCTACGATGCACACGGTAGAACTTACCGTCAGACCATTACCTTTAAAGAAGGTATTGAGCAGCCGATGGCGAAGAAGATTGTGAAGCTGGTGAAAGACGCCAAAATCAAAGTGCAAACGGCTATTCAAGGCGAAGAACTTCGCGTAACAGGTAAAAAGCGTGATGATTTGCAGCAAGTGATTTCGCTGGTTAAAGAGTCAAACTTAGGCCAACCTTTCCAATTTAAGAACTTCCGCGACTAATTATGGAATCACTCACCCTTTCTACCGACACTATTACCGCACAAGCGACAGCGCCCGGTCGTGGCGGCGTAGGTATTGTGCGTGTTTCAGGTCCTAAGGCTAAAGCTATCGCAGAGGCGTTAGTACCAAGCGCACTAACACCACGTCTTGCGACCTATACGCCGTTTGTTGATGCTAACAACAGCGTAATAGACCAGGGCATAGCACTGTTTTTTAAAGGGCCTAATTCATTTACCGGTGAAGATGTACTTGAACTGCAGGGCCATGGCGGTCAAGTTGTCATGGACATGCTGATTGATGCCGTACTTGCAACG
>Ga0208639_1002733_pt1 | contig 10075 bp, 2 predicted proteins | sample ETNtaG_33_FD_185772 | JGI IMG/M metagenome (GOLD analysis project Ga0208639, IMG submission 185772) | Marine microbial and viral communities from oxygen minimum zone, Eastern Pacific Ocean - ETNP201310SV76 (SPAdes) (version 2) | ecosystem: Environmental > Aquatic > Marine > Oceanic ...
GTTGAGCAGTCCGGTCGCGTCTCGGTGTATTTCTCCGATGCCTACCGCCGGCCGCTCTCGGCATCGGTGGTGCCGGAACTGGAAGTGATCCTGAACCCCGACGTGGAGGGCGAGAACCTCGTCACGCTCAAGCCCGCTGACGCGGGCACGCACTGGATAGGTCAGGGCAAGCCGGTCAATAAGTCCGGGCTTACCGTGCAGGTGGCCTTCACCCACAAGAAGGAGCCTTATGCCGTAGAGTTTGATGTGGCTCATCCTGTTGATACCAAGGAAGTGGCCGATAAAAAGTCCGGCTATGATGGTTCCAAGGGTGCCCAAACTCCCGGTGCGATCAATCTGGGTCTGACCGGAGGCCGAAATTCCGGCTCCTACTCGGCGGGATACCTCGAGAAAAAGCTGGGTGATAAGATTAAAGGCGGCACCTACCAGCAGTCTGGCAAGGCGCATTTTCGTAATGAGCCGCACGTGGATATTCCACTCACCGTGGCCGCCGCGGCCGAGTCGGTGACCCAGGGTATTCGTGGCCCCAAGGATGCGCCGGTGCGCACCTTTAATGTCAGTGCCATCAACGCGGAAATCACCCTGAACCAGTACCATGATTTCTTCCCGGGCTACATGTTTGCCCTTACCGAGGACGTGGCCAAGGTGCGTGCGGAGGAAAAACGCAATGAGGAGGCCCGTGGCAAGGAATCTGATCCCGGCGCGATCTCCAATGGCTTGTCGGGCGACGCGATTCAGCCCCTGTCAATCCGCGCCAACCAGGGCGAACGCCTGGTGATTGTTCTCAAGAACGAGGTGGAGGATGAAAAGGTGAGCCTGCACCTTCACGGGTCAGGCCTGATCGTCCAGTCCACCGGAGAAGCGGCCACCTCGACCAATGCCGATGCCTACGTGGAATCGGGCAAGACCCAGACCTTTGAGTGGTATATCCCGCCCGATCATCAGGAGGGGGTTCACCACATGCACAGTCATTTCCGTGACCAGGCAAGCCAGGGCCTTTTTGGCTCGCTCGTTGTGGAACCGCGCGGTTCCCGGTTCCTTGATCCCTACACGGGAAGGGAACTCAAGAGCGGCTGGTTGGCGATGATTGAAGACCCCAGCGGGCCCGATTTCCGCGAGTTTGTGGTCATCTACCACGAGGTGGGTGATGAGGAGTTCCGTCCGCTAGACATCAATGAGGACATGATTCCCCTGCGCGACCAGGCCGCTGATGATTACCGGCCCAGCACGCGTGCCATCAATTATCGCAGCGAATCCTTCGCCAACAACCTGCTCCTGCAGAACAAGAAGTTTGGCATGATGGACGAGTCAATGGGCTACAGTTCCTACACCTTTGGCGATCCCTCCACACCGATCCCAAGGTCCTACCTCGGTGACCCGGCCAAGTGGCGTCTGGTACATGGTGGTTCTGAGGTATTCCACTCCCACCATCTGCATGGTGGGGCGATCCGCTGGCGTCGCCAGCCGAAATTAACCCAGGACCTCAATCTCTTCGGCGTCAACAACTTTGCCCTGGCCAGTGGTGGCCCGGTCAAGTTTCCGCCAGTGCGCAGTACCTCCGACCGGGTTGACGTGCAGACCATTGGTCCTTCTGAGACACACGACCTGACTATTGAGTGTTGCTCAGGCGGTTGCCAGTTCACCGCCGGTGACTTCCTCTACCACTGTCACATTCCCCACCACTACGTGGCCGGCATGTGGGCTTTTTGGAGGACCTACAACACCCTGCAAACCACGGAGATCAGCAACGACGTCATGCCTCAGCTGGCCGAGTTGCCTGACCGCAGAGGAACGATGCTCCCGGGCGTTGATTCCTCCAGGTTGGTTGGCCGGACCATGAAATGGTTTGGAAAGGATTTTCAGGTTGTGGCAACGGCTGCCGAAGCCAAGGGCAAAAAGGACACCTACTCACTTGAGGATTGGGTTGAAATGCAGCTTCCGCCCCAGGGCAAGCCCGGCAAGAAGAATGATGAAACCGGCCAGACCAAGGCTTATGACGCCAGTGTCTGGGATTGGGCCAAGCAAAAGGGTAAGGGCGGCCACATGGTATATCTGGGTGAGCCAGAAACGGCAATCAAGTGGCCCAAGTACCTGCCGAAGAAGCCCGGCGAGCGTCCCGCGATTCTCTTTGACCTGAAGACCGGTAAAATTGCCTGGCCGCTGATGAAGCCCCATTTTGGTAAACGACCGCCTTTCAGTCCGGACCATAACCCGGCCCCCTTCCTGGAGCCGATCCGCCGCAATGCGGACGGAACCAAGAGCACCAAGGTGGCCAAGCCTGGTGAGAATGGTCCCTGGAGCCTGAGTCCTCAGCAGACTGATGAGAGTCAGATGAAGAACTTCAACGTCCACGCGATCAAGTTGCCGATTACCCTTTCCAAGAAAGAAGGCAACGGCGAGGGGCCTCTGGCACCGATCGTGGATCAGGACGGACAAATCTACGTGCACCACGATGAGGAGGAACAGATTCGGGCCAATGATGACCTGAAGGTTCCGCTGGTGTTGCGCATGAACGTGGGCGATACCGCCGATGTCATCCTTACCAATGAGATTCCCGATTTCGATGAGAACCTCTATTCGAGTAAGGTCAACATGCACATTCACTTTGTGCAGTTCGACACGCAGGCATCTGATGGGGTTATCACCGGCATGTCCTATGAACAGTCTGTGCGCCCCTTCACCATGCTCGACGCGGGCAATGGCAAGGGTTTCGGTAAACCACAGAATGAACCCTTGACGGCTGACGCGGCTGCCGGTGCCACCAAGATTGGCCTGCGCAGTGCCCAGCCCTTCCATGTTGGTACCTTGATCGGGATCGGCATGGATCAGGTGGGCAAGCTGGAGATTCGGCGGATCAAGGGAGTTGAAGGCAACAACCTGATCCTTGATGAACCTCTGGAGCACGCGCACAAGAAGGGCGAGATCGCCAGTGTCGAGTTTGTTCGTTACCGCTGGTACGCCGACGCGGACTTCGGGATCACCTATTGGCATGACCATGCCTACGGCCTGACTTCATGGGGTCACGGGCTCTTTGGCTGCACGGTGATTGAGCCGAAGGGGTCGACCTATCACGATCCCAAGAGTGGTAAGGAGGTCAAGAGCGGCAGTGTGGTGGATATCCACACCAACCAGCCTGTCTCATCCAGCGTGCGCGGCAGTTTCCGCGAGTACGTGATGCAGATTCAGGACTCCAACCCGCGCACCGAGAACCGCATCATGAGCGGCACTGTGCCCGAGAAACCCAAACCGGGCCAAACCAAGCCGGAGAAGATCAGTAAGATCGGCAGCATGGACTCCTGGAGTCTCATGCCCACCGCCTTCAAGTATCTTAACGGCGGGGAACGCACCTCGGGCAGTTCCTTCGGTCTGCGCGTTGAGCCATTGAACCGGCGGTTGGCCGTCAACCCGGATCCCTCAGTAGTATTCAGCAGTCGGGTGCATGGAGATCCGGATACCCCGACCCTGAATGCTTACCTGAATGATCCCATCGTGATTCGGGCACTCGATCATGCGGGCAATGAGATGCATACAGTGCATGTTAATGGCCACTATTTCCCATTGGAACGTTACGCGGCCAAATCGCGGCCCAAGAGCTCGGTGCATTTGGGAATTGCCGAGCGTTATGACCTGGTTATTCCCGCCGCTGGCGGACCCCAGCAGCAGGCCGGTGATTATATGTATCACAGTGGCCGCATCTCCCACTTCGGTGAGGGCATGTGGGGCATTATCCGTGTGCTTGATGAGCGCAACAAGGACCTGCAGCCTCTGCCTGGACGGGAGGACATTCCCAAGTCAGCCAAGCAGTTCTGGCCGGATGACGCGCCGATCAAGACCTTCAATGTCTCGGCCATCGACCTGCCCATCGACCTGAACCCGTTGGCTCCGGCCACCATCAAGACCAAGGCCACCAACCGGGAGATCATCGCTGAGAATCCCGATGGCAAGTGCTACGTGCTCGATGAGGAGATGGCGGCGGCCAAGTCGGGCAAGAAGATGCCCGATCCATTCGTCATCCGCGCCAATGTCGGAGATGTCATCAAGATCAAGTTCACCAACCGGCTCAAGAGCGGTCGGGCTTCGATCCACGCTGACATGCTTGCCTATAACCCCAACGATTCGTTGGGGATCAATCTGGGCAACAACAAGGGCGACCAGACCGTGGCCCCGGGCGAGTCCCGCACCTACACGTTCTACGCCCATCCCGAGTATGGCGAGGCGGCTGCCATGATCACCGACTGGGGTGACGTGACCAAGAATGTGCGCGATGGGCTTTACGGCGCCATCATCGTTGGGCCCCGTGGTTCCAGGTACTACGATCCGGCCACTGGCAGGGATATCACCCTGAAGAACAGCTGGCGCGCGGACGTGGTGGTCGACACCTCCATTCCCGAGAACAAGGGTAAGACCAACTACCGAGACGCCTCCCTCTTCTTCCAGGATGAGGATAACGTCATCGGCACCGCCTTCATGCCTTACGCCAAACAGAGCGCGGGGCTGGCGGCTATCAACTACCGCATTGAACCCTTGGCTTGGCGGGCTGAGAAATACGAGGTTGATTTTGAGGATGCCTACCTCACCGCAGGCAAGGCCGATCCGGTGACCCCGATCATTGAGGCCCATGTGGGAGACAAGGTAAGGATTCACGTGTTCGGTGCGCACAGCGAGCAGAACACCATCTTCAGTCTGGAAGGCCACCAATGGGCGCTTGAGCCGGACATGGAGGGGGCTGAAATGCTCGAGGCCGAGCAGCTTGGCGGACACGAGTCCCTGGAGGTGAATATCACCGCTGGCGGCCCCAACCTCATCCCTGCAGACTATGTCTACATGAGTCACCGCCTGGCCTACGCCGAGGCGGGGCAATGGGGACTGCTTCGGGTGCTGCCCAATGGCAACGGAAAGGTTGCCTCCCTGGATAGCAAGAGAAAGAAAGGGACCAATACTGCGGACGCCGGCAAGGCCTCACAGAAGCGGACCGAAAACACCACCAAGCCTAAAGGAAAAAAGGTTAGCTCCAATCAGGACGCCAGAACATTTCCTTGGACCGGTTCGGCCATGATGCTCGCCGTCTTTGGGTTTGGAGTGTTGATCATTCGCGGCGGCGGACGTGGCACCCGGATTTTGGGTGTGATCCTGGCGGTAATCGCTCTGGGCTATTCGGCGGCCAACGCCATGGCCGCTGAGGAGAACAAAGGCAAGATTCGTTCACTGGATTCTTACAGCCTCAGCAAGCGAGCCCCGAAGGTCTCGGCGCAATATCTCATTCCCTTGAAATCCCGGAACAAGCTGGGGCCTTTGCCGGTATTATCGGCGCCCAACCCGGCGGCGGTGGAGTTGGGGAAGATGTTGTTTTTTGACAACCGAGTGTCGGGAGATGTGGATATCTCCTGCGCTCAGTGTCACCAGCCGGGCAAGGGTTGGACCGATGGCGAGGCGCTTTCCACCGGTTACCCCGGTACGCGCTATTTTCGTAACACGCCCACAATCATCAACGCAGTCTTCGCCGATTACCTGTATTGGGACGGTCGATTGGGCGGGGATGACCCGGCCACGCAGGTGCGCGACTCGATCAATGACTCACACTTCTTGAGCTCAGACGGTCGGGTCATGCTGCAGCGAATGAAGCAGATTCCTGAGTACGTGGAGCTCTTCGCCAAGGGAGGTCTGGGAGAACCTACGCACACCGGGATCACCAAGGCGATTGCGGCCTTTGAACGGACACTGGTGTCAAAGAACGTACCCTTTGACAACTACCTCAAAGGTGATGCAAAAGCCATTTCGGATTCGGCCAAGCAGGGGTTGGAGTTATTTAAGGGCAAAGCCGGTTGCGTCCAGTGTCATGAAGGACCGTATCTCTCTGATGGAAAGCCGCATAATCTGGGGTTGCCGGAGAACCCGGAGGTATTCAGTGATCCGTTTCGGGTGATCACCTTTCGTTCGCAACTTAAGTTCGTGGGCACCCCAAACTACATGAACCTGCGTAATGACCCGGGGCACTTTGCGGTGAGCAAACTCTACAAGGACTTTGGGAAGTTTATTACGCCAACTCTGCGTGAAGTGAGCCGAACGGCCCCCTACATGCACAACGGGATGCTGCCGACTTTGGAGTCGGTGGTGGCCTTTTACAATGAGGGCGGCGGCAAGGGTCGCCGGACCGACCCGAAAATCAAGCCGCTGGGGTTGAGTGCGGGTGAGCAGTCAGCGCTGGTGGAGTTTCTCAAGACCCTCAGTGGTGATGAGATCAAGATCGATGTCAAGCAGGGGGATCTGCCAGGCTACAAGGTCATGCCTGCCTGGTATTCCAAGAAGAATTAAATCAAGTAAAATCCGGTATTGATAAAAGGAAAATATAAATGAAGAAACCAACCAACACAGTAATAGGCGTATGCGTTTCGGTGGCTGCAGTTGTGGCACTGGGCGTCGGTTGCGTCATGCCGCAGCAACAACAGACAACCGGCAAGCCCGGTGTCGAAGAACAAAAGGTCACTGAACGACTGGACCGGATTGAAAAGGCGCTGGACCGACTAGCAACCAGAAAACCAGCATCTACGCCCAAGCCGGTCTCGCCGATCGACAACCAGCAGCGGGCGATTCTGAATCGCCTCCAGCAGACCGAGGCGTCCCTGCAACAAATCGTTGTTCTCAAGCGGCTGGAACGCATTGAGGCGGCCGTGCGGCAGCAGGTCGCGGGTATTTCCCCGGCGCCGCCAGCAGCCGTAACAAGGCTTCCTGCACCTGCTCAACAAGCAGGGAAGCCGGCCACGGCGGTTGCCGGGACTCCAACTCCTGAGGTGGCCGAGAAGCCTGAGGAGCCTGAGGCACCCCATACCTTTGCGAAGGTAGAGGATCCGGCTGCCAAGACCCAAGAGGTCCCCACGGCTGTGCAACCGGTGGCTGCGCTACTCAAGGGACTGGGTGTGAAGGAGGATTTAATCAACTCACGTTCCGAGTGGTGCGAATGTCTGGAGGAGGACCATATCTCTGATATCTGGGAGAGTGCCCGCGGATTTGTGCATCTGGATGGGGAGAAGTTCCCGGCGCTGACCGCCCTGCCTCCCCCCCCGATTCCCCCGGACAACAAGCAGAAGCTTGATCCCAAGACCCAGTTCCCCGTGATGGATGATCCCAAGGTGCAACTGGGCAAGCTACTCTTCTTTGATGGCCGCCTTTCGGGAGACAACAGCGTGAGCTGCGCAACCTGCCACGCGCCCGACCAGGGTTGGGGCCTTAACTCGGCCATCAGCCGCGGTTACCCGGGCACCTCGCACTGGCGCAACTCGCACACCATCGTCAACTCGGCCTACATGTGGAAGCTCTTCTGGGACGGCTCAGCCAAGGCGCTGGAACCGCAGGGTAAGAGCGCCAACACCGGCCTCTCAGGCAACGGCAAGACCGACATGATGGAGGAACGCCTCCGGCAGTGCCCGGACTATGTGCAGATGTTCAAGGATGTCTTTGGCACCGAGATTCCGCTTCTGGAGGATGCCTGGCGCGCCATTGCCGCCTTTGAGCGGGTCATGGTCCAGCCGGATACACCCTTTGATCTGTACATGAAGGGCGACAAGAGTGCGCTGAGTGAGTCGCAGATTCGCGGCAAACAAATCTTTGAAGGCAAGGCCAAGTGCATCCAATGCCACAACGGCCCCATGTTCAACGACCAGAAGTTCTACAACCTGGGTTTACCGCAGGAGGCAAGTTTCCTGGAGGATCCAATCAAGGAAATCACGCACCGCTTCCAGTACTACAGCAAGGGTGCAGCTGAGGATATCTATCGCAACGGCAAGATTGATCTGGGTCTCTACTTTGTGACCAAGCGCAAGGGGGACATTGGCAAGTTCCGCACCCAGACACTGCGTTACCTGACCTACACCCCGCCTTACATGCACAATGGCACCCTTGATTCACTTGAGGATGTGGTGGAGTTCTACAACAAGGGCGGTGGTGAGGATTTGACCCTCAAGAACTTCGGGATTGCCAACAAGACCCGGCGACTGGACCCGAAGAAGCCGCTGAACCTGACTGAGCAGGAGAAGAAGGATCTGGTGGCCTTCCTGGAGAGTCTTTCAGGCGATGAGATGTTGATGCCCCTGCCCAAGCTGCCTGACCCGATGGCTTACGTGTACAAGGGCGAGACCTACATCGGCCTGCCGATCCCGGTGGTTTCCACTGCGGCGAATCCCGATGAGAAAAAGGAACCCGAGAAGATGAAGTGGTCACTGGTTGAAGCGCCCAAGGGGGCGACGATCGATTCGAATACAGGCCGGGTGGTCTGGCTGAACGCCCAACCACCGGCTGAGTCAATCAAGGCCAACAAGGACATCCCGATCACCATCAAGCTCAAGGCGACCAGCGTGAAGGATCCCAACAAGGTGACCGAGCAGACGCTGCTGGTGACTGTCTATCGCAGTGAACCACCCAGTATCGAGACACTGACCGGTGGTGGAGGCGGCGAATAAATCAAAAACAGGACAAGAGGAATTAAGACATGAAAAAATCTGAGAAAACCGGAGAAGAACCCAACTCCTGCCTGGACCGTCGGCGATTCCTGCTGGCCTCGGGCGGAGTGACAATGACGAGTATGCTACTCAACCTGCCCGGAGTGGTGGGTGAGTTGCACGCGGAGGTGGCGGAGTATCCGCGCAAGAAGATCGCCAAGCTGAGCGACCTGAAGGCCGATACACCGATCAACTTCCAGTACCCGGACAAGAACCCGCTGCACGGGATGAGTTTCCTGGTGAAGCTGGGCGAGGAAGCCGGTGGGGGCGTGGGGCCGAAGAAGGACATTGTGGCCTTTAGCTCCCTCTGCACCCACATGGGCGGCCTGATGGTGGGGACCTACCGCAAGGAGGACAAGATTGCCGGACCCTGTCCGTTGCACCTGACGACCTTTGATTTGACCCGCCACGGCATGGTGGTGGCCGGACACGCCACTGAGAGCCTGCCGCAGGTGGTGCTGGAGGTGGAAGGGGGCGACATCTACGCCAAGGGCATCCTGGGACTGGTGTATGGCAAACGTGACAACCTGGATACGGCTGCGGCCTAACAACAATCAACTACAATTAACCAGAAAGAAAGAGAACAAGGACATGGCTAAAGCAAAGATCGTTTCCAAGAACAAGGTGCCGTTGCCGCCGCCGGACGCGGAGGTATTTACCACCTGTTGTGACTACTGTGTTGTCGCCTGCGGCTACAAGGTTTACCGGTGGCCGGTGGGCAAGGATGGAGGACTCAAGGCCAATGAGAACGCGCTGAGAGAGAATTACCCGACACAGCCCAACTCGGGCAAGTGGGTAAGCCCGAACATGCACAATGTGGTGACGGCCAATGGCAAGAAGCACAACGTGGTTGTGATCCCTGATGCGGACGCCAAGGTGGTGAACGTGGGGGGGACCCACAGTATCCGGGGTGGTTGTATTGCCCAGAAGTGCTACAACCCGGAGACACCAACCAAGGATCGGCTGCAATATCCGCAAATTCGGGTGAATGGCAAGCTGCAGCGTATATCGTGGGATGATGCCATTGAGATCATGGCCGAAATCTCCAAGTATGTACTCAAAAAGTACGGCGAGAATGCCTGGGCGCAAAAGATGTTCTCCTACCAGTTCTTCGAGAACACCTATGCGTTGAGCAAGCTCGCCCTGCGGCACATCGAGACACTGGCCTTTGCTTTCCATGACAACCCTTCCAACGCCGAGGATACCCCCGGCTTCCGGGACATGGGCTTCGATAACTTTGCCGCCTCCTACGAGGATTACTCCCTGGCTGACACGCTCTTCATCTCGGGCACCGATCCCTTCGAGACCAAGACCGTGATCCACGAGAGCTGGATCCAGAAGGGGATGGCCAAGGGCATGAAGCTGATTTTTGTCCTGCCACGCAAAACCTCCGGAGTGGCTGCTGCCGAAAAATCGGGTGGTCTGCACCTCAACCTCATTCCCGGCACCGACACGGTGCTCCACATGGCGATCATCCGGGTCATCCTGGAGAATGGCTGGGAGGATGAGGAATGGATCAAGAAGTTCACCGCCTCCAAGTGGGAGCAGGACAGCGGCTTCGGCCGTGGTATCCGCGACACGGG
>Ga0208639_1002740_pt1 | contig 10051 bp, 13 predicted proteins | sample ETNtaG_33_FD_185772 | JGI IMG/M metagenome (GOLD analysis project Ga0208639, IMG submission 185772) | Marine microbial and viral communities from oxygen minimum zone, Eastern Pacific Ocean - ETNP201310SV76 (SPAdes) (version 2) | ecosystem: Environmental > Aquatic > Marine > Oceanic ...
TGGATTGATATGAGTAACAAATTGATCTCCGCTTAAAGCATGGAATATAAGTACTGCATTAGTCTTATTTTTATTTAAAGCTCCATATGTTTCATAAGCCAAAGGAAAATTTTTTATTGTCTTTCCGCAGTCAAGATCAAGCGATTGATTAACAATCAATTTTTTTATGTTTTTAATGTTTGTATTCATGTCAAATAAAAAAAAGCCCAGCTAAGCCGGGCAAAAAACCTTTTTTAGCTGTTTTTTTTAAGCGCTCGCAATTAAGTTAAATCAGCGCTGTTCTCTTTTACTAAAAAGCACCTCTTTTGTCAATTTAGGTCGTATTTATTTTGCCACAAAGGTGCATATATAGTATTTACCGATACAATTTATATATTAGTAAAAATTATGGCTTTACCAAAACCAAAAAATGTAAAAATTGAAAGATATATTGAGGGGTTATCTAAATTTAAAAAAATTGATAATCCAATTAAATTATCTGCTAACGAGTCTGCTTTAGGACCGAGCCCAAAGGCTATCCGAGCATTTGAAAAAGACAAGAGTAAGATTTTTAAATATCCGGAATCTGATTCTAATTCTTTGCGAGATCTTATATCTGAAAAGTTTAATATTAAATCTAAAAGGATTATTTGTGGAGCAGGATCAGATCAGATATTTGATCTAACATGTCAACTATTTTTGGAACCAGGAAATGAGGTGATTGTTACAGAATTTGGATTTATTATGCATAGGATTTATGCGTCACTTCACGGTGCTAAGGTGTTATTAGTTGAAGAGAAAAATTTTAAAGCATCGGTGAATGAAATATTAAAAAAAGTTACCGACAAAACAAAAATTGTATTTATTGCAAATCCTAATAATCCAACCGGTACTTATTTATCAAAAAATGAAATGCTTGATTTAAGGCAAAAGCTTAGAAGCAATATACTCTTGGTCGTGGACGATGCATATTTTGAATTTATGAATAAAGATGATTTTGCTTCAGGATTAGATCTTTTTAAAGATGCGGCTAACGTTTTGATTACAAGAACCTTTTCTAAAATTTATGCTCTTGCAGGTTTAAGACTGGGTTGGGGCTATAGTTCACAAGAAATTATTGATGCAATGTATCAAATTAAACCTCCTTTTAATGTTAATAGGGCAGCTATTGCTGCAGGCAAGGAGGCTATTATGGATAGCGAATGGACAAAAAGAGCAATTGAGCATAATACATTATGGTCTAGAAAAATATTTTCTATTTTAAAAGAAAATAAAATTATAACAAATGAACCTGCAGCAAATTTCTTTTTAATGAACTTTGATAAAACAAAAATTAACTCAGATGAAGTTTTTGAAAAATTGGCTAGCAAACGTTTAATTTTAAGAAAAATGAAACAATATAAAATACATAACGCATTAAGGCTAACCATTGGAAATAAACAGGCAAATGAACACTTTATTCAATCTATTGGGAGTGTTTTAAAATAATGTTTAAAAAAGTATGTGTAATTGGGTGTGGTCTAATTGGATCTTCTTTAGCTAGAGCGATAAAGAAAAATAATTTGTCAACTAAAATAGTTTCTTCTAATAGATCAGATGCTGTAAATAAAAAAGTAATTGAATTAAAGATAGTGGATGATTCAAGCTCTGATACAAAAAAAATGGTTAACGGTTCTGATTTAATTGTAATTGCTACTCCTTTAAGCAGTTACGAAAATGTGATTTTAAAAATTAAAAATTCTTTAAAAAATGGAACTATACTAACTGATGTTGGATCAGTTAAAGAAAACATAATTAATCTAGTTGAAAAAGCAGTTCCTGAAAATGTTTCCTGGATATCATCCCATCCAATTGCCGGAACAGAAGAAAGTGGACCGGAAATGGGATTTTCTGAACTTTTTGAAAATAGGTGGTGTATTTTGACTCCAAGCAAAAAAGCAAAAGAAAAAGATATTAAATTACTTGAAACTTTTTGGAAAAAAATAGGGAGCAAAGTTGACGTTATGGAAGCAAAACAACATGATTATATTTTGTCCGTTACAAGTCATATTCCGCATTTAATAGCGTATAATATTGTAAATATGACTCTTGATCTTCAAGATAAAAAAGAGTCCGGTATTATAAAATATAGTGCGGGAGGCTTAAGAGATTTTACAAGAATAGCCGCATCTAATCCTATTATGTGGAGAGATATTTTTATTCAAAATAAAAAAAATACATCAAAAATGATTAATAAGTTTATAGAAAATTTAGAAGATTTAAAGAAGGCAATTGAAAATGAGGATGGAAAAAAATTAGAAGAAATTTTTACAAAAACAAAAAAAATTAGAAAAAAAATTATAGAAGCAGGTCAGGATGTAGAAGTACCTGACTTTGGAAGGCAACGGTAATTAAGAAATATTTTCTATCTCATCGTAAATTTTCTTTTCTAAATTTTTAATAAATTCGTCTCTATTTAAACCTGGTTTTATTGGTTCTAATAAAGATATTGTTATTTTACCAGGGCGTTTAATTATTCCTTTTTTTGGCCAAACCTTGCCTGAATTTAACGCTATTGGAATACATGAAATATTTAATGCTTCGTATATTCTTCCCGCTCCCTTTTTAAAAGGTACTCTTTCTTCTATTTTTACTCTCGTACCCTGCGGGAATATTAAAAGAGGTCTATTTTCATTTTTAACAATAGTTGCAATTTTTTCAAAGAAGTTAAGATTATCTTTTGTTGTTGTGTTTCTTACTATTTCTATTGATTTTATTTTTTTTAAATAAAGTCCAAATAATGGGATTTTTAAAAGTTCTTTTTTTAAAATAAAAACTGGATAATCTAGTATGGCTTGAAGCGCAAAAGTTTCAAACATTGATTGATGTGCAGATGCTACAAAATATTTTTCTGTTTTAGGAATATTATCAGCTCCTTTAATTTCAACTTGTGTATTTAAAAAAATTTTAACAACGAAAATAACGTAATGACCTAAAAGTTTTCCAAAAAACAAAGTATATTTTGATGGTAAAAATAGCGTCGGTAATGCAATTAAAAAAACAACAACGATTCCCGTATACAAAAAAAGATTAAATAACAATGATCTTAAAAGTAGCATTTAAATTAGGTGTTGAATTAATTATTAACCAAATCTTCTAAACTTTGTCTTTTTCTAATTATTTTATGTTTTGAGCCACTTACCATAATTTCAGCAATGGTCGGTCTTGAATTATAATTTGATGATAAAGACATTCCATAAGCGCCCACATTGGCTAAGCCTACATAGTCACCTTCTTTAATTTGTGTAAAATTTTTTTGATTAGAAAATTTGTCAGAGCTTTCACATATTGGACCTACGAACTCCAGATTTCCTTTGAATAATTTATTTGTTTTTCTTAAAGGAATAATTTGATGTTGCGCATCATATAAAGCTGGTCTCATTAGATTATTCATGCCTGCATCCAAGATTATAAAATGTTTACTGTTACTTTTTTTGATATAAATAATTTTTGTGATTAAAATTGCCGTGTTTCCAATAATAAATCTACCTGGTTCAAGAATAATTTTTGAATTTTTATTTTTTATAAATTTTTTTACTACTTGAGCATATTGCTTTAAATTAAATTGCTTTTCCTTTTTAGAATAAGAAATTCCTATACCACCTCCTAGATCAATAAATTTAAAATTTATTTTGGTCTTATTAATTATTTTATTTATTATAGATAATACTTTTTTAAACGGTCTAACATTTGTTATCTGGCTTCCTATATGAACACTTATTCCTTCGAGTTTCAAATTCTTTAATTTTTTTATTTTTTTGCAGAGATTTATAAAATCATTATAAACCAAACCAAATTTTTCATCTTTTCCTCCTGTAGATATTTTTTTGTGTGTTTTTCCAGCTACATTGGGATTTAGTCTTATTCCAATAGAAGTTTTTTTTGAATTTTTTTTTGATATTTTATTAATTAGACTAATTTCACTTTCTGATTCAACGTTAATTAAAAGTACTCTTTTTTTCATCGCGACTTTTATTTCCTCTTCGGTTTTTCCGATACCAGAAAAAACTATTTTTTTTGGATTAATTCCAGCTTTTGTAGATTTTAACAGCTCTCCAATAGATACAACATCAGCGCCTGAACCTATTTTTTTTAACTCTTTTAATAAAGTAAGATTTGAATTTGATTTTACGGAAAAGCATATCATTGGTTTAACGTCTTTAAATGCATTGTTAAGGATATGATAATTATTTTTTAATTGCGAAAGAGAATAGCAATAAAAGGGAGTTCTATATTTTTTAACAAGTTTAAGTGTTGATATATTTTCAACACAAAGGTTATTTTTCCTAAGTTTGATATAGTTCATTTTATTTAAACTAAGTGTATAGCTTTATTATAGTTAATCTGAGATTTATACTCAGGATCACTTTTTACTCCACATGAAGCACAAAGTAAGCATGTTGTAATAATTAGTAAAAATTTTCGCATCATTTAAATTCTTTTTTTAATTTAGATATCATTTTTTTTATATTTTTTGTAGAAGTTCCTCCATATGAAGTTTTAAAATTTACTGAATTTCTAACATTAAATACCTTCATTACATTTTTATCTAAATCACCCTTCATTTTTTTTACTTCGTTAAAATTAAGTTGGTTTAATTTTTTCTTATTCTTTTCTGCGTAATTTACTAATTTAGCTGAAATTTTATATGCTTCTCTAAAAGACAAATTATTGTTTTGCACAAGGTAATCAGCAAAGTCAGTAGCGGTAGTATATCCTTCGTTAGATAAAGAAAACATTCTTTCTTTGTTGGGTTTTAAATTTTTAATAAGTTCATTAGCTATGATAACTGATTCTAAAAGAGTATCGTAACTATTAAACACCAACGCCTTATCTTCTTGCATGTCTTTGTAATATGATAAAGGTAAACCTTTCATAATAGTTAACATTGCTTGCAATGATCCAAAATTTTTTCCAGCTCTACCTCTAATCAATTCAGCGGGATCTGGATTTTTCTTTTGTGGCATAATTGAAGAACCAGTTAACATTTTGTCATCAAGTTTAATAAGTTTGAATACATCAGAATTCCAAATAATTATTTCTTCAGCAAATCTTGAAATATGCATGGCGCAAATCGAAGCTGAAGATAAAAAATCTAGAGCAAAGTCTCTGTCAGATACAGTGTCAATTGAATTATTGGTCGGTTTCTTAAATCCCAGTTTTTTTGATGTAAAATTTCTGTCTATTTTATACGAAGTTCCAGCTAGCGCTCCTACACCAAGAGGACATTCATCAATAAAATTAATATTACTAGTAAATCTTTTTTTATCTCTTTTAAACATTTCAACATAAGCTAATAAATAATGAGCAAAAGAAATTGGTTGAGCATTTTTTAAATGAGTAAAGCCCGGCATAATTGTTTGAATATTACCTTCTGATTTTTTTAAAAAACTTTTAATTAAAATATTTAAGTTTTTAACTGTTTCTTTAGACGCCTTTTTTATCCACAATTTGAAATCGGTAATCACCTGATCATTTCTAGATCTTGCTATATGTAAATAACCGGCATCTTCTCCTATAATTTCAAAAAGTCTTTTTTCAATATTTAAATGAATATCTTCATATTTTTTGTTAAAATTAAATTTATTTTTCCTAATTTCATCTCTAATTTTTTTTAAGCCATTGATTATTTTATTACCTTTTTTTGAGTTAATTATTTTTTGTTTAATTAACATTTGGGTATGTACAATCGAACCAAAAATATCCTCTTCAAATAATCTTTTATCAATATCTATCGATGCGCCAATTTTTTCAAAAATTTTTGATGTGGCATTATTGAATCTAGTACTCCAAACAGCTTTATTTTTATTTTTCATATGTTAAGTTTGTATTTCTTATGTTCATAAATCAAAAAATTATAAAGTTTTTAATTTTCTTCTTTTGTTTTAGTATTTTTTCATCAATATCACAAACAAATGAAGATGTTCCACTCAATAATATAGCTATAAATGAAATTCCAAAGCCAATTTCGTCACTTATATTTGAAGATTTTTTGGGCAATGAAATTAACTTAAATGATTATCATGGAAAACTTGTGATTATCAATTTTTGGGCAACATGGTGTGCACCTTGCAAGAAAGAAATGCCTTCGCTAGATAGACTTTATCAAGATAAAAACTTTAAAAATTTACAAGTTTTTGCAGTAAATATGGAACAACCTAATAAATTAAAAACAAAAAAATTTTTCACCGATTTAAATATTCAAAAATTAGAAATTTTTTTTGATGGTAATTTAAATTTTGTAAAACAACTTAAGTTAAGAGGAGTGCCGACTACAGTTTTAATTAATGAAAAAGGAGAGGAGTTTGCCAGGATTCTTGGTGAAATTAATTTTCAGGATGAAAAATTTTTAAAATGGTTATCAAAATATGAGTAGTTATATTTTAGAAGTTACTTCAATATTTCCCCTGTCCAAAAATAAACCCCGACAAGTTATTATATTGTGCCATGGTTATGGCGGCGATGGAAAAGATATAAGTGCCTTAGCAATTAACTGGCAGCGTTTTTTACCAGATGCTATTTTTTTATGTCCCAACGCACCCGAAGTTTGTGTTGTTAATCCACAAGGCTATCAATGGTTTGATCTAACGTCAGAAAAGAAAGAGATAATTCTTGAAAAATCTTTGATAGCTGAAGAAAAATTGAATACATTTTTGGATCAAGTGTTTAATAATTTTCAATTAGAACCATTTAATTTAGCTTTAGTGGGTTTTAGCCAAGGCTGCATGATAGGTATTCAAGTCGGGCTTAAAAAAAAAGAACAAATAAATTGTTTAATTGGCTATTCTGGAAAAGTAATTAATCAAAAGCATTTATCAGATAATATTAATTCCAAACCAAAAATGTTTCTAATGCACGGAGCAAATGACACAATTGTACCACCAACTCATTTACTGGAAGCAAAAGAATATTTAAAAAATCACGGCATCAACGTTAGAACTAAAATGTTTAAGAATTGTGAACATAAAATACCTATGGAAGGTTCCAGTCTTGGTTTAGCGTTTTTAAAAAAAAATCTTTTATAATTGAAACATTTTTTTAATTAACTACTTCTTGCAAAACTTATTCTAATCCGCTAACTTATTTGTATGATTATATCGTCTTCAGAGAAAGTGCCTTTAGAAAAGTGTCCAGCGTTAGTTCTAAATGCTGATTTTAGGCCTTTGAGTTATTATCCGCTTTCGCTTTGGTGCTGGCAAGATGCGGTAAAGTCTGTTTTTCTTGAACGAGTTAGTATTGTTTCAAACTACAGAAGAAAAATAAGAAGTCCTTCTTTTGAGATGAAATTGCCAAGTGTTATAGCTTTAAAAAATTTTGTAAAACCTTCCGAATATCCAAGCTTTACTAGATTTAATGTTTTTTTAAGGGATAAATTTTCTTGCCAATATTGTGGAGAAAAAAAAGATTTAACCTTTGATCACTTATTACCAAAATCAAAGGGTGGCGTTACAGATTGGGAGAATGTTGTGACAGCGTGTTCAACTTGTAATGTTAAAAAAGGAGGTAGATTGTATTCTGCCTCAGAAATGCGATTATATAAAAAACCTTTTAGACCAACGGTAGATGATTTACATCAAAATGGAAGAAATTTTCCTCCCAATTTTTTACATGAAAGTTGGATGGATTATCTGTATTGGGATGTGGAATTGTTACCTTAACAAATTTAAATTTTTTCAGAAACGGTTATAGTGTTACGCACTTCAGCGTGATCAGCTCTTATAATTTCTTCCAAAGTTTTTTGATTAGTTTTTTTCATAATTCATAAACATTCTTATGAATATAACACTTAGAACAAGAGAAAAAATAGTATTAACTGCAGCAAGAGACAAACCCAGTATTCTAAAGCTTACGTCTTTACAGCTTATACTATTTTGTTGTAATTGCTCCAGAAGTTCTTCTTTTGAAAATGTTTTTGATAAATCTCCAGTTGCGCACGCTAATGTTTCGCTAAAAAATCCTTGTTCAATACCAAAATGATAAAAAGCTAAAGCAGCGCTGCTTATAAATACTAAGAATAATATTAGTAAAGTGACCCTTTCGTACTTTTTAGCAAAAAGCATTTTAATTATTAATAGCATTGAAAGAAAATATGGAACGCGTTCATAAAGACATAATTTACAGGGTTTGTGACCTAATTGATGTTCAATTACAAAAGCAGAAACTAGAACTAAAGAAGTAAACGCTAGTATAGAAAATAGAATTTTTTTATTTATTTGTTTAGTCATTTTTATTTTAGAAACAAAAAGTAGATAACCATTGCTACTAGAATAATTATTCCAGCAATAACAATACTCCATTTGGCGCCTTGTTTGTCTAAGAAGGGTCCAATTTTTTGTCCAAATTTATAAGTTAGATATGCGACTAAAAAGAATCTTAGACCTCGTGTTACAATACATATCAAAATAAAAGTTATTAAGTTGAAGTGAATTATTCCACTAGAAATAGTTAAAAGCTTGAATGGCAAAGGTGTGAAACCTGCGGTAAATAATATACCCAGCCAAGCTTTAAAACCGCCTCCCGTTATAAATTTTTCCTTAAATGCATCAGAGTATTCATAACCATAAAATTCGAAAATTTTTACCGCAATTTCGTTTAGAGAATAGCCAATATAATAGCCAAACAAAGCACCTAACACTGAAAAAATTGTTGCTATTAAAGCTATTCGAATAAATTCATTTCTCTTTGATATTACCATTGGAATAATCATCACGTCAGGTGGTATGGGAAAAAAAGAACTTTCTATAAATGCTTCAATTGCTAAAATTTGCTTTGCGTACTTATACCCTGCCCAAATAACACATTTATCGTATAATTTTTTAATCATTTTTATTAAATTTTTATAAAACTATTTTTATAAGCTTCATTCCATTTAACATTTGATTCTTCGTTAAATATTATATTTAGATCAATATCTGATAAAATCCAATGATCTTTTTCCATTTCACCTTCAAGCTGACCACTTCCCCATCCGGAATAACCAAAAATGATTAAGCTTTTTTCTGGTCCTTTATTTTCAGCTATATCAAATAAAATATTATAATCTTGGCTAACTGAAATATTTCCATAGTTTCTGGTGGTATCACTTTGATATTCAGTTGAATGTAATATAAAGATTTCTTTTGCGTCAACAGGTCCACCCCAAAATATTGGAATGTTTATCTTATATAATCTCTCTCTTTCTTTTGATGTACTTAGAGATGGATCTATTAATAAAGCAATTGGCATTATCCCTAAACGTTTGTTTACCACAAGTCCCCACGCACCATCATTATCACTTTCAAACATAATAATTACTGTTTTTTCAAATCTATTGTCTTTCATTTTTTCGGTAGCAATTAGAAAGTGATCTTTGACGCTATTATAAAATTTGCCCTTCAGATAATTTTTGGGATTCTCGGCTAAAGCGAAGATGTAATGAAATAACGATATTTGTAATATCAAAATCAAAAATAATAATATTTTTTTCTTCATAAATTCTTTATGATAACATATATGAATGTTGTTACAGATGTAATTTTACCTCTGGCACTAGCTTTTATAATGTTTGTATTGGGCCTAGGTTTAACTGGTGGTGATTTTTTAAGAGTAATAAAGCAGCCTCGTGATTTTTTTGTGGGAGCACTTTCACAAATTATATTACTTCCAATTATTGCATTTATACTAGTGAAGATATGGCCTATAGCTCCTGAGCTGGCAATTGGAGTGATGATTATTGCAGCAGCACCAGGGGGCGTAACATCCAACTTGTTAACTTCTTTTGCAAAGGGTGATGTGGCTCTTTCGATATCTCTCACAGCAATAATTAGTTTGCTGTGTGTTATTACAATTCCATTTATCGTTCTAACATCTGTAGGATTATTAAATGATCCAAATATAACTCAAGACATTTCTTTGTTTAGTATGTCACGAGATATGTTTTTAATTGTTACTGTGCCAGTAATATTGGGCATGCTACTCAGAAAATTTGCTTCTGGAGCAGCATTGAAATTTGAACCGATAGCAAAAAAAATATCGATCGCTCTTTTCATACTTG
>Ga0208639_1002743_pt1 | contig 10047 bp, 3 predicted proteins | sample ETNtaG_33_FD_185772 | JGI IMG/M metagenome (GOLD analysis project Ga0208639, IMG submission 185772) | Marine microbial and viral communities from oxygen minimum zone, Eastern Pacific Ocean - ETNP201310SV76 (SPAdes) (version 2) | ecosystem: Environmental > Aquatic > Marine > Oceanic ...
TGTTACCGTGCAATAATATATGCCATTTGATAAATTGGAAATGACATTTGTAGTGTCTCCTGTATTCCATAAATATGTTGTAGGAACGGTACCTGTAATAACAATAGAATAGTCTTCAGTAGCTCCAAACCATGGTTGTTGAAATGTAAATGTGCTCATATCATATATTCCAACATCACAAGAAGTAACAAGTCCAGATCCTCCTCCTTGAGCTTGAGATATAATTCTCATTCTTGTAGCTCCATAGTATCCGTTAGGTACAATAAATGAAATACTGTTAGAAGTTGGAGATTGAGCTCCTCCAAAAACTCCAACCATTTCTCCTGAATCTGTAAAATCTCCATCTATATTCCAATCGATAAATACTTTTGCAGAATCGATTTGATATTGTCCAGGATTACAAGTCCCTAGATTAATATCTACAGAATACGATTGTCCTGGAGTTAATGTTGTATATTGTGCTGTATAATCTTCATATGTGTCACAAGCTCCTGTTGTATTGTTCACAATAGAATCTCCGTCACCAACTAATTTTACCAATTCAATATTACTGTAATCGCTAGCTCCTGGCGTGGAAGTACAATAAGTTAATGTAGAAATATTTCCTCCTGGTCCTGTTGAAATCATAGCAGTTGCTGATCCGTCATTCATTCCATTACAACTAATGTCAGTGCCAAGAACTAATGCTGATGGAGTAAATGAACTGTCATAAATAATTACAGACTCAGTAAATGTATTGCAAGAATTCTGATCAGTCGCTGTAATAGAATAACTTCCACCACATAAATCATTTCTAAGATTAACAGTATCACCATTAGTCCAAGTAAAATTATAAGGAGTTGTACCACCAGAAAGGTTTATTCCAAAAGAACCATTACAAATATTTATATCACAAGAAGTATTATTATTACTAGCAGTTGTATATGATAATAATACAGGCTCAGATATTGTAAAAGAATCAGTAGAAGTTGAATTAGGACATCCTAAATCTTGTAATACTAAAATATATGTATTTGCTGAAAGACCCGTATGATTAGCAGTAAAAGGTAAAGAAGGAGTCCAGGTATATTTATATGTTCCAGATCCTCCAGTAGCAGATGCTGTAAGTGTTCCATCAGCTAATCCAAAACAACTAATATTAGTTCCTGTTAAAGACGCTTGTAATGTATCTGCAGAAGGAACAAAAATATTTACACTATCTGAGCATCCCCAATTGTCATCAGTTACAATGCAATTATAATAGCCAGAAGCAACATTTGATATAATTGAAGTTATTTCTCCATTACTCCATAAAAAGGAGTATTGTCCTGATCCATTTGAGATGGAATTAATTGCAGCATTTCCATCTGTTCCTCCTACGCATGTTGTTGAAGTAGTAGAAGTACTATCTATAGTAAATAAAGAACAATTTATTAAACTTAAATTTATTGTTGTTGGAGTTGGAGTAAGTAGACTAATAATATTACCAGCATTATCTACTTCATAGGTATTCCATGATGCAGTATAAGTTCCGAACAGAGCTGGATTTACAAATTTTACTTGTATTACTACATCTTGTATTTGTCCATAAGTTAAATCAAACCCTGTAGAATCATTTGCAGTAAAACTCCAATATCCATTTGCATTTCCATTTCCATCAATAGTGTAGTCTAAAGTTTGGTTCCACCCTCCTGGATGCTGCCATTTTAAGACAAAATCTCCTTGCTGAATAGCTCCAGAATCACAAGAAATAGAAAATTCGGGTCTTATCCTAGTATTACATCCTGTGTTTGTCAGGTTTAAAGTGTCATATGACCATTGGTGATATGCTGTAAGAGGATTAGGACTAAACTGAGTTAAAGATTGAGAAATTGAAATAGCTCCGACTGCACCGATAATAGCTGTATCTGACAACGTACATCCATTTGCGTCAGATATTTGAACGGTGTATGTTCCAGGAGTTACATCAATTAAATTTTGACTTGTAGCTCCATTACTCCATAAATACGAGTATGGAGACAATCCATTATTTACGGTTAAATTAGCACTACCATTCATTGTGTTGCTGCAAGACGCGTCAGTTATAGAAATGGAGGAAGTTAATGCGCAACCAGCAGTTGTAGAGAAATTTTGTCCATTTTCCCACGAACCATTATTACCACATTTTACCTTCCAATTATATGTTGTAGAAGGATTCAGTCCAGTCAAAAAGTAAGTTTCTGATCCTCCAGTATTGGGTATTGTTGTTGCTGTCACCCATGAGGAAGCTGATGACTCTCTATATCTCATTAAATAATTTGCATTAGTACATCCTCCGTTATCCCAATTTAGGGTAACATCTGCGGAATTTATATTTGTTACCGATAAGTTGGTTTGAGAGAATACAACAAATGTGCTGAATAAAAATAATTTAAATAATAGAATCTTCTTCATATCTTTTTTGTGGTTTTTTTTCGTATAGTTTGCAAATATAATAAAATACCTATTACCATACTAATATACTAGTTTTGAAGTAATTTGTTTCTTTTATAGATTTTTAGTATATTTGTTTTCTACAAATTAAAATTACGACTATGAATAGAATTTTTACTATTTTATCCCTACTTCTTTTTCTTTTTATTTCTGAAAATTTGTATTCTCAGAAAAACATAGTAAAGGAAATCAAGTCTAAAAAACAATTAATAAATGGAGTAAAGGTTTCTCCTAATTCAACAAATTTAGAGAAAGCTGTACCAAAAACTGTTGTTCAAACTAATACAAAATCAACTATTGTAAGTCCAAAACCACCAAAGCAGTCAAAGCCTGCGAAGGTGAATAAATACAACAATAATAAAGCAAAAAGAGATGAAGAGTAAAATAAAGATATTTTTCATATCTCTTTTGTCATTGATATTTATATCAGATGCTTTTGCTCAAACTTCATTCTGTGATGATTTTGAATCTTATAGTTCTGGAAGTTACTTGGCTTCATCATCTTCTTCATGGACAACATGGACACAGCCTTATACTGCTACAGAAGATGTACAAGTAACCAATGCTTTGTCTAATAGTGGGTCAAATTCAATATATTTTAATGGAACAGCTAACCCTGGAGGACCTTCAGATGTTATTCTGCCTTTTGGGTCATCTACACCATATACTAGCGGATCTTTTGTTTTTACCTCAAATTTTTATGTAATCAATGGAGCGTATTTTAATTTTCAAGCACAAAATACTCCTGGCTCGCAATGGTCCTTTGAGGCAGAAATGACGACTTCTGGACTTATTAATTTTACTCATTGGAATGGTTCTAGTTCCACAACTCTTCTAACTGGCAACTATCCATTGAATCAATGGTTTGAAATTAAAATGGAGATAGATTTAGATTTAAATATTTGGGAAGTGTTTATAGATAATGTATCTCAAGGATCTTTTGCAAATCCTACGAATCAGATTGCTTCTTTAGATCTATATCCTATTACTGGACACCAGTTTTATGTTGATGATGTTTGTTATACATATACTCCTTCTTCTACATCTTCATGTCCTACAAATGAAACAGAGATAATAATTAGCATCACTACAGATAATTATCCATCCGAAACTTCATGGCAATTAGTAGATCAGAATGGAGGAGGTTGGTCTATTAACCCTGGAGATCTGACTAGTCCTAATACCACATATACTTATTCATATTGCGTCCCTGATGCGAATTGCTATACATTTACAATTTTTGATAGCTATGGAGATGGTATATGCTGCGCTTGGGGTAACGGTTCGTATTATGTTACTTATGGAGGAACTACTGTATCAAGTGGAGGATCTTTTGCTGGGTCAGATATTACTTCTAATATTGGGAACTGTTCTTCTACTTCTACCTGTGCTGCAAACGAGTCTGAAGTATTTATTAGTATTACTACAGATGATTATCCATTAGAAACCTCATGGCAATTAGTTGATCAGAATGGTGCAGGTTGGTTTATAAATCCAGGAGATTTAACATCAGCAAATACAACTTATACTTGGAGTATTTGCGTTCCGGATACAAATTGTTATGATTTTACAATATTTGATTCTTATGGTGACGGACTTTGTTGTACGTGGGGTAATGGATCGTACTATGTTACTTTAGATGGAAGCACGATTGTAAGCGGAGGGTCTTTTGGATATTCTGAGAATACTTACAGTATCGGAAATTGTACAGTACCTCCTTCTCCCTGCCCTCCTAATGAAGTCGAAATTATTATTACCGTTAACACAGATGATTATCCTACAGAAACATCTTGGTTCTTGATGGATCAATATGGTGGTGGATGGACTAATGTTCCTATTTTATCATCTTCTGCAAACTCTACGTTAACATGGACGTTATGCGTGCCTGATTCTAATTGTTATTCTTTTACAATTCTAGATTCTTATGGGGATGGACTTTGTTGTGGTTGGGGTAATGGATCATATTCTGTTAGTTATAATGGAATTACTGTTGCAAATGGAGCTTCATTTGCATATGCAGAAGAAAATTGTGGAATAGGAATCTGTACACCAATGTGTCAAATAAATATTCCTGCTACAGCACTTAATGAAGGTGAAAGTTGCGGTTCAGATGTAAATAATGGATGTGATGATAATTGGGCAATCTCTAATTTTACTATTCAAGGAGTTACGGATGATTGGAGTTGGGGGTATCTAACTCTTCTAGGAGTCCCAATTGGGGAGTGGGATCCTGATTTATATATTTATATGACTGAGAATAATGTTTTCAATTATTATTCAGATTATTATTTAGATACATGGTACCCAAACTCATTCTCCATGTATGCAAATCAGGGTATAACAACACCTTTAGACATTCAGACTACTCCTTTATATACAACACCTTGGGTTTCAGGTCAGACTTTTTCTTATAATTTTAGTGTGTATGATGATGATGACGGTTTATTTAGTTTATTAGGAAGTGATGACTATATTGGAAGTTATACTTTGCCTACAAACTTAACAGCAGGTACACATTCTATTACAACATCTGGTGGTTCTGATGGTAATGCATATGTTGATTATACGGTTGTTTCTCCTATTTCAAATTATACTCCTTTAGCAAATAATAGCGTTATTAATGGTAATTTTTGGGCAGCTGATAATAATAAAGATACCGATTGGTATGAATTTGTTCTGAGTGATAGTTCTGATTTCTTTCTTTCCTCAATCGCAGAAATTCCTTATAATATAGTTTTGATTGATGGTAGTGCTGGTTGCGAAAATAAGATAGTTATTGATTCTGCATTTGCTATGCAATGCGATACAATTAATATTCAACAATTTCTTGCTCCCGGAACTTATTGGTTAGTAGTATTTCCATCTGTTTATTCATGTGTTCCTTGTGCTGATTCTGCAGATTATTTATTAGATGTAAGTTGGGTTGTTGGTTGTAATATGGTGAGTTCGGTAAATGTAACTCCTGCAAATTGTACCTCTATAAATGGTTCTATTGATTTAACAGTATCTGGTGGAGTATTACCCTATACATATTCTTGGAATAATGGATCGACAACTCAAGATTTAACAAATGTACCAGTGGGATATTATGATGTTATGATATATACATCAAATAATTGTAGTGATACATTATCATCAATATATGTCCCTGATTATCCTAATCCACTAGGTCTAACATATACTACTATACCAGAATCTGTATCTGGATTATTTGACGGAAGTATTGATATTAATGTTGCTGGAGGAGTGCCTTCTTTAACGTATAATTGGACTGGACCAAATTTGTTTTCTGATACAACGGAAGATATTAGTTCCTTAGAAGCTGGCATGTACTATATAACAGTTACAGATGTTAATGGATGTAGTTTTTCAGATAGCATATTAGTTTTGGAATTCAGTATTGATGTTGGAGTATCTGATTTTATTTCTCCTTCTAATGCATGTAACTTAGACTCTGCTGAGCAAATTATTGTTCAGATTACAAATTATAATAATATTGATGCAACAGATTTTGTAGTTAGTTTCCAATATAATGGACAAATATATTCTGATAGTGTTACTGCTGTTATTGCTGCAGGGGATAGTATTATATATACATTTAATACAACAATTAATGCTTCTAACACAGGTCTTTATTCTCTCACATCTTTTACTTCTCATAATCTAGATTATGCTCATATAAATGACACTTCAACAGTGAGTTTTACAAATTATTATCATGATTTCTATAGTTCAGATTATGAAATGGGATTTGAGCCAAATCAAGATTTTAGTGGGTGGCTAATTGAGGATGCGAATAACGATTCATATACTTGGAATATTAGTCAGTATACTGGATTTAATCAGAGTTATGGAGCTTTTTATAATTACAATTTTAACGGAACAACAGATGCAGATGATTGGTTGATTTCACAATGTTTTGAATTTGAGGAAAATCAGACTTATACACTTGGATTTAAATACAGAGCTGCTTCTGCTGCATTTCCAGAAGACATGAATATAAACATTGGATCTCTTCAACAAGGAAGCTCTCTTACAACTATGTTATTACAGATGAATAATATTATAAATATTGTTTATGATTCTACTCAAATTACTTTCTCAGTTCCTTCAAGCGGAACATATTATATTGGTTGGCATGCGGTAAGTAACTCTAATATGTGGAGGATTGATTTAGATGATATAAATATCAGTATGAATGTCCCGAATATTTATGGATGTACCGATACTTTAGCTTTAAATTATAATTTACTTGCAAATATTGATGACGGTAGTTGTGTGTATTGTATTTATGGATGTATGGATACTACAGCATTTAATTATGACAGTCTAGCTACTTGCCAAGACTTATCTTGTATTTCTGTTATGTATGGATGTACAGATTCTACTGCGATAAATTATTATGCTGGAGCAAATATGGATGATGGTAGTTGTATATATAGTATGTTTGGATGTACTGATCCTTTCGCTGTAAATTACGATCCTCTTGTTTTAATTGATGACGGAAGTTGTATATATCCGACTGGATGTATGGATTCCACTGCAATAAATTTTGATTCCACTGCAATTATTCCTGACTCTTCTTGCATTTATCCTGTTTTAGGATGTATAGATAGTACAGCAATAAATTTTGATCCTCTTGCAAATACTGATGATGGAAGTTGTCTTCCGTATATTTATGGATGCATGGATAGTTTAGCTATTAATTATTATGCTTCTGCAAATTCGGATGATGGTAGTTGTATTTACCCAATATATGGTTGTACTGATCCATGTAATATCTGTAATTACAATCCTTTAGCAACTATAGATGACGGTAGTTGTATATATAGCACAGCTTGCATGGCTACTGGATGTATTGATCCTCTTGCTCTAAATTATGACTCTACGGCATGTTATAGTGATAGTTCATGCATGTATTGCGTTTATGGATGTATGGATTCAACTGCTTTAAATTATGATTCTTTAGTTAGCTGTGACGATGGTAGTTGTACTTATGCAACATGTGGTCCAATTACAGGAGTTAACTTAACAGATATTATTCATGATAGAGTTTGGTTTAACTGGGATGATATGAACTCATCTACTTGTGTAGTAGATCAAATCAGGATTCGTTATAGAGAAGTTGGAACGAACGCTTATTCTACTAAAACAATGGGTACGCCAGTTGGCAACAGTGCTCCATGTCTAAATACTTCGAAACGGATTATTAATTTAACTCCTTCTACCCAATATGAATATGATTTCAAGATTTGGTATCAAAATGGAACAATTGTTACATGGCATGCTGGAGGTTCATTTACTACAGCAGATCCTTGTTTAAATATTATTAATGTTACTGCAACTCCATTATCTCCTTCAAAAGTAGAAGTATGTTGGGATACTGTAAGTACTTATGCCTTTGTCCGAATAAAATACAGAGTAGATACTGCTGCTTCTGCATATAATAATATTGGTGGAATGGGAGTATTCTCTCCTTTGTTGTGTAAAGAGAAGAACGGATTGGCTGCAAATACTGATTACAGAGTTATTTACCGTACTTGGTGTAATGCTTCTGGAGGAGCGTATCGTTCTCCTCAGTGGGATGGACCAGTTTTCTTTACTACTCCTTCTGTTATAAGATCTAATTCTTCTGAGGCTATAGAATTTGAAGTTTATCCTAACCCGACAAGGGGTATTTTTGAGATCCAATTTTCGAATATATTTTCTGATAAAACACATCTTTATATATACAATGTTTTGGGTGATGTAGTTTTAGAGTTTGATTCGGATCATTTATTTGATAAATCAAAATTTGATTTAACTAATAAACCTAAGGGAATCTATACTATTGAGCTTATTGATGATGGAGTTTCTTATTACAAAAAACTTATTTTACAATAGGACCGAAATAAGTACATTATTTCTGTAACCTGACATTATTTAGTTCGTTTAATATGGTGGGTTTCTACTTTAAACATTATAGTTCTTAATACTAGAATGTTAATAAAGTTTATTTACTCGAGTTTTACTAAGTTTTTTTGGATTTTTTTTCTTAAATTTGAAATCTATTTTCACTTTTTTAAAAAATATATGGTAAACGTATACAATTATCAGGTATGGAACACTGAAATGAACACATGTTATACATGTGATGATGCGTCATATACAACATTGATAAACGAACCTTTACGTCCCAGCGTGAAGGTTTTTTTATATATAATTAACCTATTTATTAATAAAAACATGTATTATGAAAACAAATTACAAATTAAATCCTAAGAGACTCTTAGGTTACCTAATGGCTTTTGCCATGGTATTTTTCTCTACATCATCTGCAATCGCAGAAGACTTAACAATCACCGTTGGTGGTGGTTGGTATGATTCTGAGATTACATGGGATATTACTGACGCTAACGGTGCTAGCCAAGCTTCTGGAGCTGCTGGTACCTTTACAGTTACTATTCCTTCTGGATGTTATGACATGAATATGTATGATTCATGGGGTGACGGCTGGAATGGAGGTACTTATTCTATTGTAGATCAGACTTCAGGGCAAATTTATGCTACTGGTGGTCTGCTTTCAGGTTCTTATGGTGTAGATAATGTTTGTTGGGGTGTTGTGAGTGGTTGTACAGATCCTTTAGCAAGCAATTATGATTCTACAGCAACAATTGATGATGGTTCATGTACTTATCCTTGTTTGGATAATGAAATTACTCTAAACATGGTTGATTCATGGGGTGACGGGTGGAATGGTAACTATTTTGTGTTAACCAATTCAGCTGGAACTGTAGTAATGAATTCTACTCTTGCTGCTGGTCTATCAGGATCAGAAGTAGCGTGTTTGCCAGATGATTGTTACTCTATATCATGGGTAAACGGAAGCTTTATGAGTGAATGCAGCTGGACAATAACTGACGCCTCAGGTGCTGTTCTTGCTTCAGGTATTCAGGGTGGAGCTCCTTTTTCAGGTTATCTAGATTTAGGTGGTTCATGTGCTTTTGGTTGTACTGACCCTGCTGCTTCTAACTATGATCCACTAGCTAATACGGATGATGGTTCTTGTACTTACTCAAGTTGTACAGATGTAACATTAAATATGTTTGATTCTTTTGGTGATGGTTGGAATGGTTCGGTATTTTCTATGACTAGCTCAAGTGGAACTGTAGTTTTAACTGGTACACTTGCTAGTGGTTCTACAGGTACTTTAGGACCTGTATGTATCCCGGATGATTGTTACAGTATTGATGTTACTACTAATCCATGGCCAACTGAGGTTTCTTGGACATTAACAGATGATGCAACAGGTGCTGTTCTTGCATCAGGAGGTGCTCCTGAAACAGGAATTAGTTTTTGTTTACCTGCAGTATTCGGTTGTATGGATATATTTGCAGATAACTATGATTCATTAGCTACTATTAATACAGGATGTTTATACACAGGTTGTATGGATCCTTCTGCAACAAACTACTGTTCTTCATGTAACGTAATGGATAGCTCACTTTGTGTATATCCACAGGTTAATGCTATGGATTTCTGTGATGATTTTGAATCAGCTTCATTTACTACTAACGGATGGGTAACTCTTTCTGGTTCTGAGCCAGGTTGTGTTGT
>Ga0208639_1002759_pt1 | contig 10000 bp, 13 predicted proteins | sample ETNtaG_33_FD_185772 | JGI IMG/M metagenome (GOLD analysis project Ga0208639, IMG submission 185772) | Marine microbial and viral communities from oxygen minimum zone, Eastern Pacific Ocean - ETNP201310SV76 (SPAdes) (version 2) | ecosystem: Environmental > Aquatic > Marine > Oceanic ...
TAGTACTGAATATGATATCTACTTCTGTAATGATAAAGCTAGGAAAAGTAAAAGGGAATAAGATGGTAGATATGCAACTTTCAAACAATAAATTAGTAGATAGAGGAACTAAAATGATAATGAATGAAATTGGAGTTGACTATAAAACTGCTAATAAACTTTTAGAAAAACATGGTTCTGTAAGGAATGCAGTAGATAATTATAATGGATAAAGAAAAACTTATAAAAGGAGGAATGTGGATTTCAGGTTTTTCTATATCTATCATATTGACGGCAATTTGCTTCCATATAGGTTTTAATAATGAACGAAAGGCAGATGATTGGACTTTCATAATAATAGGATCATTATTAGTTCCGATAATTTTCTTTTTTGCTTATAAAGGTTTTAAACTTATTTTGGACTCTATTTTTGAGAAGTAGATTTATTTGCTCGTGTCATTTGTCTTTTTCCAGGAGGTCCATCTAAAGAGATTACTTCAAATCCTACAGATTTTAAAGTTCTCCTAAATATTCCCTTAGCACAATAAGTTACTAAAAATCCATCTTTATCTATCAGGTTATAACATTTCTCAAAAACATCTCTTGTCCACATTTCCATTTGTTTTTCTGGAGAGAAAGCGTCAAAGTAAATAATATCAAATTTCTTTTCCGTAGAAAAGTCTTGCAATCTTGTTTGAGTTTTATAAAGTGTAAAATATTTGGAAATCATAATATTTACTTCCCATTCAGATGTATGTAATTCTAAAAAAACTTTAGGAGAAGAATTCGTTAATGTATGAAAATTTAGTTTCTTGTAGGTCTCAGAAGAAATAGGACATGGTTCCAAAGATGTGTAATTCACATTTTTATCTTTAATATTTTCTAAGGTTAGCAAAGTGTTCAATCCTGTCCCAAAACCAATTTCCAGAATATCTATATCTTTCTTTGGATGGGAGTGAAGACCATTATTAATGAAAACATGGGTAGATTCAGAAATAGAACCATGAACTGAATGATAGTGTTCATTTAGATCAGGAACAAAAAGTGAATGAGAACCATCTTTTGTTATGATGAGTTCTTTCTTCATTTTACTTTTTTATTTTAAGTTTTCGTATTCTTTTTACTGGCCCTGGACAAATTTGCTGATGGCAATTTATACACGACTGAATCATGTTATTGTAAAGTGTTGCTTTATCATTTTTAGTATTTATAAGTTCTTTAACAGAGTAAATGTAACTTTCAGTAAAGGCGGTGTATAGTCCATCATCTCTTAAATTTACTTCTGTTGGTACGGCTGTATGAAGTTTCTTAAATTCAATAAAAAATTCAATTTCCTCTCCATTTATTATTTGTTTTTTTACTTTTTCTGTGTTTTCAACCAAATCTCTCATTAATATAGCTAATTCACTATCTTTATTTGGGTAGTTTGTTGATTCTTTTTTGTTTTGTGCTGTAGTTCTTTGATAAGAAAAAAGAGAATACGCAATAATACATAGTACTAATATTTTTAAACCTAATCTCATTTTAAGATAACTCCTGTTGCTTCTGATATGCTATATGCAATAGTTGGCTTAATAATAGCATCTATTACTTCTTGTGTTTCTCCAGCATCTTCTGCTTTGTGTTTTAACCACCTTACTGTTTGCACTTCAATTTTTGCCATACCCTCAATAATTGCTGTAGTTCCTGCTGCATCTAATGGCATAAAAAATCCATAATCCATAAATCGTACAAATAATGTGTTTTCTCCACCAATATTTACATCCATCCAACATCCTTTTTTACTACATACTTCTGATATAACACCTTCTACTTTTACCATAGCAGAATCTTGAGTATTTAATAACTCAATTAATTCTTCACCACTAATTACTCCTTCAGTAGTCATTTTAGGGTTCCCATAAATAGTATAGTTTGTTTTTGTGTTAATTTCTTCTTGTGCAAATAATGATAAGTTAGTTATACAAAATAATGTGAGAAGTATTTTTTTCATTTGTTTATTTTTTTGTATTTTTATTCCTGCAAATATAGAAGTTATTTATATGTTAAACATATAATTTCTATCGTCATTAAAAATAATATAAATATAATATATTCATGGTGACAGATCAGATTTATTCGTAACTGAACGCATAAGAGAATCTCGCAAAGTTAATTTTTTTCTATTTATTTCATTACTTTGAACGTATATTTGTACAGAAACAAAAAGAATATTAATTATAAACTTATAAATTATGAAAAAACTATTTATTTTACTAGTAGGAATTGGACTTTCAATTTCTTCTTATTCTACTCACTTAATGGGTGGTCAAATTACAGCTTCTTACATTAGTTCTGATTCAAATGGAAGCTATTATATTGTTGAACTTGATGTTTATAGAGATACTTTAGGTATTCCTATGAATTTATCACAACAACTTGACATCTATATTTTAGATTCTTCTTTTAATTATCAGTATGTCTCTTCTCCTACTATTAGTTTTGGTGTTGGAGGCCCTCTTTCATCTATGTCTTCAGTATATGGAGTTGAAATTTATCATTTTGTTGATACAATTACTTTTGCAACAAATGGAAATTATGTTATAAAGTGGACAGATTGCTGTAGAAATGGAGCTATTATTAATATGTCTGCTCCTCTATCAGAGAGTATGTCATTTGCAACTATTTTAACTGTTGATAGTGCTAATCCCAATTCTTCTCCAACATTTTTGGCTGGACCAGTAACATATTTACCTACAAATACTTTGTGGCAATATAACCCACTGCCATTTGATCCGGACGGAGATTCATTAGCTTGGTCAATGTCTGTTCCATATTCAGGAGGAGTTAATGCAATTCCAGATACAGTAAGTGGTTATGAATATTTAGATGATACTACTTATTCAAATGCTACTGCTCCATTTTCTATTGATCCTATTACAGGACAAATCACTTGGAGTGCTAAATTAGTTGGGAACTTTGTAGTTTCATTTGCAATACATGAATACAGAAACGGGACTTTAATTGGAATTATGAATAGAGATATGCAATTTGTTGTAATACCAGATACTAATAATGCTATGCCAATGATTTCTAATATAAATAATATTCCTACAAATTCATTAGGATACCCTTATGTTAAGATTAATCCAGGACAGAACTATCAATTACATTTATTAGCATCTGATGCAGATATAAATGATGTAGTAAGTATGCAAGCGTTTGGGGAGCCGTTCAATCAAATAGTTTCTCCTTCTATTTTTAGTGTAAATCCTACAGGAAACGGAAATGAGATTGATGGAGAGTTTAGTTGGACTCCAGATATATCTGACGTAAGAACTACTCCTTATTTAGTAGTTTTCAGAACTTCAGACAATCAATTCTATTATGATGAAACTGTTCAGTTTGAGGTGACGTTATCGTCTACTGCATTAGAGAATATTAACGGAATGGAAGTTTCTGATATATATCCTAATCCTGCAAATAATAGATTATTTATTCCAATTTCATTAGATAAGTCAGATAATATTTCTATTGAAATTTATAATATGATTGGTGTAAAACTATCTGTAAATAATATGAATTTATCTACTGGAAATCATATGATAATGAAAGATATTGATTTAAATTCTGGACAATATATTGTTGTTATTAGAGATAAAGATGGGACAGCAATTAATACACAACAACTAATAATAGTTAAATAAGAAGTTTTTTATAATTTTTATATAGAAGAGGGGTTTTTTTCCCCTCTTTTTTTTATATTTTTGCAAAACGAATATCCTAATGCAGAACGATATATGAAGATCTCTAAAACAAGTAACTCCAGAATACATTCAACAGACTTTTCAAATTTACCATTTGGAAGAGTTTTCTCTGACCATATGTTTATTTGTAAATATAAAAATGGAAGTTGGGATGATTCAGAAATTCTTCCTTATGGGCCTATACATATGATGCCTGGATTTCAAGTCTTACATTACGGTCAAGCTGTTTTTGAAGGGATGAAGGCATTTAAAAATTCTGATGATGAAGTATTGTTTTTCAGAAAAGAAGAAAACTTTACAAGAATTAACAAATCGGCAGAGAGATTATATATCCCTCAGGTTCCAGAAGATATTTTTATGAGAGGACTAGATAAATTAATATCGCTTGATTCAGACTGGTGTAAAAAGGATGAAGAGTATTCATTATATATTCGGCCATTTATTTTTGCTTCTGGAGAATGTATAAAAGCTTCTGCTTCAGATGAATATATATTTATAATTATTACTTCCCCAACTACTAGGTATTATCCATCAGATATTCATGTTGTAATTGAACAGCATTATACAAGAGCTCCAAGAGGAGGAGTAGGATTTGCAAAAGCTGCTGGTAATTATGCTGCTTCTTTTTATCCAACCAAATTAGCGAATGCTAAGGGATTTACACAGGTTATATGGACGGATTCAAAAGAACATAAATACATTGAAGAATCTGGAACAATGAATATTTGGTTCAGAGTTGGAGATAAACTGATAACTCCTGAACTTTCTGATAGTATATTAGGAGGGATTACAAGAGATAGTATTATTACTTTAGCAAAAGAAATTGGAATAGAGGTGGAAGAAAGAAAGATATTAATATCTGAAATTGTTGAATCGCATAGAAATGGATCGTTAGTGGAATCTTTTGGTACAGGAACTGCTGTTACAGTAAGTCCTATTAATTCTATTACTTTTGAGGAAAATAATATGGTTTTACCATCGATAGAGAATTCTTACGCATTACAACTAAAAAGAAAATTACAAGGAATACAAAGAGGTAAACTTGAGGATGTTTACGGATGGACCTCAAAAGTGAATTCAGTAGTGAGTAGTCAGTAAGATTTTATCTGTTTAATGACATTTTGTAGTGTGTAATATTTGCTTCTTCAAATAAATCTCCTTCTTTTACAAAACCCATCTTTTCATAAAAAGGAATTACATTTTCTTGTGCATGCATATAAATATTTCCTTTAAAGCTAGATAAATCTTCCAGAATTGCTTTTAGAACAACATTACCATATCCATTACCTCTTTTATTTTCTAATACCGCAAATCTTTCTAATTTGTATCCATTCTCAGTTTTTCTGTGACGAGCAGTTGCTACAGCTTCTTTATTATCAAGCACCAGAAAATGAGTGGATTCCTCTTCAAATTCCCATTCAATCTCTTCTGGGCAATTTTGTCCGATTACAAAAACATCATACCTTATATTGTGAGCTGTTTTCATAAGTTCTGTATTTGTAAATTGGAATTTTTTTATTTCAATCATTTTCTTTATTTTTGATGTAAAAATATGTAATTTTGTACAAATAATTAAAATTTCCAGTAATGACAAAAAAAATATTTTTATCTCTTATTCTAAGTTTCTTTACAATTATTTCTTTCTCACAAGAGATTATAAAGGTAAATACAGATGCGTCTTCTTTAATATGGACCGGATATAAACTCACTTCATCACACGAAGGAACAATTCAATTAAAATCAGGAGAGCTTGAAATTAAAGATGGAAAATTAGTAGGAGGGGAGTTTATAATTGATATGACTTCCATAAAAAATACAGATATTGAAGATGAAGAATATCGAACTAAATTGGAAAAACATCTAAAAGATGATGACTTCTTTGGAGTAGAAAAATATTCTGAAGCTAAATTACGTATAACAAAAGTAATAGCTCCTAAAACGGAAGGAGGAAATTATCAGATAACAGCAGATTTAACAATTAAAGGAATTACACATTCTATTAATTTTTCATCTGAAGTTAAGATTAATAATGATGCGTTTTTAGCAACATCTACAATAAAATTTGATAGAACAAAGTGGGGTATTAAATATAATTCAGGATCATTTTTTGATGATTTAGGAGATTACATGATTCTAGATGAAGTTCAGTTAAAATTATTTTTATTATCTGAAAAATAATGAGAATATCAATTCTATAGTTGCAAAAATATTATAGATGTTTGGAAATGGTTTTTCTTTTTATTATGAATATAATAAATATGAGGAGTTATATACTAAATATATGGTATTAACTAAGATTTGAAAAGAATAGATTTTTTATTTCATCAGCTAAGATTTCTACACTTTTAATATTATTTCTAAACCAAAGTTCCGGTTCAATTAATTCTAATTCGCTTAATGATAGTTGATTATTATTATCATAAACAATATCAACTCTAGCGTAAATAGGAGAGAAAGGACAATTTTCAATACATTTTTTTGCAAATTTAATTTCCTCAGATGTAGCTTCATATTTTTTTACTATACCTCCATGATCATCCTGTACACGAAAATCTCCTTTTTTTGCAATCTTTTTCACCGCATGAGTATATTTCCCTACAATCATTATGAGTGAAATTTCTCCTTCTCTTGTAATATTTGTTAGAAATTCTTGAAATAACATACATTCCGACTGTATCAATTCCTTAAATATACTTTCCTTCTCCTTACAATTTACAGGGTTTATACGGTAGGTGTTTCTTGCAGCTCCTGAAACTGCAGGTTTTATTACCGCTTCTGTCCAATTTGTTTTGTCAAATAGTTGTTTTAGTGTTATCTTTTTTCCTTTTTCAATAAATAGAGTAGGAGCTATATTTATTCCGTTTTGTGATAAGTCTTGTAAATAATGTTTATCAATATTCCAATTAATAATTTCTGCAGAATTGATAAAAGTAGTTTTGTGTTTTGTTTTTTCTAACCAAGAGAAAAACTCATTAAATCTTTCAAAATAATCCCAAGTAGTTCTGAAAATAGCATATTTTGTAGTAGTCCAATCAAAGTTAGGGTCTGCCCAATCCTTTTTTATAACTTTTAATCCTTTTTTTTCTAATGCAGTTTGTACTAATTTATCTTCCAATAAAACCTGATCAATGTACCAATTTGTTGTTTTAGGATTTACATATCGGTGGTCAGTTAAGATTACAACATCATACATTAGTTGTTTCTATCTTCATAGTTTTCTTTTTTATTTTCATCTATCCGATTAAAAATAAAATAAATTATAAGTGATATGAAAATAAGAAATGGTAAAAATTCCATTATTTTAATTTTACTGCAGTACCATATGCTAATATTTCTGCTGTTCCTTGCATAATCATTGCAGTTGTCAATCTTACATTTATAATAGCATCTGCTCCCATATTATTAGCATCATCTTCCATTCTTTGCATTGCTTGTTCTCTACTTACCGCTTGTAGTTTTGTATATTCTGATATCTCTCCTCCAACAATGTTCTTTAATCCAGCAAAAATATCTCGACCAATGTTTCTAGCTCTTACAGTACTTCCTCTTGCAACTCCTAGAATTTCTGTTACTTCTTTGTTTGGTATTGTTTCTGTTGTTGTAATTATCATTTTATATAATTTTTATTTTTCCAAAGTTATTAATTTTTCTACAGTTCCATTATCATAAATGTATAAAAGTAGAGTGTTTGTTGTTAGATTAGTTTCTCTACCTAAAATGTCTGTTATTTTTACTAGACGTTTATTTTTAATAATGTCATTTTCTATTAATGTAGTTGTTCCAATTAATCCATTAATATCATATCTAGAGAAGAATTTCCAGACTTCATTAGAAGCATGAATATCCATATTTCCCCAAACTCCAGGCCAATCATGGTCTCCACCATATATTTTAAAATGTTCTGTTGTAACTGAATTATCACCTCCTTCATACACAATATGTTCAGCAGTACTCCAGTCACCTAAAACCAAATCTGGAATAATCGTTGTGTCCGCAATTAGATTACAATTATTATAAGATACCCAATACTGAAGAACATCATCAATAGATTTTGTCCATGTCGGATCTCCAAGATACGGAACAGTTTGGTCATTCGTTCCATGGATTTGTAAAATAGGAGTAGGATGTTGAGGATTGCAAGAATTGTATGTTTGTGGAGTCATTGAACCAGTTACAGATGCAATTGCAGCTATTTTATCACTCATTTGACAGGCAAGTAGAAAACTCATATATCCTCCATTTGACATTCCTGTACTGTATACTCTTTCAGGGTCAATATTATATTCATTTGAAATAGAATCTAATAAACTGATACTGAAACCAACATCATCTACTGTACTTGCAGTAGTCCATCCACCAACATTCCAATGTGTTGATCCTTGTAATAAAGTACCTTGTGGATATACAACAATAAAACCTGCTGTATCCGCAATATAATTGAAATTAGAATAGGACATTATCGTACTTGCATTTGATGTGTAACCATGAAAACAAAATACTAATGGAATTGGAGTATTTACATTATATGAACTAGGAATATGTATAATATAATCTCTTTGTAAGTTGTCGTGTGTTATACTTTCATTTAGAGTTTGTTGTCCAATCCCAATCAAAGGTACACATAGTAATAGTAGTAATAGTTTTTTCATGATGCTAGTAAAAAATCATCATTAGAATAATACCCGTAACAAGTCCTTTAACCCAAGAAAACCATGCTAGTTGATATGCGTCCATACCTGTTTTCTTCATGAATTTATTTGCAAATTCTTTATGCCATTTAATTAATTTTTTCATACTACAATGATACAGAAAATTTATGGGAAATATATAAGAGAAAAGAGTCGGGGTCGCAGGATTACAACCTACAATTTATTTACAAGAGAATTAGTCGTCTTTATTTTTTTTTAAACTTCTTCTTCATAAATCTTATAATAATTATAGGGATGATTATTATCAATAACCAAAATACTATAATAATTGGAATCCATGAATCAGTAGTCGGATCATTATTATCACTTATAATATTATTATCAATTGGAAAAGAAGCGTAACTAACACTTATAAATGTTATTAATGTAATGAAAAATAGAACTAGTTGTTTCATAAAGCAAACTTACAAAAAATTTCGAGAAAGATGAAGAGAAAAAGTCGGGGTAGCAGGATTACAACCAACACTCATTTCACTAGATTACAGTAAGCTTTTAAACTAAAATTTACCACTTTTTGCACCGCTAATCAATCTACTAAAACAAATTTAATAGATTACGTGTACAATACCAGTAAATTTATGTGTATCACTATTTATATCAAGAACTGTAACCAAATATGTGTACTTTTCTTGTTGCACTAATTTTCCCTCAAACCTTCCATCCCAACATTTTTCTATATTGTCACTCTCAAATATTTTCTTTCCCCAACGATTAAATATCTTTATATTAAAATCTATAATATATCTTCCCTTAATAACAAACAACTCGTTATGTTCATCATTATTGGGAGTGAATGCCTTAGGAATAAAAAGATCAAACCCTCCTGGGTCTATTATTATCTGATGTATAACAGTATCTATACATCCAAATTCATTTAAAGAAATTAAACTAACATCATATTCTCCAGAGAACTGATAGATATGATTAATGTTATTTAAGTTCTCAATAATAAATCCATCTCCAAAATTCCATTGATAACTAGTGTTTATTGATGAAATATTTGTAAATAAAATATCTGGATTATTTAAGTCTGTTGGTTGTGGATCAAAAGTAAAATCTGAATTAGGTAAAGGATTAATAATAACATTAATTGTATCACTATTAATACATCCATTACTATCCGTTAGAATAACTGAATAAACTCCAGTAGCATCAATATTGAAAGTTGAAATAGTAGAATTATCATTCCACAGATAAGATGCGTCCTCCAAATAGACATCTAATAATATATCATCACCTTCACATATTTCAATATCATCTGCAAGATTAATATCAGGTAAGGGATTCAAAACTACATGTATTGTGTCACTATTAATACACCCATTACTATCTGTAACAATTACAGAATAATCTCCTTCTGAGAATAAATCATAATTAGGATGCGTAGAGTTATCATTCCATAAATAAGATGCGTCTTGCAATGTAATATCTAATACTAAAGTATCTCCTTCACAAATAGCAGTATCTATTCCTAAATTAACAGCAGGCAGTGGATTTATATATATAGAAGTAATAGATGTATCAATAATATTATTTAAGTAACTAAATAATGTTACATCAAAATTC
>Ga0208639_1002762_pt1 | contig 9988 bp, 7 predicted proteins | sample ETNtaG_33_FD_185772 | JGI IMG/M metagenome (GOLD analysis project Ga0208639, IMG submission 185772) | Marine microbial and viral communities from oxygen minimum zone, Eastern Pacific Ocean - ETNP201310SV76 (SPAdes) (version 2) | ecosystem: Environmental > Aquatic > Marine > Oceanic ...
GTAACAAGAGTGTTGTTGTTTGGTGGCTTGCTGTTCTGGCTAGGCCGCAGCTCGAACGCCATTGGTCAAGATATTATTCGAAACCATAAGTCGCTCGACGTTTCTACCAAAGAAGTGTTCGCAAAGCTGTTTGAAGTTGCCCTGTTCTGTGTGGTGTTTCTTTTATTGCTTAACGTCATGGGAATTAACCTTACCGCACTAGCCGTGTTTGGTGGTGCAGTAGGTGTGGGTTTAGGCTTAGGTCTGCAGTCCATCGCATCAAACTTCATTTCGGGCATCATTATTCTATTGGATAAATCGTTGACCGTAGGAGATTACGTTGAATTGGAAGACGGGCAGAAAGGTATCGTCAGAGAATTTAAAATGCGCTATGCCGTATTAGAAACTTATGACGGTAAAGATGTACTGGTGCCTAACGAAAAGTTTATCAGCTCCTTGCTAATAAACTGGACACACAAAAACCAAAAACAACGTTACCGCATCGACTTTTCTGTCGCCTATAAAACTGATATCCGCGCGATGGTAGAGATCATTAAAGAGGCGGTATCGGAACATCCGCAGGTGATCAGTGGCGATGATGTTCCATTTGAAGAGCTGCCTGACTGTGAAATAGATAGCTTTGGCGACTCTGGCGTCAACATGTTCGTTGAGTTTTGGATGGAAGGGGTGGACGATGGTAAAAACCGCGTGGGTGGCGATTTGCTGCTTACTGTGTTTGAAACATTACGCGAGCACAACATTGAAATACCGTTCCCTCAACGCGAAGTAAGGGTTATCAATGAACAAGGCATTGGTATTCGAAATACCACACCATAGCTATACTCGCTCATTACATGAGCGCTTTCAGTCATACCTTCGCGCTGGCTAAAACCTAGCGCGAAGTGTATCCCACTGCCACTCTTGGGCAGACAGACCTAACGTCTGGACAAACTTTGCATAGTCTTCTTTGCCCATCGCTGACGCTACGGTTTTTAATTGAAATTTGGCTTTTATTGCTTTTACCTGCAGCAACTCCAATCGCTTATCGGCACTTGAATCGAAGTTTTCACTGATGATTGCATTCGCTTTATTGGTCGCTTCCCACGCTGTAATAACATAGCCCACCAGCTTTATGTAAACACCCACCATACGCTTTCGCTCAAATATGTTCTCAAACAGTGAGCCGGATAACGACTTTTGGAAACTGGCTTCTGTTTCTAAGGCAACAAATTGCTCGGCGTTCTTTAGCTCATTCAACACATTGTGTAAAAGCTTAATGTGGGCGTGCGTATTAAATGCGTCGACGTGAAGTGCATCAATATCGTCGCTTAGCATTTCTAAATTAACCAACGTTCGTTGAAGACTAGCCATTGTGGTAATTGTCTGTGGAAGCGAAAAATAAAGGTTCAGTGTATCGAATTAAAGATGGGTTTGCGACGGTCTCGCGGTCGTTTTAATCACATTAAGAATTCATAACACAACTTATAGAAATCAATTAAAAAGGGCGCGGAAGCGCCCTTTTAGTTTTTATGTCTATTGAGAATTAGTTGTTAAGCTAATTCGCGATAGCAGTTATACCGCATCTATTTACCCAAGCTGGCGTTTAGATCGTGACGTAAATCGAAACGGTCTAGCGTCATCACTTTGGTCCAAGCGTCGACGAAGTCTTTAACAAAACGGCTTTTCGCGTTGTCGTAGGCATAAACTTCGGCCACTGCACGCAGCTCACTGTTTGATCCAAAGACTAGGTCTACAGGCGTACCTGTATACATAACTTCACCAGTATTTCTGTTTACACCTTCATATACCGACGGGTTATCTGTTTTTCTCCACTTAACGCCCATATCAAGAAGCGTTACGAAGAAATCGTTGTTAAGCGTGCCTACTTTGTCAGTAAATACACCGTGGCTAGTGCCACCTGTGTTTGCTCCCAATGAACGCAAACCACCAAGCAAAACAGTCATTTCTGGTACCGTTAGATTAAGCTGATCGGCTTTGTCTACCAGCATGTCGGTTGGCGAACGATAGCTAGCTTCTGCGTTGTAATAGTTTCTAAACGCATCGGCTGTTGGCTCTAACAATGAAAACGAATTAACGTCTGTTTGCTCTTGGGTAGCATCAGTTCGACCCGGAACCACTGGCACAGTAACCTTGACGCCAGCATCTGCCGCTGCTTTTTCAATTGCTGCCGCACCGCCAATCACAATGAGGTCAGCAAGAGACACTTTCTTCTTAGAAAACATGCGTGAATTGTAGTCTTCTTGCATCTCTTTAAGCTTAGAAACAACGGCTTGAACGGTTTCAGGCTCGTTGGCTTCCCAATTCATTTGCGGTTCAAGGGCAATACGAGCACCGTTCGCTCCACCGCGTAAATCAGATGCTCGGAAGCTAGATGCTGCCGCCCATGCTGTTTTCACAAGTTGCTGAACGGTTAAGCCACTGTCTAAGATGTCAGCTTTAAGTTTCTTAACGTCTTTTTCAGAGATCGCTTTATAGTCAGCTTTAGGCACTGGATCTTGCCAGATGAAGTTCTCTTCTGGGATATCGTTACCCAAGTAACGTGCCTTAGGACCCATATCACGGTGAGTTAGCTTGAACCACGCTTTAGCAAATGCCGTTTGATACTCTTTGGGATCCGCTAAGAAGCGCTCGGCAATTTTTCGATACTCTGGATCATACTTAAGCGCCAAGTCAGCGGTAGTCATCACAGGAGGATTTTTCTTACCTTCTACGTGCGCATCTGGTACTGATTTATGAAGCGATTCATCGGTAGGGATCCACTGGATAGCGCCAGCAGGACTGCGAGTTTGCTTCCACTCAAAGCCCAATAAGTTTTGAAGATATAGGCTCGTCCATTTAGTAGGTAGCTGTGTCCAAGCACCTTCCAAACCGCTCGTTACTGTGTCTTCTGCATTACCTTTACCGCAGTTGTTCTTCCAACCTAGTCCCTGCTCTTCTAAGCCTGCACCGCCTGGCTCAGCTTCTAAACAATCAGCAGGCTTGTGTGCGCCGTGCATTTTTCCAAATGTATGACCACCCGCTATTAGGGCAACGGTCTCTTCGTCATTCATCGCCATACGGCCAAATGCAGTGCGAATATTTTTCGCAGATCCCATCGGATCAGGCACACCTTTAGGGCCTTCAGGGTTAACATAGATCAAGCCCATGTGCGTTGCCCCCAACGGGCGCTGAAGCTTACCGTCGCGCTCTTCACGATCGCTCGCAAGCATTTCCACTTCTGGGCCCCAATAAACCATGTCAGGTTCCCAGTCGTCGGTACGACCACCCGCAAATCCATAGGTGTCAAAGCCCATGTTTTCCATGCCTACGGTACCCGCAAGGATCATTAAGTCGCCCCAAGATAAACTTTCACCGTACTTTTGCTTAATAGGCCAAAGCAAGCGACGCGCTTTATCAAGGTTTCCGTTGTCTGGCCAGCTGTTCAGCGGATCAAAACGCATTTGACCACCGTCACCACCGCCACGACCATCTAGCGTACGATAGGTACCTGCACTGTGCCATGAAAGTCGAATGAAGAAAGGACCATAATTTCCGAAGTCGGCCGGCCACCAATCTTGAGAAGTAGTGAGTAGCTCATTAACATCTTTTTTTACTTGGTCGAGATCTAGCTTAGCGAATGCCTTTGCATAACTGAAATCATCACCTAGTGGGTTTGAGCGATTATCGTGATCTCTTAACGGAGAGAGATCGAGCTGATCAGGCCACCAAAATTGATTATTTTTCGCTTGAAAAGCTTTAGCAGTGCCCGTGCCTTTAGCACCAGCAGGCTTACTAATTTGATCGTTGGCAATAGCCCCTGTTGCACCAAGCGATAGGGCAACAAGTACTGATACTGTGGTTTTTTTAAACCTGTTTATAGTCATGGTCTTTTCCCGTCTGAGTTTGTTGTAGTTACCAAAGCGTGAGTGCTAATCACACCACTACTTTGTTAACATTTTGTTTACCTCATAAGCAGTTAAAAGATAGACAGGCTTAGAGAATATTTACAGTTGATAAAATGAATTCAACTGATTAGAAAATCCAATCAATGAAAAGTTGATTAATTTCAATATCTTAAAAACCCAGTTCACTTTATGACGTAAACGACTGTCGCTCAGTAGAACTATGTAATGCGGAAAATGAGCTAGATCTGTGAATCTCTTTCAGAGATTGGGAAATTTTTTCGCTTCTTGAAGAGTGAAACTTTTCCATACTTTCTATAAGCGGCTAAATAACCAACTAAAAAGTGTCGGTTTATGTAAAGTTTTCATCTAATTGAAATACATTCTGCAATTTCTACCATGGCACAGCAATTGATACAGAGATGATGCAATTAAAGACGCATTAACTTCAGATAAGAAGTCGATGGAATGTTAAAGAAGTAATGAGGATGAACTTATGAAAAACACACTTAAGACACTTACCGGACTTGCAGCTGTTGCCTCTATCAGTGCTATGGCTTCATTCGGTGCGCATGCTCAGTCAAATCAAATTGAAGCAAAAGACAGTGGTTTTTATGTAGGTGGTAATTACGGTTACCTACGCGTTGAAGGTGAAGATGACTTTGACGATGACAAAGATGTTTGGCAAGGCCTTGTTGGATATAAATTCAATGAGTGGATTGCAATTGAAGGTGGTTACATCGATTTTGGAGATTACGGTAACGACCTTGCAGGCGCTGAAACAGACGGCTACACAGCGGCGATCAAGGGTATTCTTCCATTAACAGAGCGTTTTTCTCTCTACGCGAAAGCAGGTCAACTTTGGTCAGAAACCGAGTATAACTTTGCTGGCGTTTCACGTGATAACGATGACGAAAGCTTGTTTGTAGGCGCAGGTCTAAGCTACGCGATTACTAGCAACTTTTTAGTAAACGCCGAGTACACTGTTTATGATACAGAGCTTGATGCAGACGAAGCGTTTGATGACATCGACGACACTGACTTTGAAACCGATCTTAAGCAAGCCAGTATTGGTGTTGAGTATCGTTTCTAAGACATTTGTTGCCTCACGTTTAACAACGTGACTTAATGAGAATGCTAAAGCCTTGGCAACACAGCCAAGGCTTTTTACTTTTTGCTACCCATCTATTTTCTGGATGAGCTGCGCCAGTTCCTCAATTTTTGACACTGTCGTTTTAACTAAGTTGTTAATTTTATTGGATGAAGACTGGGAGATACCTGCTAACCTTCGTACTTCATCAGCCACAACCGCAAATCCTCTCCCCATTTCACCTGCTCGTGCCGCTTCTATCGCTTAATAGTCTTCGGATAAAACTTAATTTATCTAGCGCCTGTTTTTCCAACTGTGAATATTAAACTCGTTTCACAGTGAAAATATTACACATTGCGAGCTGATACGTCTTACACACGAGCTCAAAAACTCTAATTATCGATAAAAATCATTTACTTATATTTATCGTTCTTTCGTTTTATAGAGGTACAAATTCTGCAACAGAATACAAATAGTGAAAAATGAATAAATAGGAAACGTCACATGCAATCAGGAAAGAGTGTATTTCAACCCGGTCAGAACTGTTGGGTAGAGAGCAAGGCTCGCTTTTCTACACCTTTGATAGATTGCGGAAACTATTATAAAGCCTTGCACAGCTCTATCGTTAAAGCTAAGCACAGTATCTTCATTGTTGGATGGGATATAGATAGCCGCATTCGCTTGCTGCGAGGCGACGACGAAGCGAACAGTGAAGCGCCGAGCGTAATAAGTGATTTACTTAAGTGGAAAGCTGAGCAAAATCCTGACATTAAAATTTACCTGCTACGTTGGGACTCATCGCTAGCCTTTTTCGCGCAGCGCGAAATGTGGGCAAAGGAAGTGTGGGAAGAAAAAACTCCAGACAATGTGCAAACCGAGCTCGATGACACGATTCCGATGGGCGGAAGTCAGCACCAAAAAATTGTGGTTATCGATGATGAACTCGTATTCTCAGGTGGAATGGATGTATCCACTAACCGCTGGGATACTCGTGACCATCCCGTAGTTTCAGAAGAGCGTGATGGGCCTGATGGGGAGTATGGTCCTCTTCATGATGTGCAAATGGTCTCAAGTGGACCTGTAGTAGCCGACTTTTCAAAATTAGTTCGATGGAGGTGGCAGCGTGTTGCTGACTCTTCACCTATTGATATCCGCGAGGAAGCGCGCATTGATGAAAATGCCCCGTTGCCTGATGCTTGGCCACAAAATTATCCTCCCCTTTTTGAAAACGTAGAGTGTGCACTTGCCAGAACAATTCCATTTATGGATGAGGTCGAGCCTGCTCAAGAGGTACGTCATATGCTGCTTGATCTTATCGGTGAAGCAGAGTCTGTAATCTACATTGAGAATCAATTTACAACGCGTCAGGAGATCGCTGAAGCGCTGAATAAGCAGCTCAAACTGAAACCTAATCTTTCGGTCATTATCGTAAGCTCCTACGAGCCAAAAGGTAAGTTTGAGTGCGAAGCATTTTGGGCAAGCCGCATAGAATTCAAGGAAATTTTAGAAAAAGGGGTTGACCCTAAGCGAGTAAAACTGACTTATTCTTCAATTGAAGACATGCAAGGCCGCAAGGCATACAAGCGCATCCACTCCAAAGTGATGACCATTGATAACAAATACCTTGTTATCGGGTCATCAAACTTGAGTAATCGCTCAATGACGCTAGACACCGAAATCGACACGGTGCTGTTTGGTAACACCAAAGACAATCAGGCATGTATTGAGCAAGTGAGAAACGACTTACTTGCAGAGCACACGGGACGTGATATTGATGCAATGCCAGCGTTATTCAACAATGAATATCCGGTTGAAGCATTAATGCAGGATCAGATAGCACACGGCTACGTACTTACCGAAGTTCGCGATGAGGTGTTTACCGAACAATCCGTTAAGAATGTGTTCAGAGCGTTATCTGACCCTGAAGAACCCCTTATTTCGGTGCCAACCTTTGATGGAGCTGCTATGCCTGCACGTAACCCAAGACGTCGCAGTATTATGATTTTGATCGGTCTTGCCATCATTGCTGTTCTTGGCGGGCTTATGTTTTGGGCTAGCCAGTCCATACCATGGTTAAGTTCCGACAGCATTAACGCCTTTCTAGAGAAAAGTCGTGGAACCTACTTTGCTCTGCCTACCGTGTTGCTGGTTTATGTGGTCGGCGGCGTTTTATTCTTCCCGGTCACTGTACTGTCACTTGCTGTGGCTGCTATTTTTGGCCCTATATGGGGGCCCATCTACGGCATCATGGGAGCACTAATGAGCTCTGCAATCATGTTTGGAATAGGCAAGCTATCAGGCAACGCGGGGCTTAGAAAAATTGGTGGTCCAAAGGTAGCTGCCGTTGATGAAAAACTAAAGCGTAGCGGTATCGTTGGCGTCGCGGCAATTCGAATGTTGCCTGTAGCGCCCTTTAGTTTGGTGAATTTGGTAGCGGGTATCTCATCTATTGGCATTTTCCAGTTTTTAGTGGGGACATTTTTAGGCATGTTCCCGCCCATGATTGCGAAAGGGCTTGTGGGTGATTCGATAGCACAAATTTGGCAGAACCCTTCTGTGGAAACCATTAGCTATTTAGTTGGCGGTATCGTTTTATGGGGCCTTATGATTTGGGGCTCGCAAAAATTTGCCCGCTACTACCAAGCTCGAAAGGAGTCGGGGAATCAAGATACTGCTAGTGATAATAGTGACAAAGATGAGGTAGAGAAATGTGCCGCATAGTGACCTACAACATTCACAGCGGAATAGGTAGAGACAAAAAGCACGATTACAAACGCATAGGGCAATTCTTGGCAACCAGTGGCGCCGACGTGGTGCTGCTGCAAGAAATGGATACCCGTCCCTCTGAGCGAAGCACAGCACAGGACGTTAAAGATATCTGCGCTGAAAACACGTTTAAGCTCATTCCATCACCAGCCATTAGGGAATCTGATGGCTGGTATGGTAACGCCATCCTCACTCGCTTTGACGTGTTGGCGCACGATACACTGGATGTCAGCCAAAACGGGCGACAGCCTAGAAATGTTCAGATTGTAGAACTCAAGACGGAGAAAACACCGCTCACGGTGGTGAATACCCATAAGGGGCTTAAGAAGCTAGAACGTCGCTCACAGTTTTCTTTGCTTCATGAGCACCTTTCTTCAAGGATGAAAGAGAAGCAAATCCCTCTAGTTCTAGCCGGTGATTTCAACGAGTGGCAGTTTTTCTCAAAAGCGTTTAAAGCACTTAACGAATTGCTATTACAGCAAAAAGTGGGGGCAACATTTCCAAGCCACTTTCCTGTATTTGCACTTGATAGAGTATGGGTGTCTGACGACATCAAGGTAAAAGCGTGCAGAAAATTAAAAAATGCGAAAACTCGAATCTTGTCAGATCATTTACCTGTGCTTGTTGATATTGAACTGCCCCAGAACGACTAACCAAGTGCTCTTTTGCACTTAACGGGTTGCATTATTCTCGTCGTACGCGAGATTTAGCATCATCTTGTGTTGGCATAGTGCTATGCAGGTTGCGCTATGAACGATGAAGCGGCAAATTCTAACGTACCGCACCAGTGTTTCAGTGCGTTTTCTTGAGCCACTACTTTTCTGAGAATATCAATGATCGGACTGCTATCTAGCAGCGTCTTGGCACTTTTGTTTGTCGCAGCGAGTACAGTACGCTGCATTTCTGGCTGTGTTATTTTCAGTGATGAAACTAGGCCAGACTCCTTTAAATGAAAAATAGCTGATGTAGGAAGGATCATCACGCCTTCTCCCTGCATAACTTGCCTAAGGCCAGTCATGAGTTGTCCAGAATAAGCCAAATCGTGCTGCAAACTAACGCCCGTTGCTTTTTCATAGTCAGCAATTAGTTGACCCAATGCATCTTTGTTACCCGGTGATAGCAAAGGTAATTCACTGATTTCCCAGAAACGGATCGTCGTTCTGCCTCGAAGCTTGGCGTATTGTTCACACGATGAGGAAGCAGAAAAAACCAAATGAAGATCTTCTTGAATTAGCGGTGTGACTCGCATGAATTTAGGGTCGACAGCTTGCTGATAAGTCAGCGCAACATCCACCTGCTTTGACTCAAGCCAATCATTAATGGTGTAAGACGGTCCAGTGCTGATTTCGACTTTGAGCCCTTTATGGTTCGCGGTTATTTCCGTGAGCAGCGGTAAAGAAAGCACATTGCCGATTGACGGTAGCATTCCTATTTTTACTACCTTCTTTTGTCCGGTTTGAAAGGCTTCCAATGCGGCCTTAACGTTGTCTATTTCGGTTAGCAGCTTTAATGCATGTTTATAAAAAACTTCGCCCGCCGATGTTAGGTTTACTCCCGAAAAACTTCTTTCAAGCAGCGTCGCTTTCATCTCTCTTTCTAAACTTGCTAACTGCTGACTAATGGCGGGTTGAGCGATATCCAATGCTCTGGCCGCCGCAGCAATACTACCCTTTCGCACAGTCATAACAAAATAATGTAGCTGTTTTGAATGCACTTGCCCTCCTTACAAAGGTGGTGAGTTCTAGAACGGGAACGGTTTAATGAAGACGGCAGCAACGAATATGCCATTCCATTAAGTTATATGAAGCAAAATTGTAAAAATGGGCTAAAAGCAGTGGGGCATGAAAATCTTGTCTTCCCCCATACTTAAGTCTAATAGCATTAAATTAGCGCCCTGTGAGACGGCTCAATATTTTTCTTATACCCCTGAATAATCTTCTTTCTTCCTGCAGAGCCAAAGAGTTTTTAGCCTTGTTCTTGTACACGAGCAGCTAGATAACAATAACAAGATGCTCCTCGCATCATAGTAGTGCTCGTGCGTGCCTAAAAAGAGTGCAGATTTCAATAATCCACACCCACAAAACTAAGCAGCAATAAGCACGATTGGGAACACAAATGAAACAGAAAAAGCTCCACACTGCAGTACGTTACGCACTTACCGGATTAACACTTTTCACTACTTCATTGCTTGTACAGGCGCAAGAAGTGACTGAAGAAACCACAGAAGCCAAAGACCTAGAACGCATTGCCG
>Ga0208639_1002763_pt1 | contig 9988 bp, 8 predicted proteins | sample ETNtaG_33_FD_185772 | JGI IMG/M metagenome (GOLD analysis project Ga0208639, IMG submission 185772) | Marine microbial and viral communities from oxygen minimum zone, Eastern Pacific Ocean - ETNP201310SV76 (SPAdes) (version 2) | ecosystem: Environmental > Aquatic > Marine > Oceanic ...
TTCCCCGAAGGAAATTTTCTCCTTGACTTGCATGTATCAAGCACGCCGCCAGCGTTCGTCCTGAGCCAGGATCAAACTCTCCATTGTATGTTTGATTCTGTACTGTCTTTGTCGCTCTCATGGAGCGACTCTCAAATCCAATTTTTAATTGGACCACGCATACTAAATTTTCAAATAACAAATTTTGCTGTCATGGACAGCCCGGAATAATAAGGTTTATAAAGAAGGGCTGCAATGATTTTATGAGGAAAATAGGTTATTTGATTATGAAATCTGGAATTTCATAATCCATAAACTTATTTATACTTAATTTTTTTGTAACGCGTTCGGTAAAACGATATGTTAGTTTTTTATTTGCAGCATCAATATCGTGGACAGATTTCCAAATGCTTCCGGAATAAAGGCCTAGCAGCAAAATAGCTGGAGGAACTATAATTGAACTTTTATTTGATGATAATTTCAAATTCCCCGGCAAAAGATAACCTGAAGAAGAATGAAAAAAACCTTCTTTTGATACAATATCGCCAGACATGGGGATAACCATTTGTTTATTATTATTAAGCGAAAGTTTATTTTTTTGAGAAATTGCAGAAGATGAAATGATTGCGGCAGTTATCAGAAAAGATGCTCCCATAGTGCCAATAGCATTCTCTTTTTGCTTAAGATACAAAAAGCCGCCCCCTGGGAAAAGAGAAGAGAGCAATGCAGGAGTTTTACTTTTTAAAGGTGCGTTCTCTGCAGTTTTTATTGCACTATACCATGACTTTATAAGCTTGGTATAATGGCCATGATCAAATGCCGCTTGAGCGCTTTTAAATGCTAACTTTGACTCTTCCCAGTCTAGCATTTCAAAATGAGCATAAGCACGAAAAATCAAATCATATGGATCAGTTGTACCAAATGTTTTTTCCACTATCTTATTATGATCTTTAGTCTCTAAAGATATATAGTGTAATTGATACTTAGCGGCTTTAGATGCCACACTTTCAGATGGCATTCTTTCAATGATGCGATTATAATAATTCTTTGCTAAATCCCAATTCCCCATTATTTCATAACATTTACCAATCTTGAAATAAGCAGCCATTTCAAGTTCATCCCCAGGATATTTATATAAAAACTGAAAATAAACTAATAAAGCTCTTTCGTAAAACTCTTCATCGTATAAAAAAGTTGCGAAATTGACTAATTCCTGACGCTGAAAGGTAGTATAGTTTTTCCATTCCACCTTTACGTCTTCAGGGCTTAAGTATTTTTGTTGAGCACATACAGAACCAAAGATTAAAAATATAATTATCAGTTTAAATCGTAAGTTCAAAACATACCTTGGCAATTAAGTTTTGATTTTAAAAGGCTAAGCTGAACGCTTGCGCCTTTTAAAAAAAGGCTTCTTCCCTCTAAGGATAAATTCTTTTGTGATTGTAATGTGAGAGACCCTATCCTCAGAATATTCTGGAAGATTAAACATAATATCCAGCATTGAATTTTCTAAAACCGATCTTAAAGCACGGGCACCAGATTTTCTATCCATAGCCATACTAATAATTTCTTTTAACGCTTCTGAGTGGAATCCTAATTCAATACCTTCCATTCTAAAAAGTTTCTTATACTGTTCTAGGAGTGAGTTTCTTGGCTCTATGAGAACTCGCATTAATGCAGATTCATCTAAATGATTAATTGTAGTCACAATTGGTAAACGGCCAATTAGCTCAGGAATAAATCCATACTTAATCAAATCCTCTGGGCGCACTTCTTTAAGAATCTCATCCTCTTTTTCTACTTTAGCTAATGATTTTGTAAAACCAATTTCAGCTGAATTGACTCTTTGTCCTATGATATCAGCTAATCCATCAAAAGAGCCCCCACATATAAAAAGGATATTTTTCGTATTTATGGGTATTAAACTCTGTTCAGGATGTTTTCGGCCTCCTTTAGGAGGTATTTGAGCCATGGTCCCTTCTAAAATTTTCAATAATGCCTGCTGAACTCCTTCGCCAGAGACATCCCTCGTAATTGATGGACTTGAACTCTTTCTTCCAATCTTATCAATTTCATCTATATAAATAATACCTGTCTGGGCTTGATATATATCATAATCAGCAATTTGTAATAATCTAACTAAAATATTTTCAACATCATCACCAACATATCCAGCTTCAGTTAAGCTTGTTGCATCTGCTATAGCGAATGGAACTGATAGAAATCTTGCTAATGTTTCAGCTATAAGTGTTTTTCCAGTACCGGTAGGACCAATTATTAATATATTACTTTTATCTAATTCTACTTCATCGTCTAAAGGGTCAGATAGAATTCTTTTGTAATGATTGTATACAGCAACTGCAAGAGCCCTCTTAGCTCTATCCTGACCAATTACATATTGATCAAGATAATCTTTTATCTCAGATGGTTTGTGAAGAGCAGAAAGAATCTGATCGTTTTGATTTTTTTTTGCATCTGATTTGTTAGGAGTAATGGAATTACCCATTTATTTCCTTTCCGAAAGAATTGTATCAATAAGACCATAATTTTTTGCTTCATCAGCGCTCATAAAAAAGTTTCGGTCTGTGTCTTTTTCAATCTTTTTCAGAGTTTGTTTTGTATTTTTCGCCAAAATTTTATTCAAATTTGTTCTTAACCGAATTATTTCATCTGATTGAATCTTAATATCTGAGGCTTGACCTTCAACTCCACCTAAGGGTTGATGAATCATAATGCGTGCATTAGGAAGTGCAGATCTCTTTCCTCTTGCACCTCCAGAAAGTAAAAATGCGCCCATACTTGCAGCTTGCCCCATACAAATTGTAGCTACGTCTGGTTTAATATAATTCATTGTATCATATATCCCCATCCCTGATGTGATAATTCCACCAGGAGAGTTAATATATAAATAGATATCTTTATCACTACTCTCTGCTTCAAGAAATAATAGCTGTGCGATAATCAAAGACGAAACATTGTCATCAATTGGTGTTCCCAAGAATACTATTCTCTCTTTTAATAAACGGGAATAAATATCATATGCACGTTCAAAACGACCCGTTTGTTCTACGACCATAGGAATTAATTGGTTTATGTGATCTTTATCCATAATGATTATGATTTTACCTCAGATTGTTTACGTAGGTCTTTTGTTGCCAAATTAACCTCTTTGATTTTCGCAAATTCTTTTAAATAAGCCAAGATTTTCTTTTCCATTAAATCATCGCCTAATCGAGAACGGTTGCTAGGCTTTTTAAAGTAATTATCAATATCTTTTGAATGGTCAGGATTTAGTTTTTTTCGCTCATCAATTTCTAACGCAATATTTTCTTTTGAAATTTCAAATGTTTGCGATTTAATAATTGCACTTCGAATTAAATACCATTTTAGATTTCTTTCAGCCATAGGTTTATAAAGTTCTTTTGCCTTTTCCTTATCCATCTGACCTTCGTTCTTTTTAAGTAAATCATCTACCATATGATTTAGATATGACTCTGCCATCGATGGTGGAAATTCAGGATTAACTTTTTCAACCATAGCATCACATAAACTTTGATCAAACGCCTCATCTGAGCGGTTTGAATAAGCCTGATCTAACTTTTCATTAACCCTCTCACGATAATCTGATAAATCTTTAGCATTAGGATCAGCTAATTTTACAAAATCATCATTTAACTCAGGTAAAATCTGCCTCTCCACATTTTTTACAGACAGTTCATAAGTGCCTAAATTATTTTTTTCATCAACCGGTACAACAACCTTAACTATGCCTGCTGGTTTTGCACCAATCAATTTCTTTTCATTGTCTCCATCAAAAGGTGGCTGACCTACTTTAACATACCTTGTTTCTAACTTTTTACCAATAATAGGTAAACCTGAATCATCTACCTCTTGCAAATCACATACTACAAAATCACCAACCTTGGCTCCATCCTCAATTGTTTTAACTTCAGCATGTCCATGCCTGACTTCTTCAATGGCAAGATCAATATCTTCATCATCAGTAATATATAATGTCTTATCAACTTTGAGTAGATTTTTTTTCATTCTTGGCAGCTTTATCTCAGGTTCAACTTCAAAAGCAACTTTAAATTTGAAATGTTCCCCGTGATGAAAATGAACGTCACTTACGTTACCCATATTAACTGGGACTATTTCCTTTTCTTTTAGCGCCTTTAAATAATAGGTATTTACTGAATTCTCAACAAAGTCAGCTTCAATTGAAGATTGAAACTGATTCATTAAAACTTTTTTTGGCACTTTTCCTGGACGAAACCCCGGGAGCTTAACACGTTTGGAGAATTTCTTAGTTGCATTCGCAAAGTCCTGCTCAATCTCATCCCATGGAAGATCAATCATTACTTCTCTAGCGTAAGAATTAATTTCTTTTAATTTTATATTCATCAAATTCTTAAAAAATTGAAGGGGAAGTTAACTTTTAATTCTAAATCAAAACTGCCATTATTAATAAAGCTATAATCTATAATGATTGATATGATTCAATCTTTATTTTCATTACAATAGATACACGTATTACCAGCTTGAACATGAAAACCACATGTCGGACAATCCCATTCCTCTAAATTAAGATTTTCGTATGTATTATTATTATGAGCCCTTGCAATTAAAACAGCAACGACACCAAATAATATAATAATAATAACCAAAAAATATAGTGATAGTCCCATAACTCAATATTATATGATCTGAATTAACAATATGGAAGCATTCAAAAAATGTACAAAAAGACATATTCTACAAGTCACTTTTAAATGTATCAAACCAATAATAAGATAAATACTTATAGCAACGATAAAACCGCCAATATATAATGAAATATTTGGATCAATATATCCTAATGAAATACATATTAATATAATAGCATACCCTAGCAAAACAAAAATACCCCATAATGCATTCGGCAAACCAAAAATTTGACCATATTTAGTTTCTACAATAGAAAGACAATGCGAAGATTCCAATTCAAAGAATCTAGGAACCCAAATTTGTTTATGACTAATCCAACTTCGATAAACACCATAGAAATAAAAAGAAAACGCTCCACCAACTAAAGCCAATAGAGCGCATAATAAGTAAATATAATTGTCCAAATTTATTGTTTTAAACGGTAAACGACACCTTCCATCGTGCTTAAAAATTTGTCGACTTGTGAATATGTATGAAATAAATACTCCATTTCCTCATACGAATCTACTGGATAGGATTCTTCATCATAATCACGAAGAAAGTTTGCTTCTATTTTCACTATCATATCTCTCAATACTTGCTTTGGTAGTTCTTTTTCTCGAAGAAAATTAACTTGCAAATTTAAATGACCATGAGAAGTCATATGGAAAAGAGGTAGCATACCTACATCTGAGCTACAACGAAAAGTGAAAGTACCATGGTCATCTCCTCGCCCCCATGTCATTTCACTAGCGTGTTCTTCGGAAAATTCAATGATCCTCTCGCCGATTTTCGCAATTTCACGAGTACATTTACTACGTAAGTCTTCTACAAATTCTTCTTTGGTCCATTTAGACATATTAATATAATCCTAAATCAATGTGGGGTTTAGGGAAGTTTGAATTTAATATTTTTTTAGTACATGGGTAAAGAAAGGATTCTTTACCCTAAAAAGTTCAAAAATTAATTAACTGAGATAAATCAAAACTAAAGGAAAAACGTGCTCTTTCATTTACCCATTTCATATCTTTTACTATCTTATTTTCTGGTTCCCAACTTTGATATAGGGGAATAATCATTGGACCTAATTTCAACCCAATAGCAGTAAAAGTCTGATCAAAATCAGACCCCCCAGCAATATCAATAAATAAAGGAAAACTTGGAGTAATATTGAGACCCCATGTCATTTCATTCGATGACATGGGTAATCCATCCTGTAGTACTAATCCTCTTAAAGCTGGCCCACTTTTAATATACTGATGATTCAAGATGGAATGATTTTTCCACATTCCGGTTCGATCGATTATATTTGATGTAAAATTAGGATCAACGCCTCCACTAATGAATGAACGGAAATGTGTTGGTAAATCATCTTTATTTAAAAAGTCTCCTGCCCATAGCCTAATATCAGTTCCAATTTTTTCAGAAATTTCTATTTTCAAACCTACTTCAACCCAGGCCCTTGTAAATGCAGCATCTGGACCAGCCCCCGATTGTAGGCCCAGTCTAAATGATGATCTCTTTAAATCTCCTTCAAGCTCCCTAATTAAGCTGTAGTTTATTGAAGCGGTTGAATATTTGCCAATCGAATATAAAAGAGTATCAAAGGCACCTGATTCTAATTTTGAATAATTAATATTTGTTGAAATTCTATTCGTTGATTCATCTTCGCCATAATCGCCGCTAAAGTTTATTGATCCCCCAGCATGCCCCTGGTATTGCATCCCACTAATACTAAGAGATGATTCTTTAAACAAATCGTTAGGATTGAAATATTTGATACGATAAAGCTTTATTTGAGGTTGGTTATTTTTTGCGTCCCACATTGGCTGGACTGATGTAGTGGATTTATATCCAGGAGTTCCCCCTTTATACAGCATTACTCCAGGTGCCCAGCCATTATATGAGTTAAAACTAAATAGCCACGGCAGATAATTGATATCATGGTCATAATAGGTTGGTTGGTCCCAAACCCAATTAAAATGGACTTCACTTCGGGTAGCATTATTACTGCGATTGAGATCGGGCATATGTTCATCAGGATCTATAATCGCATACCATGTATTTGGAGGAGGATCTATAGTTTTGCGCCATTCAAATTCTTCTAACCACCTACGTTCTAACTCCAAGTGATTCCTCCCGTAAAAAACTACCTCTACAGGAGTTTTGAGTTGAGATTGATTGGTAATAATATATCGCCCGCGAGACTTTTTAATTGAAAAATCTATATAATCTGTTGTCTTTAAAACACCATCAAAATACCAACTGAGATCTTTTTCTGTATGCTTTTCAAATATAGCCTGCACATCTTCCGGATAGGGGTGTTTAAATTTCCAAATTTTATAATAATCCTGCATAATCTCATCCATTTTTTCTTGACTGAGATAATGCTGAAGAAATCGGGTAAAGACTGCGGTTTTATTGTAATTAAGGCCATAGTTTGCACCATCGTACTCATCCGCTTTAAGACTCAAGGGTTGCTTATTTGGATTTTGCGATATTAATGAATATTGAAAATACTCAAACCAACTAAATTTTAAATTTTTTGCTATCCCTAATTTATCTTGGATAAATGGAATAATTACAAAACGCTCATCTTCATCCCTATATTTATCTTGCCAATATCGAATACATGTATACTCATTAAGCCCTTCATCCATCCAGGTATGATATCTCTCGTTGCTGCCTAATATTCCATAAAACCAGTTATGCCCTACCTCATGCATAATCACCATCTCAAGCATCTGCTTACTGGGCATTGAAGCGATAACTGTAATATTAGGATATTCCATTCCACCTCCAGCAGAGAGATCTCCATCTACAGCTGTAATGTGATTATAAGGATAATCACCATAATAACGACTATACCAGTACCCGGAATCATGCAAATACTCAATTGAATTTTTCCACATCGCTGCATTTTTTGGTAAGTAGAATGACCAAAGTGTTACATCACGCGTTGAGTCAGCTAAAGATAGGTTGCCCTTTTGAACAAGCCATTTCTTATCTGCAAACCATGCGAAATCATGTACGTTTTCTTGTCGGAAATGAACTGTCTTCATTTCAGATATTATAGATGAATCTGGCGCCACCTTGATAGCTTTTTTATTGGATTTCAACCAAATTTTAAAATCATCTTCAGGTAATTGATTAATTGAATCTGTAACTGCTGCAAGCGAATCCAACCAGCTATATTCATCTTCTCCATTAATTAAGTCACCCGTAGCCATAATTCGATAATCTTTTGGCAATGTAATTTTTACATCAAAAGTCCCAAACTCAGAATAAAATTCCCCTTGGTTTAGATATGGCATTGGATGCCAACCTTTATGATCATATACTGCAGGTTTTGGATACCATTGTGTCATTTCGTAATGCTTACCAGTATGTCCTAAACGTGAGAACACTTTAGGCATTTTTACAAAAAATGGAGTTTCAATACTTATTGATTCTCCAGGATTTAAGGGAGCATTCAAATTTAATTTTACTACATCTATCCATTCTGAATGGTATTCCCAATCAATTTTCTCACCATTAACAGTAAAATCTAAACTATCAATAAATCCTCTGCTTAGTGAATCAGACCTTGCAAATCTTGATTCGGGTCCTGCTTGTTTTGCAAATGCCGTAGAATCATTCTTATATGCATTTGGCCAGATATGAAACCAAATAAAAGATAATTTATCAGGAGAATTATTTTTATATAGCAGTTTTTCGTATGCATTAATAGTATGATTTTGATCATCTAAAGTAACATCTATTTCATACTCAACATATTGTTGGAAGTAGGTTTTTTCTTGAGCTGTTATCACATTAACAGTAAGAAAAATGATTAATAAGTTTTTCATAGGCATTACTAATAAAAATTTACCCCTAATTATATAAAAATAATTAATCGTTTAATGACTCAAGCTTAGGTTTTATTTGACTTAGTAGCGCAGGGAGAAAGGTAATATCGCTAATCAATGCAGCAATAATTGTAATGACAGATAACATCCCAAATTCAATTGTAGGTTTGAATTCAGATAGAGTAAGCACCAAAAATCCAGCAGATAATATTGCTGTTGTTGACATCATTGCTATACCTGTTCCTAAAAGAGTTGCGTCATTTGCTTTTCTATAGTGTTGGTGAGATAATTCCATGCGATATCGAATCAGATAATGCAGAGTATCATCGATAGCAATTCCAAATGCCACAGCAAAGGTCATCGCTGTGGCAGGCCTTAGAGGAATCTGAAAGAATCCTAAGACTGCTGCCATAATCATCATGGGGATAATATTAGGTAAAATTGAAATCAATGCTATTTTTATTGATCTGAATAAGAATATCATCAAAAAGGTTATGATCAATAACGCTATAAAAAAACTCGCTAATAAATTATTAACTAAATAATTATTTGTCCTTAAGGCAAGAAACGCTGTACCAGTAACTTCGGCACTAAGACCGTCCGGGATTCGAGAGGTAATATATTCATTAATATCATTCTCAATTTCAGCACTTCTACGTGAATCAATATCATTTATTTGTGCAGCAATTCTTAGTTTGGTATAATCTATATTCATGAATGATTCAAATTCACTTTCATATAGGAGCATATATTGTGAGATAATTTCTCTTGATCGGGGTATTTGATAGTAATCAGGATTTCCATCATTCATTGCTTGATTAATCTCTTTTAAATAATCACTAACTGAAATCACTTTACCAACTTCAGGTATAGTAGATACATATTGAGCGAGGTCATTTAAGAAAGACATCACCGATACATCCTGTATATCTTCAAATTGGCCATCTTCATTCACTTCAATAACAATCTCTACTGGGAGCACTGAACCCATTTTCTCCTCTGCTAGTTGCATGTCCTCCAAAAGTGGATTGCCAGGTCTTAAATCATCAAGCAGTTTTGAATGAGGATTTATCTGAAGAGCACCAAATAAACCAAAAAAAGAAATTACAAAACCACAGGCTACAATAAGTCTAGGGTAGACCCTAACTAGTTTGATGAATTTCTTAATGATTTTGACTCTAAATCCTGTTGAATACCTATCTAATGTAGATTGGGGTGTTTTTTCAAATAACATTAATAAGGAAGGAATTAATAAGACGGTAATGATAAACGCAAAAAAAACACCCAGTGCAGTAAAAATACCAAATTCTTTTACAATTTGAATTTTCACCATAGAAAGCGCACCAAATCCAATTGCAGTAGTGATGCTTGTGAAAAAAATTGCCATACCAATCTTTTGTAGCGTGTCTACCATGGCTTGTTTCTTATCATTCAATTCGTTTAAAGTGGAATAATATTTCACTAGTAGATGTACA
>Ga0208639_1002769_pt1 | contig 9976 bp, 10 predicted proteins | sample ETNtaG_33_FD_185772 | JGI IMG/M metagenome (GOLD analysis project Ga0208639, IMG submission 185772) | Marine microbial and viral communities from oxygen minimum zone, Eastern Pacific Ocean - ETNP201310SV76 (SPAdes) (version 2) | ecosystem: Environmental > Aquatic > Marine > Oceanic ...
TTTCATTTGCATAACCGCGGCATTTTGCGCCTCATCCAGGATCATAAAAGCATTGTCCAATGTCCGGCCTCGCATATAAGCCAGTGGCACCACTTCTATCGTTTTGTTTTCCAGTAACGTTCTCATTTTATTCTGGGGCAGCATGTAACTTAAAGCATCATAAAGCGGAGCAAGATAGGGGTCTACCTTTTCCTTCAAATCACCGGGCAGGAAACCCAGGCTCTCCCCTGCTTCAACCGCAGGTCGGCACAGGACAATACGGTCTGCTTCATGACTCTCCAGGGCTGCCACCGCAAAGGCTACGGCTAGAAAAGTTTTTCCGGTGCCGGCAGGTCCCACAGAAAATACAATATCGTTTTTCATCACAAGATCAGCGTATCGCACTTGGCCTGTGGTCTTGGGCACAATGGCACCTTTTCGTCCATAGTGAATCACATGGTCAGGTGGAACCGGGGTCGTTCCTGCATGTCCATTCGCAGATTGCACAAGTGTGATCAATTTCTGCACATCCCGGGACGAAAGACTGCCTTTACTGCCCAGTGTGGTCATCATTTCGTGTAGAATTTCATGAACTTGTTCCACAATGGTTTTATCACCACTTATCTTGATCACCTCACCTCGCACCACAAGTGTTGCTGGTAAGGCTTCTTCAATTAATTTTAAATGCGCATCGCCCACGCCCAGGAGACTTGCGGGTTCAATGGTCTTTAATTCAAGTATCTTTTCCATGATTTGTAGAGGAGTGTAATTTCTTGGAGTAAAATTTACCAATTGCAATACTGATTTACTGACATTGATTAATCGTCAAACAGCAAAAATACTATTACTAGTGTTGCCAGCACAGTTATGGTTGCACTGTGCTGGCACCGGACAGCAGGTAAACGCAGTCGAGAAAAATGTTGACTACTTGATTGAGCAGGGAAAATTGCACTGGGCAAATCGAAATGATTCGTTATCGCTATTCTATGCTGAGCATTTCATCAGCCTGGCCTACGAAAAACGATCAGAAGATTTTAACCTGGCTATTCTTTACAGTCAGGTTCTATATACGCAGGCTTTATTCTCTGCGTCCAATGCCAGAATAAAAGACAGCTTGTTTCAAATTGGTGCTGATATTTCAAAAAAAGCTACCTTGAGTCACCCAGATTTCCAGTCAACTTACCAAGTCGCACAAGGCGACAGCACATTTAGGCTCCTATCGGCAATAGCAGATGCCCCTCAGAATATTGTACCTGGTCTTTATTGGTGGGCTACAAATCAGGCATATTATTTATATACCAAACCAGTGATAGAACGATTAAATAATCGCGAACTCCTGGAAGTGATCATGCACCGCATTAATTCCCTGAATCCGGGTTACCATTTTGGTGGACCCTACCGTTTTTTTGGCACTTTATATACCCGTCTTCCAGGCGTGGATATTTCCCAATCAAAAAAATATTTTGAACAGGCACTTACCCATCACCCTGAATACCTGGGTAATGCGGTGCAAATGGCGGAATATTATCACCAGAAGAAGGGCAACCGTGAATTTTTCCACCAGCAATTATCAGAAGTGATTACAACAGATCTTTACAATCAATCAGAAATCCTTCCAGAAAATATCCTTTACCAAGATCGAGCCAGATATTTACTTGCCATTGAAGCTACCTTATTCGAATAAAATAATGTCCGCTAAAAGTAACCGATCTTTATAATTTTTTATCTTAAATGATGAATCACTTATTGGTTCATAGATATTTCAGAACCTATATTCAGTCCAACATAGTTAGGAGAACTATCTATGAAAATTAGAAAGATTATATGTCCACTAAGTTAACTACTATCAATTTGTATGATAGCCTATCTGAAGCAGCTCAGAAATTCCTCGATCTGCCTTTTCGGAGGTTCCCCTTATTGGACAATAGAAAACTTGTAGGGCAGATTAGATGTAGAAATGTTTTGAAAGCTATTGATAATCTTACCAAGAATCAGTAATCATTATGAAAATCATTTCTTTTTTACTGGTAGCCAACATTCTTTTTTCTGCACCAGATGATCCCCTTATGAAAGCAGCATCCGCCATGAAAGCCGGTCTGTATAGAGATGCATTATCTCATGTGGTTGAAGCACAAAACATGGATCAAGCCAATCCCGAAGTCTTTCGCCTAAAGGCACTCCTCCATGAAGCGCTGGATGAACCGGATGAGGCACTCTCTGCATGGAAAAATTGCCTGAAACATTCCAGGGATAAATTATTAACCGAAGAAGCCACAGTCCATATCCAAAGCCTGTCCCGGGAATGATAAAAAGAGTTTTCTTTGCTCTTTTCTCAATGGGAATTAGCGGATGTTGGCATGGCCCCGCAGTGAACCCAGATTATGATTTTGGAAAGGTAGGGAAAATTAATATAGATGTAGTTCACGATCATTCCAATTTATCCGGGTCGGGAGAAATGATGCAAACCAGCTTGACTCATAATTTTCTTAAGCACGGCTTTGGCGTAACTGAATCCGACATTGGCGAACCTGTTGTGAATGTTGGAAACGGTGACCAGACATTGGAATTGTCTTGCATTATAACGGAATTCACAGACTCAGAAGTGATCGTGGTGCCTTACCGTCATGAGAACCGTGGTTATACAAAAACGACAGTGGATCAATCTTCTGAAGCCGATGCCGGAAATGAAAAAGCAGAAACCTCTGCCAGCACAACAACAACAACCCATGGCGGCGACATAACACAGGGCAGCAGGATAGAATACACCCGGACCCGTGTGGGAATAATACTCAAAATGCGGGACACTGACTCCGGCAGTTTAGTCTGGTCCAATTCCTACTGGTACAGCGGACTGGAACTACATAGGACAACTGAAATTTGTGTCCAGAATGCTATCAAGCAGGTGAGGAAATTGTTCCAGTAATTGCTCACTATAATTGAATCAAGTAATAAAGTGAACACCTAACCATCGCTCCACCGGAGAACTATCATGATCCATAAAATCATGTCACGATAACCTGCCATGAATGAATCCATAACTGCAATTCCCTTTACCAGCCTCTTGTTGGTTTTTATCCCGGCAGCAGTAGTCATCGGTCTGCTCCATACCTGGTCTCTGGAATGGAAAAATACAATCTATGCTGTTATCAGAATGCTGGTGCAACTGCTGCTGATCGGTTATTTCCTGGTTTATATCTTCGAATCCAATGATGCGGCCATCACTGTAGGTGTTTTGTCAGTGATGGTCTTTGCCGCAAGCTGGATTGCCTTGCGAACCATACAGCAGAAAAGAAGGAAATTTTATCAGTTTGCCCTGATGGCTATTTTGATTGGCGGTGGTTTAACGCTGTTTCTGGTGACTCAATTCGTTTTAAAATTGAACCCCTGGTTCATGCCCCGCTATATGATTCCCCTGGCTGGAATGATATTCGCAAGTTCTATGAATGGTGTCAGCCTCGCTGCGGAGCGACTGCAGGCCGAAATGGATAGAAATGTAGAATATATACAAGCACGGAGCATCGCCTTGAGAGCAGCTCTTATTCCAATTACAAACTCTCTTTTTGCTGTTGGGTTGGTCTCCCTGCCCGGGATGATGACCGGTCAGATTCTTTCTGGTGTGTCTCCACTTATTGCTGTCCGGTACCAGATCATGGTTATGTGTATGATCTTTAGCGCCGTGGGACTTTCTTCAGCACTTTTTTTGATCATGATCAAATCCCAACTATCTGAATTGACGGGTAAAACTTTAAAATAGATTGAATCAGGCACACTAGACTTCGATATGATTGTACAAAAGACTAAACTTCGTCGGGACCTGGGTCCTCTCTCCGGGTACGCCACTATCATTGGTATTCTTGTTGGTGCAGGCATTTTTAGAGTAACTGGTGAAGCAGGAGCGATGGCAGGGTCTTCCGTCCCCCTAGCGTACTTACTCTTTGCACCAATTGTTATCTGTACAGCATTGACCTACAGTGTTTTTGTGTCCACACCACTTGGTACACGTCCCGGCGGTGCTTACATACATATTTCCAGGACCTTCAAGAATTACTACCTGGGCTTCATTGCCATGTGGATGAAACTCCTGGCTTTTATTGGTGCTATCTCCTTCATGTCCACCAGTTTTGGTGAATATTTAACTTTTTTCTACCCAGATGCTGACCCGAAAGTTTGGGGATCTATCGCACTCATCTTTTTCTATGGGATCAATATGGTTGGCATCAAACATTATGGCCAGATCCAAACGGTCATGCTGGGTATTCTGATTTTCAGTATTTTAATTTTGGTGATTCCGGGATTTTTTGCGGTGGATCTCACTTTTTATGATCCTTTACTCCCAATGGGATTTGATGGACTCATGAAAGCCATGCCTATGCTTTTTTTCAGTTATGCAGGCTTTGAAACCCTCTCCCAGGTTGCAGGCGAAACAAAGGACCCAACAAAAACTCTACCCATGATTTTTGTCCGTGGAGTGTCGATATCAGTTGTGATCTTTTTTTCCATGTCCTTCGTTGCTTTTGGTGTCCTCCCCGCTGATTCTTTGGCAACATCCCAGTCTGCTATGGCCGATGCAGCAGGTGTTTATTTACCCAGGTGGGGATCGAGTATCGTAGCTATCGGTGCTATGAGCGCTTTCCTGACAAGTATAAACGGCTCAATCCTTGTCCCTTCGAGAATGTTCTTTGTTTTCAGCGAAGACCGACTACTTCCTCCGGTATTATCAAAGGTTCATCCAGTCTGGCGGACACCTCATGTAAGTTTGATCATTAGCGGAATCATTTGCCTTGGTCTCATATGGTCAAAATCCGCTGTTTTTTTATTGAATACGGGATTGATTGGTATTTTTATAATTTATTTGATCCAGGGAATTTCGCTGGTCTGTTTACCCTACGTGAATTCATCCCTGTATGAATCTGCTCAATTCCGACCATCCATCCCCGTGCTTTGGGTCATTGGAGGAACTGTCATTTTGGCCATGGGATATTTTACCCTAACCACGCTCCCGGATGTATTTCTTTGGGTTTTAATTGGGGGAATCATTGGAACCGGTATTTACTGGATAGGCCGTAAATTAGGCGCAAAAGAAGGGTTTGATTATAACGCACGTATGAATCGAGATTATACAAGCTCCGAGTAATAAACCATATCATTATGGCCTACATAAATACAATTGATCCGGATCATGCTGACGGCATCGTTAAACAGGAATACGAAAAAGGTATCCACCGGGCCGGACGCGTCTATAATATTTTAAAGATCATGAGCCGGAGCCCGGCTGCTTTAAAAGATGCCATGCGCATGTATCTCACCATCATGCATGGTGCATCGGAATTATCAAGAGCACAGCGCGAAATGATCGCTACAGTGGTTTCCCAAGTAAACCATTGTAAGTATTGAATCGAAGCCCACGGGGATGATTTCCGGGATGAAGTCGGGGACCAGGATTTAGCAGAGCAGTTGAAAAAAGATTGGCGTGAAGCTCAATTGTCGGATATAGACAAGATACTTTGTTCATGGGTAGAAAAATTGACTTTAACACCCGGTAATATGAATAAAAAAGATGTGGAAAAACTAGAAAGCGTGGGATTTTCTCAATCGGCTATCAGTGATGCGGCACAGGTTGCGGGTTATTTTAATTATATCAACCGCATTGCAGATGGGCTTGGTGTAGACCTAGAAGATGAGATGAAATAATTAGAAACAAATGTCAAAATTAAATGACCAAATTGCAGAAATTGTTTTACCATGTGGAGAAATGGATAAAACACTTACCTTTTTTTCAAATGAATTAGGGTTTCAATTGGAATCGATTTATCCTGCGGACAATCCAATTGATGCAGTTATTTATGGTTTTGGATTGCGAATCCGGTTGAAAAAAGATGATACAATCTCTCCTGGAGTTATTACTATTACAGGAAAAACAACTGGAAATCTGATCGCACCAAACGGCACTGAAATTCGATTTAAACATTCTGGCGACTCATATTTCCTTCCAAAAGGGAATCAATCCCTTCAGATCTCAAAACTGAATGAACCTAAATGGAAAATCGGACGTGCTGGCATGGAATATCGCAACCTCATCTCAGATCGGTATGGAGGTCGATTTATCGCATCCCATATCCGAATCCAAAAAGCAGGTCCTGTACCGGATTATGTCCATTATCATAAAATTCGGTTTCAAATGATCTATTGTTACAAAGGCTGGGGAAAAGTGGTTTACGAAGATCAGGGTGATCCATTTACATTCACAGAAGGAGATTGTTTTTTACAGCCCCCAGAGATACGACACCGGGTTCTTGAAAATTCTGATCAATTTGAAGTCATCGAGATCACGTCACCGGCGAGTCATATGACCTGCACTGATCCGAACCTTGAATTACCCAATTCAAATATTGATCCGACCCAGATTTTCAACGGGCAAACTTTTATCATTCATAAAGCAGAAAATGCTAACTGGGAAGATTGGAGAAATCCAGGATTCATCATGCGGGACATTGGTATCGCAGAAGCTACACATGATCTTGCCCAGGTTCAGGTTGTAAAATCTTCTGGGAATAAAACATCATTTACTGAAAAGCATGAAACTGAATTTCACTTTATCTTTTTACTTAACGGTAGTATGAAACTCTTATTCCAAGGAAATCGTAACTACAATCTCGGATCAGGTGATTCAATTACGATTCCATCTCTAACCGAATTTTCCATTGGCCAATGCCCTGATGGAACTCAGTTTTTGGAGATATTATTTGCGTAAAATAATGAGTAGAATTACTCTGGAGATGAATACAGATCGTACTATTTATTATCCATTTTTCAGACCAGATTACTAGACGCATGAATCTGTCAGCATTATTTCAAATGTTAGATAGGAATTGGTAACGTTAATTATTAGGTTTTTTTCTGAGCTGAATTCCTAACTCCTTCAACTGCTCCCTGCTTACGCTACTGGGGCTCTCATCCATCAAAGACGTGGCTGATGTGGTTTTGGGGAAAGCGATCACATCACGGATATTTTCTGCCCCAGCCAAGAGCATAACAAGACGATCAAACCCAAAGGCGATTCCACCATGGGGCGGTGAACCGTAGGTGAGGGCTTCCACCAGGAAGCCAAATTTTTCCTTTGCGTCATCATAACTAAGGCCTAAAAGGGAAAAAACTTTTTTCTGAACTTCAGGGGCATGGATACGAATGGAACCACCGGCAATCTCAAGGCCATTCATAGTCAAGTCATAACCCCGGCTGAGAGCAATGGAGGGATCGCTGTCTAGTTTTTCAACGTCTTCTTTCCTCGGCGCCGTAAATGGATGATGCATTGCAAAATACCGGTCCGCCTCCCGGTCATATTCAAACATTGGGAATTCCGTAACCCATAGTGGTAAAAAAACACCTTCCTCTACAAGATTTTCCCTCCTGGCAATCTCAACACGCAGAGCGCCAAGGGCAGACAGGACCGTCATTCTTTCATCTCCGACCATTAAGAGAGCGTCGCCATCTTTAATACCCAGTTTTTTACACATGGATTTTTGGAGATCTTCGGGGAAAAATTTGGAGATACCGCCGGTGAGAACCCCGTTCTCTCCTTTCATCCATGCCAACCCTTTGGCCTCGTATTTTTTCACAAAATCCGTGAACTCATCAATGATCTTCCTGGAATATTTCGCCCCTCCTTCCACCACTAGTCCTTTTACGGTTTTGGCAGACTTAAAAGCATTGAATTCAGATTTATCGGAGAATTCCTTCACATCCTTCAGCGTCATTTCATAGCGCAGATCAGGCTTATCCGAGCCATAGGTATCCATAGCCTCCATATAGGTCAGCCGGGGAAAAGGATCCGGAAGATCCACATTGCGGATTGTTTTAAAAATATGTCGAGTCAGACCCGACATTGTGGTGAAAATATCCTCTTCATCTACAAAAGACATTTCCAGGTCGATCTGGGTGAATTCCGGCTGGCGGTCTGCCCGCAGATCCTCATCCCGGAAGCATTTCACGATCTGGAAATAGCGGTCATACCCTGAAATCATAAGAATCTGTTTGTAAATCTGGGGAGACTGGGGCAGTGCATAGAAATTACCCTGGTGAATTCGGCTGGGAACCAGGTAGTCCCGGGCACCTTCCGGCGTGGATTTCATTAAAACTGGTGTTTCCACTTCCACAAAATCATTATCGGATAAATAATGACGTGTGGCCTGGTAGGTATCATGGCGGATTAAAATATTCCGCTGAAGTTCTTCCATCCGAAGTTCGAGATAGCGGTATTTCAGGCGAATGTTTTCTTCTGCATTCTCTCGGTCTGATAAAACAAACGGAAGTGGAGCAGCCTCGTTCAGCATCAAATAATCAGTCACCAATACTTCGATTTTACCCGTATCCATATTGGGGTTAATTGCCGATTCCGCACGATCACGAACGATTCCTTGAACCGATAAGACGTCTTCCATGGAAAGTTTTTTCACGGCTTCAAAGTCACCGGAAAAAGAATCAGTGTTAAAAACAATTTGAGTTTTTCCGTAGCGATCTCTTAAATCAACAAAAACGATTTGTCCATGGAGACGGACCGTATTCACCCATCCATTAAGATTAACAGTTTCTCCCACATGGGATTTTCGAAGTTCACCACAAGTATGAGTACGTTTATACATTTATTTCTCTTAAAGCATAAAAAAAACCGCCCAAAATTACGAGCGGTTTCTTTGAATTCATGTTGAATTATACGTTTATCGCCGCGCTACTCGAAGCCGGTTTAACGCGCGGTACAATGATAGTTCAACTCTCGCTCCATCAATTTCAAGACTATGTTTTTCTTTCCGCACTTGGGCACGTTCTAAAGACCGTTTGGCACGATCCGTATCAATCTCATCAGAGTCTTCTACAGATTCTACCAGCAATTGCATCTTTTCATCTGTGATCTCGGTATATCCGCCGCTGGTTGCAAGATATTCTTCCTTACCATCTATGGTAACTTTGATCTCACCAATAGACAGTGCGATGATACCTTCAAGATGGTTTGCCATTACACCAAAGGAGCCATCCATTCCAGGACAGCGTACATAATTGACCTGGCCTTTATCCAGAGTACGGGTCGGAGTTACTATCTCAAATTGGAAGGTACTCATCAGGCGGCCGATTTTTTATGTTTCTCCACAGCTTCATCGATGGTGCCTATGTAAGTGAATGCATTCTCTGACAGCTCATCTACGTCTCCATTGAGGATTGCCTCAAAACCAGAGACCGAATCTTCCAGGCTCACATATCGACCTGGAGTACCTGTGAACTGCTCGGCTACAGAGAATGGCTGTGAAAGAAATTTCTGGATTCGTCGCGCACGGTGAACTACCAGTTTGTCTTCATCGGAAAGTTCATCCATTCCAAGAATCGCTATAATATCCTGCAGGTCCTTGTATTTCTGGAGCACCTCCTGAACATTTCGCGCTACCTGGTAATGCCGGTCACCAATCACCCGCGGATCGAGAATCCGGGATGTTGAAGCCAGTGGATCCACAGCTGGATAAATTCCCAACTCAGCAATTTTCCTCTCCAGTACTGTTGTTGCATCCAGATGGGCAAATGCCGTTGCCGGTGCCGGGTCGGTCAAGTCATCTGCCGGGACATATATCGCCTGTACCGAAGTAACGGAGCCTTTTTTCGTTGAGGTAATTCGTTCCTGCAACTCTCCCATCTCGGTGCCCAGGGTCGGCTGATAACCCACGGCAGAAGGCATTCTGCCCAGCAGTGCGGAAACCTCACTTCCTGCCTGGGTGAAACGGAATATATTATCAATGAACAACAGCACATCACGTCCTTCCTCATCTCGAAAATATTCTGCCATGGTCAGGCCCGAGAGTCCCACGCGCAAACGTGCGCCCGGCGGTTCATTCATCTGTCCAAATACCATGGTTGTTTTTTCGATGACGCCTGATTCTGTCATTTCAAGATACAAATCATTTCCTTCACGGGTACGTTCGCCGACGCCCGCAAAAACTGAATATCCGCCATGCTC
>Ga0208639_1002770_pt1 | contig 9971 bp, 11 predicted proteins | sample ETNtaG_33_FD_185772 | JGI IMG/M metagenome (GOLD analysis project Ga0208639, IMG submission 185772) | Marine microbial and viral communities from oxygen minimum zone, Eastern Pacific Ocean - ETNP201310SV76 (SPAdes) (version 2) | ecosystem: Environmental > Aquatic > Marine > Oceanic ...
TTTGAAAAAGATATTAAAAAGATTTCAGACAAAGAAGCTGAAGAAGCTTTTAAAACAATCTTAACATGGATAGGTGAAAATCCTGCTAGAGAAGGTTTGTTAGAAACTCCAAAAAGGGTTGTAAAGGCTTTTAAAGAATATTTTAAAGGATACAGAGAAGATCCTAGTCAGGTTTTAGATAAAACTTTCGGTGATGTAGAAGGATACGATGATATGGTTGTACAAAAAAATATTTCAGTACAAAGTCATTGCGAGCATCATATGGCTCCTATCATCGGTATGGCTCATGTAGCCTATATACCAAAAAAGAGAGTGGTAGGTTTAAGTAAACTAGCAAGATTAGTTGAGGTTTTTTCAAAACGACTACAAACACAAGAGAGACTTACTATGCAGATTGCGAATACACTAATGGAATCTTTAGATGCAAAAGGTGTAGCAGTAACTATAGACTCAACACATCAGTGTATGACAATGAGAGGTATAAAAAAGGAACAGGCTACAACTGTCACAAATTATTACTTGGGTCAATTTAAAGAAGATCTTAGTTATCAAAATAGATATTTAAGATTTATTAGCATTGTAAAAGAATAAAGTGTCAGATCAATTTAAAGCATTAATCTTAGACCAAAAGGGTGAAGAGTTTACAAGAGAAATAAAATCAATCGACAAAAGTTTTTTAAAGCACGGTGATGTAACAATAAAAGTAGATTACTCTGATCTTAATTTTAAAGATGGAATGATTTTAAAAAATGGTGGAAGATTAGTTAAAGAGTTTCCACATATTCCAGGAATAGATTTTTCAGGAACAGTATTAGAGAGTGAAAATTCAAAGTTTAAAGAAGGTGATGAAGTAATTTTAACAGGATTTAGAGTAGGTGAAGTTTTTTACGGAGGTTATTCTCAAATAGCCAAAGTTAACGGAGATTTCTTAGTTAAAAAACCAAAAAATTTAACTAGCAAACAAGCGATGATACTTGGAACAGCTGGATTCACTTCTTTAATGAGTGCATTTGCAATTAAAGCTAGAGAAGAAATTTTATTAGGTGAAAAAGTTAATAATGTTTTAGTAACTGGAGCAACAGGAGGTGTTGGTAGTGTTGCGGTGATCGTGTTAAATAAAATGGGTTACAATGTAACTGCAGTAACTGGAAAAGATTCTAAAGTAGATTATTTAAAATCTTTAGGAGCTAAAAGTGTTGTAAACCGAGCTGAATTTGACAAAGATCCAAGACTTATTGATAAAGGATTATGGGATGGTGTTGTAGATACTGTTGGAGGTAAAATATTAGCAAATGCAATAGTTCAAACAAATCCAAACGGAATTATTACAGTTTGTGGAAATGCCAATACAAACGAACTTAATACAAATGTAATTCCATTTATGCTTAGAGGAATAAAACTTTGGGGAATAGATTCTGCAAATTGCAGTATTAAAAGAAGAGAATTTATTTGGAATGAAGCAGTAAATTTAATTGATTTTAGTTTATTAGAAAAATCTATTCAAACAGTTAGCTTAGAAGAATTAATAGAAACGTATCCTAAAATATTGAAAGGTGAAATTTCAGGAAGAGTTTTAGTTGATTTAAATAAATAATGGATTGGGATAAATTAAAGATATTTCATGCAGTTGCAGAAGCAGGTAGTTTTACCAATGCAACAATTAATTTAAATCTTAGTCAATCAGCAATCAGCAGACAAATTCAATCACTAGAACAAGACTTAAAAGTCCAATTATTTGAAAGACATGCTAGAGGCTTAACACTCACAGAAAATGGCGAATATGTATTTAAAACAGCTCATGAAGTTATTAGTAAATTAAAGGAAGTTGAAACTTCACTGGGTGACCAAAAAAATAAACCCACAGGAAAACTAACTATTACTACTGTTAGAAGCTTTGGAACTCACTGGTTAACACCAAGAATCCAAGAGTTTATGCGTCTAAACCCAGAAATAGAGGTCGAACTGGTTTTTGATGATAAAGAGCTAGATTTGAGCACCAGACAAGCAGATATAGGTATTTTCATGAGAAGACCTAAACAACTTAATTATATTCAAAAAAAACTAGTTGATATTAAATACTATATATATGGATCAAACAAATATTTAGAAAAACATGGGATGCCTAAAACAATTGCTGATTTAAATAAGCATAAATTTATTTCTTTTGGAAAAGGTGCTCCTTCACCAGTTTATAATCCTGACTGGGCCTTAAAACTTGGTATGCATGATGGTAAAAAAAGAAAATCTATAATGAAAGTAAATAGTGTAATGGGATTACTTTTAGCAGTAGAATCTGGTGTTGGTCTTGCAGCATTACCAGAATATTTGGTGAGCAATTCAAATAATGTTATTAAAGTATTACCTAAATCTGAGGGTCCAATTACAGAAGCTCATTTTGTTTACCCTCAATCGCTCAAAAACACAGCTAGAGTTCAGGCTTTTAGAAACTTCTTATTCAGTAAAATAGGCGACTGGAAAGCCTAAATAATCTCAAAACAACTCTTGGTTTAGGGTGCGACATATTTGCGATTGATAATCATTCTCATTGATAATAGTTATCATTTTCAATTAAATTTTATGCGGAGAAAAGGATAATAAATGAAAAGAGTATCGATATTTGCACTAATTATATCTTTGTTTGTATCAACATTTGCAATTGCAAATGAAGTAAATGTTTTTAATGCAAGACACTATAAAGCGGATGCAGAGCTTTATTCTAAGTTTACAAATAAAACTGGAATAAAAGTAAATCTAATAAACGGAAAATCAGGAGCTCTTGAAAAAAGAATGATTGAAGAGGGTGCAGACTCTTCTGCAGATCTTTATATCACAGCAGATGCTGGAAGATGTGGAGCTTTCAAGGCAAAAGGAATGACACAAGGTGGATTAACATCTGCAGCTATTAAAGCAGCCGTTCCATCAAATTTTAGAACTTCGCATTGGACTGGAATAGCTAAAAGAGCAAGAATAGTTTATTACTCTCCAGAAAGAGTTAGTGGTGCTGATTTGTCAGGATTAACTTATGAAAGTTTAGCTGATCCAAAATGGAAAGGTAGATTAGTAATAAGAAAATCAAGCAACATTTACAATAAATCACTTGTAGCTTCATTAATTGCAAATAATGGAAAAAAAGCCACTGCTGAATGGGCAAAGGGAGTTGTTGCTAATATGGCTAGAGACTCTAAAGGAAACGACAGAGCTCAAATTATGGCAGTAGCGGCTGGAGAAGCTGACATTGCTGTAGCTAATACTTATTACTTAGCATTAATGTTGTCTGGTAAAAAAGGTGCTGAACAACAAGAAGCAGCTAAAAAAGTTAAAGCATTTTTTCCTAATCAAAATGATAGAGGAACGCATATGAACATTAGTTGTGCAGCTTTAGTTAAAGGTGCTCCTAATAAAGCTAACGCTATCAAACTTGTAGAGTTTTTATTAACTCCAGAATCTCAAGAACATTTTACAAACAATACTTTTGAGTTTCCAATGATTGATGGTGTTTCACCAAATCCATTAGTAGTTAATAATTTGGGATTAGATTTTAAACAAGATCTAAAAACAAAAGTTTCTACTTATGGAAAAAATCAAGCTGCTGCATTAGAAGTAATGACAGCTGCTGGTTGGAAATAATTAATGAAAAAACAAAAAAAATTTATTTCTGAAGTTGATTTAAACAAATTTTCTAGTGCATGTTCCCCATGCAAGCAAGAATGTGAAAAAATCAACGAAAGAATAAATAAAAGAAAAATGTCTCAAATTAAAACTAAGGAGGTTCCGCATATCCTAAAAGTATTTAATTTTTGATTTTCTTAAATAGTGTCCGCAGTAAATGGGGATTTATAGCGGACACTTTACTTTTTTCATTTATAAGGCGGATTATAATATGAAATTCAACAGCTGGTATCTTAGTTCTTTTTTAATTTCTTTTTTTGTATTAATTCCAATTATCACGGTATTTACAAGTTTCTTTGAAAGCACGTCTAATTATTATGAAATTTTAAAAAATACTTTTTTAATAGAGTATATCTTCAATTCAGTTTCATTGTTAATCTCAGTATTGATTTTAACATTTCTTTTAGGCACTGGAACAGCTTACTTGGTGTCTTTTTATAAATTTCCAGGTAGTAATTTTTTCAAATGGGCATTAATTTTATCATTTGCAGTTCCTCCTTATATTTACGCTTACTCTTTAACAGCTTTTTTTGAAAACTATGGGACTGCTTTTACTATTTTAAAAAGCTTATTTGGTGACGCAAATTACAATAAAAGTATACCAAAATTTGATGGCATGTTTGGAGCAATAATATCCATTAGCTTTTCTTTATTTGCTTATGTTTATATTCTCGTTAGAGCATCTTTTTTATATCAATCACAAAATTTAATAGATCTAGGGAAAAATCTCGGTTTTTCAAAATTTAAATCGTTTTATAAAATTATATTACCAGCTGCCAGACCTGCAATTGTTGCTGGTTTATCTTTGGTTGCAATGGAAACCTTAGCAGAATTTGGAGCAGTTGATTTTTTTTCAATTAACACCCTAACTACTGGTATTTATAACTCTTGGATAACTTTTGATGATTTAGCTTTTGCTAATCGAATATCTTTCTTTTTATTATTATTTATATTTTCATTATTTGTGCTTGAGAATTTATCTAGACGAAAAGCAAAATATCACTTCAATTCTAGAGGTGGTTTTAAACAGAAAGAAAAACTTAAGCTTTCTGGTAATAAATCTTTTTTAGCATTCATATTCTGTTTTTTTGTATTTTTTGTGAGCTTTTTATTTCCATTAAGCCAAATGTTATATTGGACACTAAAATTTCCAGAAAACTTATTTGATCTACAAATAACTGATCTTTTATTAAATACTCTTTATTTAGTTTTTTTGTCTAGTTTAGTTTTAATATTATTTTCTTTGATATCTAACTATGGGAATAGAGTATCTAATAATAAAACTTTAAATATTTTGTCTACTTTGTCTATTTCTGGTTATGCAATTCCTGGAGTAATTTTGGCTATTGCTTTTATAACTTTTATTGCTTGGTTTGATGAAAATATAATTAAGTCATTAGGTTTTTTATCTATTAAAAAATTGTTCATTGGTTCAATTCTTGGATTAGTTTTAGTTTATTTTGTAAGATTTTATTCTTTGGCTTTTAATGGAATAAAATCTGGATATGAAAAAATTAATATTTCAGTTGATGAGAGTGCGTACCTTCTTGGTTTTTCAAAAAGAAAAACTTTTATAAATATTCACGTTCCTTTTTTGAGAAATTCTCTTTTATTTATTATAATTTTAATATCGTTAGAAATAGTACGAGAATTACCTATAACCCTTATTTTAAGACCTTTTAACTTTGAAACTTTTGCAACTACTGCTTATATTTCTGCATCTGAGGACTTATTAGAGGCTGCTGCAGTACCTTCATTATTTTTAATTTTAATTGCAAGTTTCTTCATTATAATTACTTCAAAATATATATTAAGAGAATCTAATGACTAAAAATTTTTTTGAAGTTAAAAATGTTGATTTTAATGTAGGCGGAAAAACTAAAGTTAAAAATGTATCTTTTTCTATAAAGAATGAAGGCGATGTTGTATGCCTTTTAGGTCCCTCAGGTATTGGAAAAACTACAATCTTAAGAACAATTGCTGGACTAGAAAAGATTGATAATGGATCAATTGAATTAAATAATAAAACATTATCTTCAAAAATAACTAATGTAGAACCAGAAAATAGAAATATATCTCTAGCGTTCCAAGATAATAGCTTGTTTCCTCATTATACAGTTGAAAAAAATATATTGTTAGGAGCTGAGAGAAATAAGGAAAAGAAAGATAAAAAGATTGGTTTAAAAGAAATAGTTGATTTGCTTGATATTTTTCACATATTAAATAAATATCCTCATCAAATTAGTGCTGGAGAAGCTCAAAGAGCATCACTCGCAAGATCTCTAATAACTCAACCTGATCTTTTATTGTTAGATGAACCTCTATCTAATGTTGATCAAAGTTTTAAAGAAGAAATTCAGGTTAGATTAAAAAAAATACTTAATAAATTAAAGATTACCACAATAATTGTTACACATGATTCTTATGAAGCTTTTTATCTAGGCTCAAAATGTGGAATAATCTTAAATCAAGAATTAAAACAATTTGATGATCCTTATAAAGTTTATCATTTCCCAAATTCTATTGAAGTTGTTAATTTTTTAAATAGAGGAATATTAATTCCAGCTAAAGTAACTGGTGAAAATACTTTAGAAAATTGGGATCTTGGAACAATAAAAGGAAATTTCATAAAACCTTATCCAAAAGGTTCAAATGTACAATTGTTATTACAGCCTGAAGATTTAGAGCATGATGATAAAAGTAATCTGAAATTAGAGGTAGTTGATAGAAAGTTTAGAGGTACTAATTTTATCTATACCCTTAAAACATCAAATAACACTTTAATACCAGTTTTTGTACATTCACATCACATTCATCAGCATGAAGTAGATGAAAAATTTGGTATTAAAAGACCAATTCATATTGATCATATAGTTTGCTTCTAATAAAAAGCTTTTTAATAAAATGAATAGTAATTTTAAAATTTTTTTAAAAGGTATTATTGATGTAAGTCCATTAATGATACCGGTAGTTCCTTTTGGTTTAATATTTGGTATTTTAGCAATTGATATTGGATTTACTCCATTGGCTACCATGGGAATGTCCTTAATAATTTTTGGTGGTGCGTCTCAAATAGTTCTTTTGCAGTTATTTTCTGGTGGAGCATCTTCTTTAGTTATTATAAGCTCAGTAGGAGCAGTAAATTCAAGACATTTACTTTATGGCGCTGTTGTTTCTGAACATGTGTCAGATTTAAAGCTATTTTGGAAAATTATTATTTCATATTTTTTAATTGATCAGGCTTTTGCTAGATCCAATGAGTATTTCAAAAAAAACAATGATAAGAATAAATATTTTCATTTAATTGGTGGTGGAGTTACTTGTTGGGTAATTTGGCAAACCACAACATTTTTAGGAATTATTTTAGGTTCAGCTATCCCTGAAAAACTTGGTTTAAGTTTTGCGGTACCTTTAACTTTTTTAGCTTTATTAGTTAATGATTTTAGAAAAATGATAAATGTGATTGTTATTATAATTTCAGGCTTGGTAGCTACATTGGGATATAATTATATACCTTATAAAGCTTATGTAATTGTGGCTGCTCTTACTGGATTATTTATAGCAATGATTTTAACAAAAATAATAAAAAAATATGAATGATTGGGCTTTAATTATTTATTGTGGTTTGATAACTTTTTTAACAAGGTTTTCAATGATAGCTCTACTTAAAAAGGAGATGTTTAATGATAGAATAAGAGAAGTTTTATCTTATGTACCGTGTGCAATTTTTCCAGCAATCATATTTCCAGCTATATTCTTAGATAATAACGGATTAATACATTTAGAAAATAATCCAAAAATTTTGGCAGCAATTATCGCTATGGGTGTTGGAATTTTTAGCAGAAATATCCTTGCGACAATTTTTTCAGGATTAGCATCGTATTGGTTTTTAATATTTGTTATATAAGATTTCATGAAAAAAATTTTTATATTCATTTTTTGTATATTTGCATTTAGTACTAACGCATTAGAAAAAATAACAAATTTTAATAAAGAATTGTTTGATAAAGCACAATCGGATGGCAAGGTAGTGGTGGTAAATTCTTGGGCTAAATATTGTTCATCTTGTGCGAGTCAAATGAAAGTTTTAAATAAAGCGAAAAATGAATTTGATAATATTGAATACTTTACATTTGAAATAACAAATAAAGAAATTTCTGAATTATTAAATGTGCAATATCAAACTACACTTTTAATTTTTAAAGATAATAAAGAAATTTATAGAAGCATCGGTGAAACAAGCAGAGATGCAGTTTACAAAGCTATAAAATCTTCAATTTAAATTTTTTTGTTTACAACAAAAAATAATTTTCGTGGAAATTTACCTTCTTCAAATTTTTCAAGAGTAATATTTTTAAATCCATTTAATAAAGAACTTACTTTTTCCTCTGAAAAATAATGGACAATAAAACCTTCATTTTCATAAAGATCTTCACCTCTATGAATCCCGTTTTTAAAATCTCCATCATTTATATGACGTACGGTGTAAATATTAATACCATCTGGTTTTAAAATTCTATGAATTTCATTATTTAATTTTTCTAAATCTTTTGTTGTTAAGGCCATACAATAAAGCATATGAGAATAGCATGCTTCTATTGAGTTATCTTTGAAGGGAAGTTTTTGTCTTACATCAAATAATTTTGTTGAAACATGATCTATTAAATTATCTTCTTTTGTTTTTTGATTAATTACTTTAATTCCTGAAGGACTATAGTCTAATGCAGTAGTATGAATTGAATTTTTTGCAAAAAATACAGTATCTCTTCCTAATCCTGCACCAATCTCAACTATTTTATTAATTTTTTTTTCTTGAAATAATTTTAAAGATTTTTCTGCTGATAAACTTTGAGTTAATCCAAACATCTCAGGTTTACTTGAGAAGTTATCTTCCCAATACTGAGATTGTTTGTCTAATTTTTTCTGATCCAAATTTATTTTACTGGGTCTGGAACTTTACGTAAATAAGGTTTTAAAGTTTCCCAACCATCTGGATATATTTTTTTTGCTTCCTCATCCTTAACTGCAGGAACAATAATTACATCTTCTCCTGGTTTCCAATCCGCAGGTGTAGCAATTTTATGTTTTGCTGTACGTTGCATTGAATCGATAGCTCTCAATATCTCTTGAAAGTTACGTCCAGTTGTCATTGGATAAGTTAAAAATAAACCTATTCTTTTATCTGGTCTAATAACATACACGGTTCTAACTGTCTGGTTATCAACAGCAGTTCGTCCCATGGATGTTGTTCCCGCATCTCCTTCTAGCATATTAAAAAGTTTTGCAACTTCTAGCTTTTCATCTGCTACGATTGGATAATTTGGTTTTAATCCACAAACATCTTTAATATCGTCTAACCATTTAACATGATCAGATACTGGATCTACACTTAAACCCATAACTTTTACATTTCTTTTTTCAAATTCAGGTTTCATTTTAGCTAATGCACCAAGTTCGGTTGTACAAACAGGTGTAAAATCTTTTGGGTGAGAAAATAAAATTCCCCAGCTATCTCCCAGCCATTTATGAAAAGATAATTTTCCTTCAGAAGTTTCTGCCGTAAAATCTGGTGCCATACTATTGATTTTTAAAGTCATTCTATGCTCCTTTTAGTTATTTTTTAAAAGATTATAATCAAGATTTAATTGCCATGCAATTTTTTATAGTTTAAATTTTACCAATGGTGTTTGAGCAATTATTTGATACTAAATCTTCAACTTACACGTACATTATTTCAAGTGGAAAAGGTAGAGAAGCTTTAATAATTGATCCTGTAATTGAACATACTGATGAATACATAAAAGTTTTAAAAAATTTAGAATTAAAATTAGTTAAAGTAATAGACACACACATTCATGCCGATCATATAACGGGTTTAAATGAATTAAATAAAAGAACTAATTGCATAAGAATTATGGGAGAAAAATCTAAATCAGAAGTTGTTGATGTTAGATTAAAAGATAACGAAAAAATAAAAGTTGAAAGTATTGAACTTGAAACAATATATACTCCGGGTCATACTGATTGCTCCTATAGCTATTTAATGAATGATAGAGTTTTTACCGGAGATACTCTTTTAATAAATGGAACAGGAAGAACTGATTTTCAAAGTGGCAGTTCTTATGATGCTTACGATTCTTTGTTCAATAAATTGCTAAAATTGCCTGAAAAAACCTTGGTGTTTCCAGCTCATGATTATAACGGAAAAAAAAATTCAACTATTGAAAATGAAAAAAATAACAATCCACGACTTCAAGTAAGTTCAAAAGAAGAATATGCAGAAATTATGAATAATTTAAATT
>Ga0208639_1002777_pt1 | contig 9945 bp, 21 predicted proteins | sample ETNtaG_33_FD_185772 | JGI IMG/M metagenome (GOLD analysis project Ga0208639, IMG submission 185772) | Marine microbial and viral communities from oxygen minimum zone, Eastern Pacific Ocean - ETNP201310SV76 (SPAdes) (version 2) | ecosystem: Environmental > Aquatic > Marine > Oceanic ...
CCAAGTGGAGTACAGTTTGGTAGATATTCTACCGAACCGTATAATTTTACTATCACAGTACCAGAAGCAGCAAAATCTACTACAACTGAATTTAGATTATTCCAACCAGAAATGAGTGGAGTAATTTATGACCAGTATGCTATTCAAGAACTTAGATATGATTTTGAACAGACATATACAGTAGAAACTGATATAAACTATACCGAAATTGATGCTGACAACTTTGTCATTGAAGGTCAACGTTGGACTAGAGTTGATGGAACATGGTATAGAGTTGTTCAGAATGGTATTAGATATAATGACAGTGGTCTCACTAAAGTAACTAGTGGTGATAAACTATCACGACCTGTAACTGAGGCAGAGCATGAATCATATGAGAATGAAAAGAAACGTGAGATCTACATACTCAAACCAGTATATGTGGAATCTTTAGTCGATGACTTTAGAAAGGCGTCACTGTACAAGAAGTCGTCAGACTACGTAAGTAATAGGTTGAAGCAGACTGGAATCTGATCAACTTTTTTAGACAAAAAAATGGGGGAAAAATTTCCCCCGTTCATGTAATTTAGAAATCCAATTGGTAGCAAGAAGATCTTGCTAGTTCTGGGTTTTTTTTCAGTGTTCTAAACACATGGCCATGAACATCTTGCTCTAAAGTAAGGTGTGCTTTGGTATGAATTGCTTGGATCACCAGTAACATACCAACCAAGATAAGGTTGAACATGGTTACTGGATGACCCAAAACATTAAGTAATGCTTTCATCAATCATCGTTGGCGAGCTTAGCGAAGTAGGACAGAGCATCATCATCATTAGATGTGTTAGCACTGATCTTCTCACGAAGAGAAGGAGTTTCAGTAGTGCTTGACGTGGTAGGAGCAGGATCATACTCTTCATCGTTGATGCTGACAGCAGGTGGACGACCCACATTCAATACAGCATCAAGGCGAGTCTTCAGTTCGTCATAGGACTTGAACTGATCATCAGCAGTGAATGCTTCCAGACTGTACGCTTGCTTCCAGATTGCTTCGAGTTCGTCATCGTTAGCTGATAGGGCAGCAGTACGATCAAACTCAGCAGAATCATAGTTCCAATAACCAGCAACGGTTTTGATCTTCAGTTTGAAGTTAGCACCTTCCCACAGATCAAAGGGGTTCACTGGTGTTTCGTCTTGGAACTCAGGTTGCATAGCACCCATGATCTTATCAAAGATCTTCTTACCATAACGATACAGGAAGACTTTGCCTTCGTTCTCGGGGTTCTTAGGATCTCTTACGACATAGATGTTGCTGTAGTAAGACAGTTTACGTTTCTGCTTACGTGCTTGCTCTTTACCATCCTCGGTGCCGTTGTTCCACAGCACAGAGTTGTACTCAGACACAGGATCTTTGTCTCCACGGGTAGTGAGTGAGTTCTCGATGAACCAACCACCAGGACCTTGGAATCCGTGTGAGTAGAGTTTTGCCCATGGCACTGTCTCCCCATCAGGAGCAGGCAGGAAGCGGAGAACGGCATAACCGTTACCGCTAGCGTCAAGTTCGGGCTTCCAGAGTCTCTCGTCGGCACCAGACTTTTGTTCGGTGCTGGACTTCTCCAGTTCCTTCTGTAGGAACTGAAAATTGTTGCTGGACTTGCGCTTTAAATCGGAAAAGGACATTAGATACCTTGGATGTTTCGGATGTTGTTGTGTGACCCCGTGTCACTTAGACATAATAACAGGCACAGGGGCGGGTGTCAATCCCTTGTGCCACTCTCCAAAGTGTCCTTCATCTTAGAGACTTTGGACAGGAGATCATCAAAAAGATCACCGATGGACTTATTGGCATCACCACCAAGCATGATAGCAGCAGTTCTCATGCTGTCTACCATTTCTTTTGCTTCTGGATCATCACTAAGATTTAACCTAGCATTGAAAATCTTTTGTTTTTCAATCAATTCTTCTAGGACATTAAAGTATTCCATCTTTTTCTTGTCACTTAGTACAGGAAAAGCATGGGCAGATTGAAAGCAGAACCGCTGGAGTTCTGCCATCTCTTGCAGATCTCCACGGACCATTTCGGATTGAAAGAAATTACTCAAGTTTCCAAACTCCTTGTCTGTATAAATTTTCTACAATGGATCTTCCTTCACGAATAATTTTTAGTTGTTCGAGTCTAGTGAAAAAACGTTCATTTATTACTAAGTGAACACATTGTTCCATGATGTCGGTATGCTCTGGATAATATTTAGTAAAGGCTTTGAGACATGGATACATATCTCGGGTGAAATAACCCTCCTTTCTCATTACAAGTAAAAATGCTCGTCTTAATATCCATTTGCCTGAAGTAAATCCAGGACTAGAGTGTTTATACTTGGGTTCAAATCCAGCAAACCATTGATTATAATTATCACAAAGATAATCTAGTGTGTATTTGGGGATTGAAAGATTTTCTCCCCAAATTGTATAAGAATTGATGGATAAATCAGTCCTTTGAAAAGGTGTAATAAATTTAAATCCTATAATTGTAGGATCTACTTCACGTAAACACTTACACGTTTTATTTTCTCGTTCTTTTGAAAAAACTGAATTTACATACCTGATCTTGTCATTATCATGATCATGAAGAAAAATAACCATATCTACATCACTGATACCTTCTCGCCAATTATTACGTATCCAACTACCACGTACAGCAAAAGAATGTACATGTTCTTCTACCAAACCACAGAGATATTTCATCTCCGAGTAATCATTGGTAGGTTTACTTAGGTTTGGGATAATTCCATTAGCATCAGGATACCAATAGTTTCCTATTGGTTTTATCTCAATCATACTAGCAACAGTTTAGCTCGACTTGTTTTTTTCATGAAGTTTAACTTCTGAGCATCGTACTTAAGTTTTTCCTTAAGTGGTTTGCTAATTAATTTGGGGACCGATTCGATCTCGATCTCATTTTTTTCACAGTAAAATACAATAGCATCAATGTAGTTCATATCATTGTTTTCACACGCTACCTTCTCCACTTCCTGCGAAAATTTCGCAGTAGTCATAAATTTATCCTCCAGTTCTTTTGACATGTTTGTTTTGGTATTCTTGGATGTACTCTTGTAACAAAATTAGATATTCTTTTTTAGGTTTGACCACACTCACCTGTGGTTCTCCCTCTTCTATTGCTACAATAGTCACCAATTGCTGTACGGTAATACCATACAACTCCTGAAGCATACAAGCGTAGCCACACTCCTGAACATAATAGTCCATGAGATACTTTTCAGGTTTCTTTTCCGCTGATGTCTTAAAGTCTATGATGGATAGCACTCCATCAAATTCAGCGATACAATCAACACGTCCAGCTAATTTCAGCACATCCGAATATAGTGCTGCTTCCTGTAGGTATATATTATTTATACGGTCCAGGACTTTTTGAGATTTGTTGAACATGAACCATGGCAGTGGCATGTCATGGTACTTAGTTTTATCTAGTTGATTGTTGATATAATCTTCAACCAGCTTATGGTAACGAGTACCTCTAGTTGCTGAGTTAGTTGACTTTGCTTGTGCTTTATCTTTACCAACTCTTGCTCTCCATTTAGCAAGACCTGCTTGCTTCTTAGCATTGCTACTAATCACTGTGGTGATTGAAGGATACTTGTTACCTTGTGGAGTCACATAGTATCTCTTCCCATCAATCGTAACGGTGTTCATCTCAATAGGATTATCAATCCCCACATGATTAAAGAGCATTAGAATCCTAAGTTAAGTTTAGCAATGAGATATTTTTTGACCAGACCTGAACGAACGATGTCTTCAATACTAAATTCAATCATAGTAAAGTCATCTTGCATACTTTGAACGATCTTCATAAAGTCAATGATACCAGTACGTTCGCTGGACTTAACCAGATCAGACTGGCGAGCATCACCACAGAAAATGATCTTAGTATCTTTACCACAACGGGTAATAATACTATCAAGTTCGTGGAAGTTAAGGTTCTGACACTCATCAATGATAACAATAGAGTTATCAAGAGTAGTACCACGAAGAAATGATGTAGACCAGAAGGAAATAGTTTCCTGTGTCTTCAAGTTTTCATATAACATCTCGAATGAGTTGTCATCCGGCATCTCAAACATATATTTTACCATATTCTTATAAGGAATTTGGTAAAGAGATGCTTTATCTTCATGTGTTCCAGGAAGGAAACCAATCTCTCTTGTAGATACCAGAGAGCGAACGATGTATATTTTTTCATAAGGAGTATACTCACTCAGTACATCTTTGAGTGCTAGGTGAAGAGCAACGAATGTCTTACCTGTACCAGCACAACCATAAGTAAATAGGTTTTTCCCCGATTCATAAGCATCAAACATTACTGTTTGATTATCAGTAAGAGGTTCAATCTTAAGAAGATAGTCTTCGTTAATAGGTTTCTTTCTCTTCCTCTGCTTAGCAGACATCTTAGCTCCAGGAGCTTTGTTTCTTCCTCTAGGCATAAGTTTTTACCACTGTACTTGAGATCCAGGCATATTTGCCATTTTATTCATGTGTTCACTCCACCCAGGATGTGTCTTGTTCATTTTGTTACGCCAATCTCCGACTTCTCCGACACCAGCACAACCTTGTGACCAATCTTTATCCCATTCAGGATTCTCATCCTTCCAGGTACAATATTCTTTCATGGTCATGTGGAGAGTCTTAGTCTCTCCCGTTTCAGTATGTTTAACAGGGTATGTAGGCATTAATTCCACTCCATAGCTTCAGCACAAATAGGAAACTGTTCTTTAAAAACATCACGACATGCTTCGGCAATAATCATATGTTCTTTTTGGGTGCCATGGGCACTCCTCAAATCTATATAGTGGATCCAACTGCGCACTGATCCGCTCATGTAGATTTTGGTGGGCGTTGATAAAGGAAGCACCATGCGGGCACACTCCTTAGCAATACCACGATCCAACATTTCACGATAGAGATCCATTGCTTCATCAAAGTGATGTTGAATTATGATCTGAAGATGCTGTCGCTCAAAAGGATCGATATCATCGATACTATTCTGCCTATTCTTAGTGTCCTGCCTACGAATATCGGGTATAGGGATACGTTCTGCCAACATAGAACTGTCAGCATACCGTTGAGAAAACTCTTGGAATGTGAACGACCTATGACGCAGGATTTGAGCTGCTATTGCCCTTGAGGTAGAGATCTCTAGCGTCATGAACGCTTGCTCAAACACAGACCAGTGGTTGTGCTTGATACAATAACTAAGGAGTCCCGCTACCTTCGGGTTCTCCTGATTGTTCGGGTTCGATACTCTCGCTACATACCCCATCATCTTCTCCGCTTCGGGAGTCACTGAGATCAATTTTACTGGTGAAACTGTCATCGATGTATCCAAATCCATAAAGTGAACGTTCTCTGGCGTGTACTAGTTTACGAAGTTGCCGTGCTTGATACAACTCCTTCTTGATTTTAGCATACTCTTGGTCATCGTACAAGTGTGCTTGGTCAACTGCTTTCCTAAGCCACTTAATATATTGCTTAAGGTTTTGTGGTTGGTTAGTCTGGGTATCCATCGTCATCTCCGTCGTCATAGTTAAATCCAAACTTACTATCATCTGGTTGTTGGTATGCTTGTGTGTCTGAATAAACTTCAGACTTTAAACTGTCAACTAATAGCTCCAGATTTTTAACAATAAGTTTTAGTTTTTGTCTGTCCATATGGTGTACAGTTTTACAGATTATAGCATTAAAAAAGAGGAGCGTCAACCCCTCTTGTATGCTGTGTGGTTTATTTCATAAGTAAGCCTCGACAAATCCTTTTACAGGATTGAGAATCCTGAGCGTCACATTCAATCAGACATTCATAGTAATCGTTCAGACGTTGTGTATCCTCTTCTGCTTGATCAATCGTTTGTTCAAATCGACGCCATCCATTTAATTGCGATGTAGATAATAGATTGTGCATTAGTCACCTCCATTTCGTTAACACATAACAAAGGAATGATAGGGTTCATGATGCCACCTCACGGAATTCTGTAACTATCTATACCAAATGTCACTGAATTCTAACACATCCATTACGAATATTAATGCCTATTAATTTATACTCAGGCACAAAAAAAGAGGGTCGAAACCCTCTCGAAAAAAGTAAGTTAATCACTTAGTGTAAAGTTTACCACGATAGCAGAATGTACCGTGATTCTCATTCAGTCCTACACAACTAGCATCATATTTAACACCACGATATGTGGTAGCATGAATTTGAGCGTCGTGTAGTGCAGATGCTTTATTGATCTGCTTCTTGATCAGATTAAGTGTGTTCATGATTTACTCCTAAAGTAGTTGGATTTTTAGCCCCGTTCCTTTAGTCGTTTGCGTCCTTTGTTCCAACTCTAAAACAAGCTGGATCTGTTACTTCCATAAACCGAAAAATAAAGTCCAACTTCTCAGAAGAACTAAGAAGTTCTGACTTATAAACTCCTTTTGCCAACCAGTCATAGTCTTGACAAGACAATTGTGGTTGTGCTGCGAACAGCATCAAAGATAGTAACATAGGATCAACGCTCCGTTGCGCGACTTACTTGCGACCCCTTAATAGGGTTGAACGATGGTAGTAGTCTACCATACTATGTATACTCTGTCAAGTGTATCGGTTGATACAGTTCACACTCCCACAAGGTTCAACTTCAGTAATAGCTTTTTGTTCTTGGGGAGTAATTTCCATTGTTATTTTTTAGGGGGATTCCACATTGTAGGATTGACTCGACCCTCTGTTGGGATCATGTTAACTAGATCACTACGATATTTATCCCAATAGTCGTCAAAAATATCTACTTGTTTAGGACCAGAGGCAACATCAAATTTAGTAATACCTTCAACAGTATATTCAATTAGAAAAGTATTATAAGGAAGAGATCTATCTTGCCCCACAGTAGGGTCACAGTCTTCATGAATAATTCTACATCCTTTTCCCATTAGGATCTACCTCCCCATTTAATAGCAGGGAATGCTTCTTCAACACATATTTTAGTAATCTTATATTTTTTTTGTAGTCGTTTATCTTTAGCCGCAATCAGCACTGCTGCTTCAGTCTCTTGTAGTCCCTCAAGCATCTGAATGAACAGATCTTCACGCTTGGATTGCTTGAGTGACGAGGATCCACCCTTAAAGAACAGGTAGAGCTTACGGTACTCATGCTCAAGCACAGTGTGCTCAGTGCCAGCAGGGGCATCGTTGGCTACGTATGGCACGTCTCCATCAGGAAGTAGAGAAACAACACTCTCATCATAGTTGACGATCAAGATTGCCCTAAGAGCAGGAGTGTTGTTATCCCTTAATAGTTTGATCTTCTGTGCTTTCGTCTTAGCATTACTCACCTTTTGGAGCACTTCAGAAATTAATAGTTTCATTTTGTAAAAGTAGTCGGTGTGCGAAAGAAATATTTTTCCATTAGAGTGTTCAGCTTATGTTTATGAAAATACTCTAGCGGTGGTTGCTTCTTATTTGTATTTAGAGAATTGTAAAGATCCATGATTTGATCTTCAATTTCTCCAGGAACACAGTCAAAGTCAATGAGTTGCTTGTTACGTTGATAGTTTGATAGTGCTTCTTTTGTTCGACAGAACTCATCAGGAGTTTCCTTCACCCATTTAGCAAGATTCTTTTGACTAATAGGTTTCTGTCTTACACCAACAACAAAGGTGTCATCAGCTGACAGATAATTAGGAATGCCATCAGACTTGTCACCCTTAATAATATGTTCTTTAACATAGGTGAAAGGATCATGGTGTGTGACTTCTTTCTTCATGATTGGGTTGAATTGTTTCACTCCAGGATACTTTTGGAGTTGAATGAAGTCTTTGTCTCCAGAAAGAATCAAGATCTTTTCAGTGCTATTGTTTTTACATAGAGTGGAGATGACATCATCAGCTTCTGCTCCATGTACCTCTAACACTTTGAAGTGAAAGTGTTCTCTAATCTCATCACGAATAAGATTAAGGACTTCAAAAATGTTAGACCAATTGTGACTAGATTTTTCTCTATCTTTTTTTCTATTCTGTTTGTAGTAAGGGAAGACTTCTTTTCTCCAGTAATGCTTGCTGTCATAAGCTAAGACAACCTCACCGTACTCTTCCCCATACTGTTTCTCGTAAGAAAATAATGAAGACAAGACCATATGTCTTGCTAAGTCTACATTAAGTTCTTCTCTCTTCAATTGAACCATCAGATTACTAATCATAATCTGATTCATATCAATAATAATCATCCTGGCCCTCAGTTTCGTTAATAAATCTTATGGAATAAAGTTCTTCGTTAATAACCATCCCATCTTCATCATACATTTCTGGATGAAGAACATCGGTTTTTGCCATCATATTATACAGAAAATCATTCGCCACCCAACCAATTGTAAGACCGACAACGAAGAATAATGCCGTCATCAATGACGAGAAGACCAAAATTACAGGGATTGTCATAGTAATACTCCTTAGTTACTATTTTCCTCCCAAGTAAATTCAATTTTGAAATTAAATTTTTTCTTTAGGAGGTGTACTATGTGATGAAATTTAAATCCGGTGGTTTCGGGTTCGGGTTTCTTTTTATCCCTCCTGAGCATTAGCTCCACACCTTTATTTATCTTTATGTCCTGACTCATTTCTTCTTAGTAGAGATCATTCCTCTTTCTACAAAGTAACGAACAGCTTCTGCCAGATCACCAATAGGTTGCTCATCAATAACCAGACGAGGGAAACTAGAATGGTCTGGAAAATACTTATGATACTCTTCTATAGTAAGAGTTCTTCCGAGACGATACTCCTTGTACTCAAGACCAGTTCTATCCATAAGTTCTTTCATTTTACTACAGTATCCACAACCATTGGTAGTAAAGATTTTAATTTCCATAAAAAACAGGGTCGTTTGCTCTCAGATTATACAATAAAAAACCACCCCTGTCAATGAGTGGTGGTCGGTTTATGAGGTGGAACGAAGTGACATTATTTTTTAGGGGTAAGTTTGTAGGCACCGAACAGTGTTCCAGCGATAAGAGCGATCATTAGAATTTCCATTAGTAAAGTTCCTCCTCTGCTTCTGCTTGTACAATTACATCACTGGTAGGATATGAGACACAAAGCAGAGCAAACCCTGCTTCAATATGGTCATCATCAAGGAACGATTGATCTTCTTGATTAATCGTTCCCTCCAAGATCTTACCAGCACAGGTAGAACAAGCACCAGCACGACAGGAGTATGGAAGATCTACACCTGCCTCATCAGCAGCGTCTAGAATATATTGATCCTTTTCACATGGGAGTACGCTTTCTCCATCAGAAGTTTTGAGAGTAATAGTGAAGGCCATGTTATACGACTGATTGTATCTTATATATTACACCATGAAGTGTTATGTGTGACAACAAATTGTTGTCATGACATCAAAAAAGGGAGGTGAGGAAACCCCCACCCAACCTTGTATTTATATTAAGCGATAACTGCCGATCTGTCAACCCCAAAAAACGAGTATTTCTACTCAATGTACCACTTGTTCAACTGGCCGTCCTGTCCAGGATATTATAAATACGACCCCTATAAATAGTTGAACGAAGAAATACCAGTAGATTAGTGTAATGGCAGATCGCTTTCCGTTAATTGTTAATGAATTATCCAGAAGGATTGAGGAGTTACTTGGTGGTGACAACTTAAATATGACTGGCAGTGGTATTGCCATCAGTGGAAGCACTGGTAATACTGGTCAGTATTTGAAGAGTGATGGTTTAATAGTTGCTTGGGACAATCCTGGCGATGTGTACCTTACACAGACACAAACGCTCACAAACAAAACCTTTGACACCTGTGTAATTGATGGTTCAGTTAATACAGTCACCGACATCTCAAACGCTAGTCTAATTAACTCTGCCATTACAGTTAATGGACAATCGGTTTCATTGGGAGGAAATATTACCACTCCCG
>Ga0208639_1002787_pt1 | contig 9924 bp, 6 predicted proteins | sample ETNtaG_33_FD_185772 | JGI IMG/M metagenome (GOLD analysis project Ga0208639, IMG submission 185772) | Marine microbial and viral communities from oxygen minimum zone, Eastern Pacific Ocean - ETNP201310SV76 (SPAdes) (version 2) | ecosystem: Environmental > Aquatic > Marine > Oceanic ...
ATAGATCTTTTATGGGGTCCAATTGAAGTAGAAACAAATGATGTTTTATTTTTTCCTGGTTGGTTAACTCACAAAACAGAAAAAAATGAAACAAATAATCCTAGATATATATTATCAACAAATTTATCACATCTACCTAATTACGAAGGTGTGGATGAGTGGAATTATGTTGGGAGAAATAAATAAACTGTTTGCATTAAGAGTTATGAGATTACATGAAGATGATATATACCGTTTGATTAAAGCGTGTGAGTTATATAAAGAACAAACAGGATCTGAAGATATGTGGGAAGCGTATGAACACATCATTCAAAAATTAGAAATATATAAAGAAGAGTTTTGTTTAAACGACTAATATAATGAGATGAATTTTAATAAAATACCTCCACCACCAAATTGGATTACTGTTGAGGAGGTTGACGAAAAAATTGCTGCGGCAATGGCAAAGCATAATCGTAATGCTACTATCATTAGTATGATACTTGGTCTTACATGTCTTGCATTGTTTGTTGATGGACTTCTTCGTATTCTTGGAATCATCCCACCATTTATGGATCTTGATGTTGGTATTATTGATGAAATTGTGAAGAGAGTAGAACATGACTTACTTCCGTTAGTAAAAAATTACTGGCAAGGAAAATGATAGATACTTCACCCAGCTCAATAAGAATATTTCTTGTTATGGTTTTGGGTACAGTATGGTTTGTATTATTGATTGATACTATTTTGAGGAATTATGATGACTGATTTAGCGAAACAATTAAAAGAAGGGACTAAAGTATCCCACTCAGCAGCAGAGAATACTAAGTTTGTTGCATCATTTTTACGTGGTGCATTAAATCTTACTGAGTATCGTAAACTTATTACAAACTTCTATTATGTCTATGACACAATGGAACAGCGGATAAGAGAAACAGAAGATCCTCTTGTTAAGCAGATACATTATCCTGTACTTGAACGTAAGGATGCAATTGAAAAGGATCTTGAATATTATTATGGTCCTGAATGGAGGGATCAACAGATACCTTCAGAGGCTTGTAACCAATATTGCTATAGGATTAATGAGTTGGTAGATGATACTGAATATCTTTTAATAGCACATCATTATACTAGATATATGGGTGACTTGTCAGGTGGACAGATATTTAAAGGGATTGTGGAACGTGTTCTACAACCACCAGTGGGTAAAGGATTGAACTTCTATGAATTTCCTGAAGTACCTGATGCAACGGAATTTAAGGTTAATTATAGAGCGACCTTAGATTCAATGGGTGTAGATCAATCTAAGATCAATGCTTTAATTGCAGAGGCAAACTATGCATTTAGATTGAACATGTATATGTTTGAAGAACTTGAAGGTAGTGCAGTCAAAGCATTGATGAAGATGTTGTGCTCTTTTGTTAAAGGTAAGGGATAATGAAGAAGTTTATTCTTCCTTCTTTGGTGTCGGTGATGTTACTGGTTCCACAACCATCTTTCGCTGCATCTAGACGATATTCATTTAACGAACTGTGGCAGTATACCATTGCACCAGGATTGTATTCAATCGGACTCGTCACAGCTATGATAACAGCAATGCATCTCACATTACCCACACGATATAGAGGTGAAGGAAATAGACGCCAATAACGGTGATGAATTTAAATCACTTCTTAAGTATTTGTGTGGAGTCGTTAAAGGTAAGTGAAATAAGAGAATGGATTAAGCATGTCTCTAAGAAGCGTGAGGAACTGGGCGATCATGCCATATATCCTTACGCTTTTTTGGCGTCTGTACATGTAGAGGAACGTGCTCTGAGCGAAGTGACTCTGATAAAAACGGGATTTGTAGGTAAGTAAGATAAATAATCAATAAACCTGCCTTCATGCCTGAATTCCAAACATTTAAGGATTTCAATCTCAACTTTAAACCTCACCCTGTAACTGAGGATCTACAAGTTGTAAAAGACGGTGCGGATATCAAACAGTCAATTAAGAGTCTTCTATTAACAAGAAGGGGCGAAAGACTGTTTAATTCTGATTTGGGTACAGGTTTGAGCGATTTATTGTTTGAACCTTTAGATTTTGGTACAGCAGCGGTTATTCGTGACGAGATTTACAGTGTCATCAGTAGTTATGAGGGGCGAATCGAAATTAGAACTTTGAACGTCGATACTAACTTTGAAGACAATGGTTATGATATTGAATTAGAGTATACGATCCGAGGAAGATCGGATCTACAAAACAACATCGAATTCTTCTTAGAGAGCAGTAGATAACCATGGCATCATACGTACAAGTAGCAAACTTAGACTTTCAGCAGATCAAGACTGCTCTTAAGGAATATTTAAGAGCACAGACTGATTTCACGTCGTATGATTTTGAAGGATCATCGATGAGTGTCTTATTGGACATTCTTGCTTATAATACTTACTACACAGCATTCAACACCAACTTGGTGGTGAATGAAATGTTTCTGGACTCAGCAACGCTCAGGGACAATGTTATCTCTCTTGCCAAGCAATTGGGGTATAGACCTAAGTCAAAGGTTGCTCCAATGGCAGAGGTGACCTTTACAGCGTCATATCCTGGAACTTCTCCAGAAGTTGCTGTATTACAGAAAGGTACAGGATTCACAACTGTATTCAATGATACATTGTATTCTTATGTAACAATTGAAGATCAGACAGCACCTGTGGAAAACAGTGTTGCTTATTTTGATGATGTTCCCGTCTACGAAGGAACTCTCATCACTAGTACATTTGTAGTTAATAATGCCCTACCTTCTCAAAGGTTCATTATACAGAACCCAGGCGTCGATACTAACTCGGTGAGGGTCAAAGTGTATGAAAGTCAGCAATCGACCTTCTACGAGGTCTACGACTACGCGGAGAACATTCTAAACGTTGACTACAGGTCAACTTCCTTTTTCCTAGACGAAATCGAAGATGAACGCTACGAACTCTTCTTCGGTGATGGTGTATTAGGTAAAAAACTTGAAAATGGTAATAAAATTGAAGTTTCGTATCTTACAACTAATGGACCAGAAACTAACGGAGCGAAAAGTTTTACTTTTAATGGTGTTGTTACCGATAAATTTAGTAACATTGGATTTGTTTATAATATTGACGTCGATTCAACATCTACAGTAGCAGCGAACGGTGGTGCTGAGATCGAATCACTCAGTAAGATCAAATACAACGCTCCTAAGTTCTTTAGCACTCAGGACCGTGCTGTCACTGCTGCAGACTACTCTAGTATTGTTAGAAAGATCTATCCAGCAATTTCCGACATCATTATCTTTGGTGGCGAAGAGGATCATCCCCCAGAGTACGGTAAAGTAAAGATTGTTGTTAAACCAGAGCAGGCAAGTTTCCTATCATCTACAACTAAGAAGCAAATTGTGGATCAGATGAAGAGGTACATGGTTGCTTCTGTCATTCCAGAGATTATTGACCCAGCTATTTTGTACATTGAAGCAAATACTTCAATTTACTATAGCACTGCTATAACCACTCAAAAACCAGAGGATATTAAGAACAAAGTTATTTCTAGCATTAATAATTACCTATCACAGTCAGATGTTGAGAAGTTTAACGGTAAATTTAGATATAGTAAGTTTGTATCAACAATTGACAATTCTGATCGTGCTATTGCCTCAAACAAAACTGAGATTACGTTGCGGAGGGATTTCTTCCCCCAGATCAATTCCACAACATTTTATGAGGTCTGTTTTCAGAACGAATTCTATCAAGATTGTGGTGGACCATCGCTAGTGTCATCAGGATTTAAAGTCACTGAATTCCCTTCATACACAGTGTATTTTGAAGATAGGGATGGTGTAATCGCCCTATATAGATTAGACAGTTTGACCAGTGAAAAAATTACATTAAACGATTCTATTGGGACCGTTGATTACGTTAAAGGTGAAGTCAAATTATATGATGTAACTATCATTCAAGGTAGTTTTAGTGACAACCGAATCCAAATTCGAGTTAAACCAAAGTCCAATGACATCAATGCTTTTAGGCAACTTTATCTTGACGTTGATGTAACCCAGAGTAAATTCACGGTATACCCAGAGTAAGATTAGATGGCTGCCAAGAAGAGAAGATTATCGTCCCTGATTGAGTCACAACTCCCAGGGTTTATCCAGTACGAGTACGAAAATTTCTCTAAGTTCGTAGAAAAATACTACGAGCAGCAGGAATCTGCTGGCCAGCCACTTGATATCATTTCTAACTTTAGTGATTATAGAGATATCAATTTTTATGAAAAAAATCTTCTTCAGCAGCAATCTACACTAGTATCTTCGATTACTGCTGATATTACATCATTTGAATTGGCAAATGGAGATTCTTTCCCTGATAGGGATGGTTATGTCCAAATTGGTGATGAGATTCTATTTTACCAGACTAGAAACGGTAATATATTCTCAGAAGTCTCTAGAGGTGTGAGTGGTAATACTACTTTAGGAGATTTATACACCAAATCAACATTTGTTACAACTTCATCTGCCCCTCATTATCAGGGAGATGTTGTACGAAATATCAGTAATCTATTTTTGTATGCTCTAGTAAAAGAGTTTGAAAAGACCTATCTGGCAGAGTTCCCAGAAGCATATCTTAAAGAGGACGTTGATAAGCGATCACTGATTAAGAACATTACTTCGTTCTATAAGGCGAAGGGTACTGATAAGTCAATCAAGTTTCTGTTTAATGCTATTATTACTGATGATCCTCAGGATGTACCTGAAGTCATCAATCCAAAAGACTTTACACTAAAGTCATCGGTTTCTGATTGGACTAAAAACTACTCTCTTAAAGTAAAAGTTACTAGTGGAGACATTTTCAGTCTAATTGGTCAGCGTGTAACCCAAGAGATCGATGGTTACGACAGAGGAATCGAGTTTGCTCAGGCAGTTGTTGATAACATCATTTCTATTGGTAGTGATGGACAAGAGGACCTGTATGAGGTCATTCTAGAACCATCTACAGTAAATGGTCAGTTCCAAGTGTCAGGAAGGACCAGCACGACTGTGCTTCTACCTGCTGCTTCTGGTACAGACGATACTATTACAGTAAAGTCTACCATGGGGTTCCCCCAGACGGGTAAACTTCTAGTTGGTGATGAAGTTATCACATATAAAGATAAAACTGTTAATCAGTTTATCATTGATCAACGTATTGGTCCTATTAGAAACCATAATATTGGTAAATCTGTATATCGTTATTCTACGATCAATAGTAATGGTGTAAAATTTACAACACTAGGTATTCTTTATAATATTCTGCCTTCATACACAGCTCCATACGCATCTAGTGGTGATTTGGTGCAAGTTGGCGATGCTGGATTTGAAACTAACAATCCTATTGTTTATGATGACATTAATAACAGGGTTAGGTGGAAAATCAATGAAGATCCCGCTAATAACTTCAATCAAATCAAAGGAGTACAGAAACCTTTCGTTGCTGATGTAGGAGCAGTGTTTGAAGATGATCAGTATTTTTATATTTGCTCATCTTCATATCCTTCTGCCAATATTCTAGTAAATACTGCTTATGGAGTAAATTTACTAGATCAAAAACATTTAAAACTAATTCGTAAGAACCCTATCACTACTACAGAGGTTTACGAAACCTCTAATAGAGATGTTGGTGTTTTTATTAATGGTGTACCTGCTATTAGTTACAAATCAGATGAGTTTGTTAAGAAAGGTGCTATCGAATCAACCGAAATAACTTCTAGAGGTTTTTCGTATGTTAATGCCCCATTTGTTCTTGTTAATGAAATTCCCAACAAGGCAAGGTGTACACTCAATGGTGGTGTTGTAGGAGATATCGAGATTCTTACTACAGAAAATTTTGATGAAGATCCTGCTATCAGGATTACTTCTGGCGAAAATGCTGTCTTAGAACCTGTCATTACTGCTGGCGCTATCACTAGCATGAATATCATTAATGCTGGTAGATATTACTCTTCTCCTCCCACTATTCGTATTGTGGATACCCTTGGTAAAGGAAACTTTGCTGAGTTCGAGACTGTTCTTGATTCTGATGGCAGTATTAGCGAAGTTAAGAAAATTTCTGTTGGTAGATTCTACACCAGAGGATATACTGTCGTTTCTGTAGAAGCTATTGGTAAAAATGCTACTGCTAACGCCAAAATTAAGCGATGGGTATTCAACAGGTATAATCAGATCAAAAACAATCTTGATAGTAGTAACGGCACAGTTCTTGCTAGCTATAATCCACTGAGAGACTATGGTTATGCTTACATTGCTAACCCAGTTGATGCTAGGAAAAAAGCATATCTTACTGCCAATGATTATAATATCAATGTACAAAATGAAGATCTTCACTCACCTATTATTGGATATGCCTATGATGGCAATCCAATTTATGGACCTTTAGGTTATACGGATCCATATAATGCAGGAAGTGTCATTACAAAACTCGTTTCGGGATATGGTCTTAATGGATCTAGACCTAATGGTCCTGATACTGGTAAGTATCCACTTGGATCATTCATTGATGACTATCGTTGGATTCCTAGTGTAGAATCTGGTAAAACTGAACTAGATCAGAACAATGGTAGGTTTTGTGTAACTCCAGAGTATCCTGATGGTACATATGCTTACTTTATTACGGTTGATGCTGTCGAAGTTCCTCAGTTTCCATATATTCTTGGTACTAATTTCTATTCTTTACCCGTAGATTCCAATTACAATTCAAATATTTCACAAGATGATATTCCAGTAGGTCTTAGAGCATACAGAACAACTTTATCTGAAAGAAATGGATCTGGGTTCTCTGGATCTTTACTAGATGTTAAGTCTGGCAATATTTCATCTGGATATGTAGAGAGTTCTACTGACAATTTCTCTCCAGGTAATAATGTCTATATTGACAACAAAGCAACTGACGGTAAAGACGGCGTTGTTGTTGTAAAGCAAGTTACTGGACAAGATGTAACTTCTGTTGAATCAACCCAAACTAAAGCTTCTCAAATTAGAATTCAAGAAAATGCTTATTTGTTTGAAGGAGATGAAATCAATCAAACTGGTGCTGATGGTACAGTTTTTGCCACTGGTTTTTTGATTGGTGACGTATTTAACGATAATGAGTTGGTTCTTAGAGATGTAAATGGTACATTCAACTTAGACAACACCATTGATTCTGAAACTCTAGTCGTAACATTGGTTTTGGACTCCGATGCCAACTTCACTGCTGGTTCTACGATGAGGTTGACTAATGATGATAATGAAGATCAAGCAACGGGAACTATCTTAGAAACCACAAGTAGACAGAACTCAGTAAAAATTAGAGTTTCTGGTAATAATAATTTCTTCGTAACTTCTGATTATTATCTAAGAAGTTCCAATCTTAGTGATAGTAACCGTGTTGAAATTGTATCAGTTTTGTCCCTAAGTACAGACTTACAACCATTCATTATTAATGAAAATATTGCTATTGCTACTACATCAGAAAATCACAATCTAGGTAAAGGTGATGAAGTAACTGTAGATATTCTCCCTAATGATGCCACCACAGAAACAACGTACTACGTAAGAAAGCGTTTATACCAAACTGCTGATGCTATACAACCATCACACAATTCAACTATTGTTGATGAGGGTATTGGTAGTGCTGACGTTCTTAACAGTGGTTTTGGTTATGCTACCGCTACATATCATGATATTGAGTTAATTTTCCGTGATTCCACTTTAGCAAGAAAAGACATCGGAAAACCTGGAGACTCTGGCAATGCCAAAGCCATTATTGATGTATCTAATCCACAAGGTTTAGGTTCTGGTGGTGTAGCATCTATTTTAATTACCACTAAAGGCAAGGGATACAAGAAAGGTGATATCCTAACTGTTGCTGATGCTGACCTGAGCAGAGGTGTTAATGAAACCTCACCACAAAGACTAGTATTGGAAGTTGACCATGTAGGTTTCGCTTACAACAATACTGTTCTTAAACTATCTAACGTTAATAATATATCTCAAGATGATTTCTTGAAAATTGGACAAGAAATTTTAAAAGTTAAATCTGTTGATACAGTTGCCGATGAAGTTACTGTTGAAAGAGGTAGGCAGAACACAACGCCAACTAACCACTACAACAATGCTGCTGTAACACTAAAAGATGCTTTCTATAGATTTGATGACGGATTTAGACCTTTTGGTGCTGATATAGCAAAACCATTCTTGATTGATTACGATTCCAGTACACATGTCATTGATGTATCGTATGATTATAATTCCAATCAACCTCAAGTTCTATCTAATAGTTCTGCCTTCTTTGATAGCAGTATCCCACAGAAATTAGTTCTATTCAAAACTGTAGATGAGGAAGCATTTAAACTAGAGTTTTCCACAGATAACACAAACTTCAATATCAATCCCGTTCTGGATATTCAAAAGTATTACAAGTACAAGTTTGATGTCGGTCACTTCTCTATGTCCGGCACCTTCCTAGACTTCTCTTCTAGTGCCAATTACAATATCTTTACCGAAGAAAAAGAGACTAGTAGTATTGCTCCTGGCAATGCTGGTGCCTTTGTTACTATTAAATTAGGATTTGGTCCTGCTATCTACACAAATAACTACCAAGAAAAAAGAACAATCAATTTCCAAAATTATTTCTACTTTATTAAAGTATCGCCAGATGTTGATACTGGTGGTTCTTATTTAAGGATAATCGATGATCCTTTAGTAGGATTGAAAGAAGTTATTTACAATACTGACAAAAAATTTGTATATCAACTAAATGGATCTCCAGCATATGATGGTAGTGGTACAATTTCGTATATTACTAGTTCTAGACTTGCTGTTGGTAGTATTCATTCTGTTAATATTGTTAACACTGGTCAAGGATATGACAGTATTCCTATTGTTATAGGTGTAGTTCCTTCCGAAGTAAATGAAGCTGCTGTAGATCCTATCTGGGATCCTATTAGACAAGTAGTTACTGGATTCTCGATTGTTGATCAGGGTAATAACTATTCAAAACCTACTATTACCCTAACAGATACTGATGGCGATAGATATCAGTATGAGTGTAATCAATTTAATGGAAAACTTACTCAGGTTACTGTATTAAAAGAAGGTAGTGGATTTACATACAAACCTACAGCAAAAATTATTGAATCTGATGTAAAGATCTATCTAGAGTCTACAAATATTGGTATTCCACAAAATATTAAAATTAATAATCCCGGTCGTGGATTTAATAGTGATAAGTCTCAACTAGGATCTTACAAAGCTCCAACTACATTTGTACTTAGAAATATTAGCTCTTCATTCTTCTCGGGAGAGAGGATTAGACAAAACTCTACTGGTGCTACAGCAGTTGTTGCTAATAATGGTTACCGAGAAGGAAGTAACCTACTGAAAGTCGTTGGTATCACTGGGGTTTTTGACAGTGGATCTCCTATTACATCTGTTATTGGTAATAGAACCGCTACACTCTATACACAGTATTGTACAGAGTTTGAACCCGATATAAGATCGTATGTAGACAATTTTGGATTCTTTTCTTCTGATAGAGGTAAACTAAGTAACGCCAACCAGCGTCTACAAGACTCTTATTTCTATCAAGACTATTCTTACGTAGTTAGATCAAAAACTTCTATCAATGATTGGCGTAATCTAATCAAGAGAACTACTCACCCAGCTGGCTTCCAACTGTTTGGTGAAATGGTAGTTGAGAGTGCTGGCGCATCACCGATGCCTGTTTCTCAACCATCTATTGACTACATTAGTACAATTGAATTGCCACCTGTACAGATTACTTCTATATCATCATCTAGATTTGTTACTGTTATTCAGCAAAAACTAGAACAAATTAAAGTAGAAGAAGGTCGTGGATCTATTTCTATCGACACTTTTGATGCTACTGAAACTGTATCTTACAACGTAAGACTTTCTCCTGCCTTCGAC